>Ga0210123_1000304_pt1 | contig 32309 bp, 30 predicted proteins | sample Muzzi_PWB_D2_FD_185535 | JGI IMG/M metagenome (GOLD analysis project Ga0210123, IMG submission 185535) | Wetland microbial communities from San Francisco Bay, California, USA, that impact long-term carbon sequestration - Muzzi_PWB_D2 (SPAdes) | ecosystem: Environmental > Aquatic > Marine >... | reverse complement strand
ACCGAGAAGAACGTGCTGGGGACCGGCAACTTCCTCAGTGTGGCCTATCGTAAGGGGACAGACCGCAACGGCGGGGAGATGTCCGGCATTCTGCGACGGTTGGCCGGCTCCCAGGTCGACATCGCGGGGGATCTGTATCTCCTGTCGGACGGAAACTCCTACGACTGGGCGATCGCCGACCCGTGGCGATCGCTCGACGATCGGTTCGAGCTGCGCTTCAGCGGCGCCTCGGCGGATCGGCGGCGGCTGCAATACCGCACGACGTCGGCCTCGCAGCGAGACACGGTGCGGTATCGGCATCACCTGTATCGACAGGACGTGGCCATCGGCATCGCCTCGATCGCCACGCCGTATCGGGTGCTTCGGTTCGAGGCCCGGGCGGGCGTCCGCAACGAGCGTTTGCTGTTCCAACCCGGCGAGGATCCGCCAACCGACGTCCCGGATTCGGTATACGCGGAATTCGGCGTCTTCGTCACTTACGAGCAACCCCGATACCGCGAAGTCGGCTACGTCGACGGCCTGAACCAGCAGGACGTCGACCTGACGACGGGCCTCACGGTCGGTGCGCGACTGGCCGGCCAGGCCTTCGGCTACGATCGGACCGGCATCGGCCCCGTGGTTGCAGTTCGGGGCGGGATCTCATCCGGGCCTTTCCTCATCCGGGCCGCTCTGCTCGCGAACGGATTGTTCAACTCCGCCGGGCTCGACTCGGGCCGAGTTGTCGGATCGATGACGGCCGCAGTGCTCAGCGGCACCCGCCATTCCACTCTCTTCAACGTGAACGGCGGCCTTCTCGAGTCTCCCGCGCCGGGACGTGAGTTCGACCTGGGCTTCTCGACGTCGCCAAGGAGCTTCGAGCCTCATGCCTTCGTGGGGACCCGGGCGATGTGGGGCACCCTCGAGCACCGATGGTACGTCCTGCCGCGCATCCTCGATCAGTTCGGCGCGGCCCTGGCCGGCTATTTCGACTTCGGTGGCGCCTGGTACGACGACCAGGACGCGCGCTGGGGCGCAGAGATCGGTATCGGCCTGCGCACCAGCTCGCGCCTGTCGGCGAACGCGGAGTCGAGTCGCATCGACCTCGGGTACCGGCTCGGAGAGGGCTTTGCGGGCAGCCGCCTGGTGCTGACTGTGGGCACTGGCTTCACGTTCTTCTGACGGGCCGCTCGCTTGAAATCACCCGGCCGTACCGGCAGGTTGCGGCTCTCATGACACCACCTGAATCGGTCCCGGACACGGCGAATCTCGAAGCCGGAACGGCGCGTCCGCGCCGGCTCCGCCGCACCCCGGCTCTCCGCGCGCTCGTGCGTGAAACGAAGCTGTCCGCATCGGATCTCATTTATCCCGTCTTCGTATCCGGGAGGCTCGACCGGCCGGTCGAGGTCGCCTCGATGCCGGGAATCATGCAGTGGCCGGTTTCCGGAATCGCCGATCACGTACAGCAGGTGCGTTCGCTGGGCGTGCGGGCTGTGCTCCTGTTCGGCATCCCGGCCGAGAAAGACGCCCGCGGCAGTGCTGCCGACGCACCCGACGGCGTCGTGCAACAGGCCTGCCGGGCGCTGCGAGAACGCCTGCCGGACCTCGTCCTGATCACCGACCTGTGTCTGTGCGAGTACACGAGCCACGGACACTGCGGACTGCTCGGCGAGGATCCGGAGGGCGGCGACCCCGTCGTGCTGAACGACGAGACCCTGCCCCGTCTCGTCTCGATCGCGCGATCCCAGGCCCGCGCCGGCGCCGATCTCATCGCGCCATCCGGGATGATCGACGGAGCGGTCGGGGCCATCCGGGTCGGGCTCGACGCGGAAGGCTTCGTCGACACGGGGATCCTCGCCTACTCGACCAAGTTCGCCAGCGCGTTCTACGGCCCGTTCCGGGACGCGGCCCAGGGTGCACCCAGCTTCGGCGACCGCCGGTCCCACCAGATGGACCCGGCGAATTCACGGGAAGCGCTGCGCGAGAACGAGCTCGATATGCTGGAAGGCGCCGACATGCTGATGGTGAAACCGGCCCTCGCCTACCTCGATATCATCCGGCAGACCCGGGAACAGGTGCCCGAACTGCCGCTCGTCGCTTACAATGTCAGTGGCGAGTACGCGATGGTGAAGGCGGCGGCCGAGCGCGGCTGGATCGACGAGCGGGCCGTGGTCGAGGAAGCCGTGGTCGGCATGAAGCGGGCGGGCGCCGACCTCGTGATCACGTATCATGCGCCCGATATCGCGCGCTGGCTGCGGGCCGGCACGGACGACTAGCGGCTCCCGGCAATGTCCGGCCCTCACTGAACCGGAGCGGAATGAGCGACGATACCAGACCGACCCTGAACCACTTCGGCGTTTTCCGCTTCACGGCCGAGTACTGGTCGCTCTCCCCGGAGAGCCGCGCCGCGACCTATGCCGACCTGGTCGCCGGCCTGTGTGAGTTCGCCGTGGTTCACCCCTATCAGCTCACGCCGCTCGAATCCGATGCCGACCTCATGTTGTGGTCGGCGGCGGCGGTAGCCGACACCGCGTTGCCGCGGACGTTCTTCGAAGGACTGGCCCGCGGTCTCAGTCCCTACCGGAAGTACCTGCAGCCGCGCGACTCGCTGTGGGGGTTCACGCGACCCTCGCAGTATAGTCGCGCGAAATCGGCGCAGGAGGTCGATCCTCTCCATTCAGAGCGCTCACCGTACCTGGTGATGTATCCATTCACGAAGACCGTCGACTGGTACCTGCTCGGTGCGGAAACGCGCCAGGGCATGATGAACGAGCACATCAAGATCGGGAAACAGTACCGTGAGATCCGGCAACTGTTGCTCTACTCGGTAGGCCTCCAGGACCAGGAGTTCGTCGTCGTCTACGAGACCGACGATCTCATGATGTTCTCTGCCCTCGTGAAAGAGCTGCGAGAAACGGAAGCGCGACGCTACACGAAGCGCGATACACCCGTTCACACCGGCCTCTACTCTCCACCGGACACCCTCGAGAGCGCATGGGCCGGCTTCTAGTCTTCGGCACGAGCCACACGGTAGCGCCCGCGCGGTTGCGTGACGGGCTGTACATGGATGAGGAGTCCGTCGTCGCCCTGTTGCAGCGCCTCGGCGGGATGGACGGGATCGACGAGGTCGCGCTCCTTCATACTTGTACGCGCCTCGAGGTGTATGCGCTCGTGGACGACACCGACGATGCGGAAGGGGCGATCGTCGGGCTGCTGGCCGCGGGCGATGCGAAACGGCGCGCGGAGATTCAGCGACACTCGTACGCCCTGACCGATCGGTCGGCGGCCCGGCATCTGCTTCATGTCTCGGCCGGGCTGGACTCCATCGTCCTCGGGGAATCGCAGATCCTGGGACAGGTCAGGGAGGCCGCCCGCCTGGCGACGGCGGTCGATGCGACGGGACCGATCCTGCGGCGGCTGTTCGCCTCCGGCGTGCGTGCGGGAAAGCGAACGCGGGCGGAAACTGACCTGGCCCGCGGTCCGACTTCGCTGGCCGCTGCCGGGGTTCGGCTCGCCCTCCAGGCCTCGGACGACTTTCCTTCGCAGACCGTCCTCGTCGTGGGGGCGGGCGAGACGGCTCGACTCACCGCCCGCCACGTGGCGAAGCGCGGACCGGCACGCCTGGTCATCGCCAATCGTTCCACCGAGCCGGCGCGCTGCCTGGCCGCCGAACTCGACGGCGAGGTGATCGGGCTCCACGACGTTCCCCGCCTGGCCCGGGAGGCCACGGTGATCGTGACCGCGGTCGCGGGTACGGAGCCGGTCCTTCGGGCCGACGACCTGGTCGCCGCGATGCGGGAACGTCCCGACCGACCGCTCATCATCGTGGACCTGGGCCGGCCGCGCAACGTCGAACCGCCCGCCGCGGCGATCCCGAATCTCACGCTTCACGACCTGGATGGACTCGCCGAAACGGTGGGAGAGAACCGGGACCGCCAGGTCGAGGAGATCCCCCGGGTCCAGGTCATCGTGGAGGAAGAGCTGGAGCGCTTCTCGAAGTGGCGCCAGGGCCGCGAGGTGTTGCCGCACCTGCGGGCCTTGCGGCGACATTTTTTCGAGGTCGGCCGGCGTGAAGCGGAGTCGCAGGAGGCGAACTTCGGCGAGGACCAGCGAGAGGCCCTCCGGGCTTACACGCACTCGCTGATCTCCAAGCTGCTTCACCAACCCACGGTGCAAATCAAACAGACGGACCGCGAGACAGCCGAAGGGCATGCCCGGCTCGAAGCGGTCGAGTCGCTGTTCGACCTGGACGTGTGACCTCTTCCGCATTCCGTGTCGGATCCAGAACGTCGGACCTGGCGCGCCGCCAGGCCGGTCTCGTGCTCGAGGGCCTCACGCACCTCGAAGCCGAGGTCGAGTTCGTGGGCATCCGGACCGCGGGAGACGACGCCCCGAACGTCCCGATCGGTCAGATCGGTGGCACGGGCGTGTTCACGCGCGAACTGGAGCGGGCGCTGCTGGACGGACAGATCGACGCGGCGGTCCACAGCCTGAAGGATCTGGCCACGAGGATGCCCGAGGGACTGCGGATCGGGGCCCTGCTGCCGCGCGAGGATCCCCGAGACGTCCTCGTGCTTTCCCGGGCCCTGCGGGACGCCGGTGGCGCGAACTCCACGGTCGCGACGGCGCTCGGCCGACTCCCCGAGGGCGCGGTGGTCGGAACCGCCAGCCTGCGCCGCCGGGCTTTCTTGCTTCACCTGCGCCCCGATCTTCGCATCGCGTCTATACGCGGCAACGTGCCCACCCGTCTGGAGAAGCTGAACAGGGGCGACTACGACGCTCTGGTCCTCGCAGCGGCGGGTCTCCGACGGCTCGGCCGGGCGGACGAGATCGACGGGTTTCTCCCCACCGCGGAATTTCCGCCGGCGCCGGGCCAGGGCGCCGTGGCCGTGCAAATTCGCCGCACCGACGGTCGCGCCTCAAACTTGCTGGCGACCCTCCACCACCCACCGACCGCGATCACCGTGACGGCCGAGCGTGCCTTTCTGCAACGCATCGAAGGCGGGTGCCAGGTTCCAGCCGGCGCACTGGCCGAACTAGAAGGAGCCGGTGTCACCCTGGCCACGCTGGTCTGCTCGCCGGATGGCAGGCGAGCCGTCGCGGCCTCGGCGACGGGCACGGCGGAGGAAGCGGCTACGGTCGGGCTCGCCGCAGCCGAACGTGCCCTGGAGGACGGCGCGGCCGAGATCCTCGCCTCGCTCCGCCGCGGAACCGGGGAATGATGGGCGACACGGCGGACGGTCCCGGGGTCGCCGTCACGCGACCCGGCGATACGCCAGGTCGGCTGGGCCAGCTGCTGCGCCGCGGCGGCGCCGTCGTGACCCATTGGCCGTGCATCCGATTCGAAGTCCCGGTCGACCCCGAACCCCTGGCCAACGCGGCACGAGCGTATGCGTCCTACGACTGGATCGCCGTGACCAGCCCGCGTGCCGCACGCCTCTGGCTCGAGGCCGTCGCCGCCGCGATCGACACGCCGGCCGGACCGCCTCCGGCGGCCGCCGCCGCGGGTCCGGCCACGGCCGCGGTGCTGCGGGATGCCGGCTGGGCGGTGCGCCACGTGGCGGAGACGTATTCGGCTGCCGGGCTGCTCGAGGTGTTTGCGGCGGCCGGCGACGCACCGGGAGCCCGAATCCTGTTCCCGTGCAGCGACCGGGCGGACGACGAGCTGCCGGAGGGGCTGCGCCGCCTCGGGGCCGACGTCGCTCGCGTAACGGCCTACCGGACCGTGGCGACACCGCCCGATCCGGCGGAGGTTCTGTCCGCCGCGCGCAGCGGCCGTGTCGGCGCGGTCACGTTCACGAGCCCGTCGACGGTCGAGAGCTTTCTCGCGGGCGCCGACGGGGAGCAGACGCGTGAGATCCGGGGTCGGCTCGCGGCGGTGGCGATCGGCCCCACGACCGCGGCCACTTTGCGGGCCGCGGACTGGCCCGCCATGGTGGCGGAGACCGCGACGCTGGAGGCACTGGCCGCCGCCGCGCTGCGGACGCGTGCCGAGGGCCGCGCGGAAACAGGCGCCTCATGAACCACGGAGCCACGTGAGAAGCGAAGAGCTGTTCGACGCGGCCCGGCGAGCGATCCCCGGCGGGGTGAACAGCCCCGTTCGCGCCTACGGGAGCGTGGGCGGGACACCCCGCTTCATCGCCCGCGCCGGCGGCGCACGCGTCTTCGACGTCGACGGTTTCGAATATGTGGACTACGTGGGGTCGTGGGGCGTGATGCTGCTCGGCCACGATCATCCGGCGGTCCGCCGCGCCACGGCCGAAGCCCTCGAGCGCGGAGCCTCGTTCGGCGCTCCTACCGAGGCCGAGGTGCGGCTGGCCGAGCGCCTCATCGACATGGTGCCGGGCATCGAGAGGGTCCGCCTGGTGAACTCGGGCACCGAGGCGACGATGAGCGCTCTCCGCCTCGCTCGCGGCATCACTGGCCGCGCCGCGGTGATCAAATTCCGGGGCGGCTATCACGGCCACGGGGACGCGTTTCTCGTCGAGGCCGGATCGGGGGCGGCAACCCTCGGCGTGCCCTCGAGCCCGGGAGTCACGCCCGGGGTGGCCGCGGACACGCTCGTTGCCGAGTACAACGATCTCGCTTCGGTCGCCGCGGCCTTCGACCGGCGCCCGGACGACGTGGCCTGCGTGGTCGTCGAGCCGGTCGCCGGCAACATGGGATGCATTCCGCCGGGCGTCGGGTTTCTCGAGGGGCTACGTGGGCTGTGCGACGAGCACGACGCGCTCCTCGTGTTCGACGAGGTGATGACGGGCTTTCGCGTGGGCGGCGGCGGCGCGCAGGCACGGTACGGCGTGCAACCGGACCTGACCACGCTCGGGAAGGTGATGGGCGGCGGTCTTCCGATCGGTGCCTACGGCGGACCGGCCGACCTGATGTCGCACGTCGCTCCCGAGGGACCCGTGTACCAGGCGGGAACGCTGTCCGGCAATCCGCTGGCCACGGCGGCCGGGCTGGCCACGCTCGACGTGATCCAGGCGGACCTCGACCTGTACGACCGACTCGAGTCGCGGACGCGGCGCCTCGGCGAGGGCCTCGTGGAGGCCGCGACCGGGAACGGCCTCGCCACCTGCTGGAACGGGGTCGGCGCGATGGGCTCGCTATTTTTCGCGTCGGGCCCCGTCACCGACTGGCCCTCCGCCGCCGGGGCCGACAGGGAACGTTATGCGCGCTTCTTCCACGGGATGCTCGACCGGGGCGTCTACCTGGCTCCCAGCCCGTTCGAGGCGTGGTTCGTGTCGGCCGCCCACACGGACGCGGACATCGACCGGACCGTGGCGGCGGCACGTGAGGTGTTCGAGGAAGCGCCATGAGCACCGGTCGGCCCGATGTTCGCACCTCACCGTTTCTCGCCGCATGCCGCGGCGAGCCGGTCCCGCACACGCCCGTCTGGATCATGCGGCAGGCCGGACGTTACCTGCCCGAGTATCGCGAGATCCGCGAGGGCACGGACTTCCTGGCGTTCACCAAGACCCCGGCGCTGGCCGCCGAGGCGACGCTGCAACCGCTCCGGCGGTTTCCGCTCGACGCCGCGATCTTGTTCGCCGACATCATGACGCCGATCGAGGGGATGGGGATCGGGCTGGAGTTCGCGGGCGGGCCGCAGATTCCCGAGCCCATTCGCGACCCGGCCGCCGTCGGCCGACTGTGGGTAGGCATCCCGGAGGAGTCGGTGCCACACACCCTGGAGACGGTCCGGCTGGTGCGGGCCGAACTCGACGCATCGATTCCGCTCATCGGCTTCGCGGGAGCCCCGTTCACGGTGTTCTGCTACGTGGTCGAAGGCAGCGGCTCGCGATCGTTCGCCGCGGCCCGGGCCTTCCTGCGCGCGGAGCCCGAAGCAGCCGGGCTGCTGCTCGACTTGCTGACCGACACCACGATCGCCTACCTGCGCGCCCAGGCCGAGGCCGGAGCCGACGCGCTGATGCTGTTCGATTCGTGGATCGGACTTTTGGCCGACGACGATTTTGCCGACGTCGCGGCGCCGCGCGTGACGCGGATCTTCAAGGCGCTGGCGCCGCTGGAGGTCCCGCTTCTCTACTTCCCGAACCAGGGTGGCCATCTGCTCGGCCGCGTGCGTGAGTTGCCAGCCGACGTGATCGGCCTCGACTGGCGCACGTCGCTCTCGGACGCCCGGACCATTCTCGGCGACGGCGTCACCCTGCAGGGCAACCTCGACCCGTCCCTGCTGTTCGCGCCTCGCAACGTCCTCGCCGCCGGCATCGATGCGGTTCTGGAGGACGGCGGCGGCGGACCGCACGTCTTCAACCTCGGCCACGGCATCGACAAGGCCACGGATCCCGACGCGGTCGCTTTCCTGGTCGACCGGGTGCACGAGCGCTCCTCGCGTTGAGAACCAGGCCCGCTCAGACGAGCTTCCGCACCAGGCGCTCGGCCTGTGACAGTCGGCCAGTCACACCGGCCCGCTCGAGGTACCCGGCGCACAGGTGCACGCCGCGTGGCAGCCGAAGATCATCGAGGGCGGCCCAGCTCAGATCGTAGGACGGGACCCGAGGCCGACTGACCTCCAGGGCCCTCGCAGTGCGACCCGTGATCCGTCGGAACTCCGCCTCGGCCACCGCGGCGACCCGGTCGTCGGGCCAGCCTGGCAGCTGGACGTTCCGAGCGCCTCCGAGAAACGCGGTCACCACTCCGTCGCGCCCAAACAGGGCGTCGTTGAACGTCACGCCCCTCGTCTCGAGGGGTTCGCCGAATGCCACCTGGTAGCCGAAGCCCGGAAGCGGCCGACCGGCCGCCTGCATGTGGACCATCGCCAGCCGGTTGTACGTGAGACGGGACAGGCGCTGCGCCGCCGCCGGAGCCACCTCCGTGAGCATGCCACCCGCCCGGTCCGCAGGCACGGCGAGCACGACATCGCTGAACGGCCCGCCGTCGGGCGGTTGGGTACGGCCCCCATCGATCGACAGGCGCCAGGTCGGGCCGTCCGGGCGGAGGGTTGCGACCGGATGCTCCCGCCGGACGATCGATCCGAGCGCGCCCGCCATGGCGGCGGGGAGCGTCGCCACGCCCTCGCGGAAGCTGCAGGCGGGAGGAGCGCCGGGCGCCGCGCGCAGGGCCCGTAGAAGGAGGCTGCGCGGCGATCCGGCACGCCCGACGAAGCGGGCCAGCGAGTCGGCGGCCCGCATGTTGGCGGGGTCCGATGCGTAGAGCCCCCCGAACAGCGGACCCACCAGCACCCGATAGGCCTCGTCGCCGAACTTGCGGCGCAGCGCCTCCGCCACCGTCTCGGCGGGACGCACCGGAGCCGTGAGCGGCTCGAACAGCATCCGGAGCCGTCCGGCCGGCGAGAGAAGGGATCCGCGGAGGAGGGCGCCGAGCGACCGTGGCACCGGGTGCAGTCGGCTGGCCCGGGCCACGTGGAGCGGCGCGGCGGGCGGAGCGAACAGGAGCTCGTCGGTCAATCCGAGTTCGTCCACGAGCGTACGCAGTTCCGGGGTCAGACGCAGGCGCTGGGGACCCCACTCCAGGAGGCGTCCAGCCTCACGGGAGGAGCGGAGCACGCCACCCGCCCGCGCCGAGGCCTCGAACAGCACGCAGGGAACCCCGCGCAACGCCAGTCCGCGCGCCACCGCGAGACCCGAGATCCCGGCTCCGACAACGGCTACACGCCTTTGAATGGGCCCGCCCTTCGGTCTAAGTTGCCGCCTCTCGAACGTCCCCCGGAACCGAAAGGTAGTGGTGCGCGCGTGAGTTCACAGGGTCGCATCGAAGTGCATCTGCTGGGATTCGGCGAGCCCACCGGGGCGTCCCGCGAAGCGACGCTGGCCTACCTCGAGCGAATCTTCCGGGCGAACGCACGGCTCGACGGAGAACTCTCACCCGGGGAAGTCGCCGCCCGCTGTCGGAAGCTGGCCGAGCGGCGCGCCCCGGGACTGCTGGCCGACTACGAGCGCATCGGCGGTTCGCCCCTGCTCGAGCAATGCCGCGTCCAGGCGCGTCGGCTGGAGGCGGAGCTGGCGCGACGGGGCCAATCGATAAGGGTCCGCACCGGCATGCAGTTCACCGAGCCCTTCGTGGCCGACATCGTCCGCGAAGCTCTGGCGGTCGGCACGACGCAGATCGTCGGCCTGCCCCTATATCCGCTGTGCGGAACCTCGACCACCATCGCCGCCCTCGATGCGCTCCACGCGGCGCTCGACGAGGCGGTAGGGGCCGGCGGCGAGCCGGCGGCGCGAATCGTCGACCTGACCGGGTGGCACGCCCACCCCGGTTTCGTCGATGCCGTGGCCGAGGGCGCCGCCGCCGCCGCCCGCGCGGCCGGCGCCCGGTTCGACGAACCTGGTACCCTGCTCTACTTCTCCGCGCACGGCACGCCCGTGAAATACCTGCGCGAGGGAAACCGGTACGACGCCTACGTGGAAGAAGTTTGCGCGCTGGTCGCCGATCGGCTGGGCGTCGACGGCTACGCCCTCGGTTACCAGAATCACGCGAACCGCGGCATCGAATGGACCGAGCCCTCCAACGAGGATCTGCTCCCCACGCTCGAAGCGAACCGCCTGGTCGTCGTCCCGATCAGCTTCATCCACGAGCAGTCCGAGACCCTCGTCGAGCTCGACGAGGACCTGCGCCAGCTGGCCGAAGCGCATGGCATGCAGATGGTGCGGGTCCCCGTCCCCTTCGACGCCCCAGTCCTGACCGTCGCGCTCGCCGACCTGGTGGAATCCGCGCTGGAGAAAATGGAAGACGGCCAACCGAAAGCGAACGAAGCGCAAGTAAGTGAAGCGAAGCCCCCGGGCCCCCACCCGGCCCTGCGCCCCTGCCAGTGCCGCCCGGGCGCATGGTGCCTCAACGCCGACCGCCCCGCAGGCCAGCAACCCTAGCAGTCACCTCGCCGTCGCTACCTGGCAGGAGTCTGGCGCAACGGAAACGGGGTCCGGCTCCCGAGCCCTAAGGCTCCCCCCAGAGCTTCTCGTCTTTCAGCGACGCCCGCAGCTGCGGATGCACCTTGAGCATGTAGCCCCCCATCGACGCCGCGGCGAGCGCGTTGCCCACCAGCACCGACCACCAGGCAAGCTCCTCCATGATCCACGTGCCGAGCATCGCGACGATCGCGACGAAGAACGTTTCGAAGATGACCAGCAGGAGGAACATCCCGAAGATCAGATAAGGCGCCCGCTCCGCCTGCGTGACGAGAGCCGACACCAGCACGCCGGCCAGCAGGAACGCCGCGACATGGATCAGCGTGTATCCGAGAACCGTGTTCAATGCGATCTCGACCCCGGGAGTGTCCTTGGCGCCGTGCAGGATTACCGAGCCCAGGACGCCCGGCGTGAACAGGGGACGCCCGGCGATCGAGTCGACGAGCAGGAACCAGACGGCCACGACGAGCGCGCCGACCAGCCCGGCCACGATGCCCTGCCGGATCACCGGCCGCGCCTGCAGCAGCGCCCGGAGCCCCGTCACGCCATCCTCGTCGCTCGCCCAGTGGAGGTAGGCGACCATCACCAGGCCCGCCACGACGTTGCCGAAGAAAACAGCGGGCCATGCGGGAGCGGCGAGAATGTCGGTACCCGTGATGATGAGCGCCGGATAGAACACGAGCGAACAGGCGAACAGGCCATAGGCGGCGCCGATCGTCAGGTTCCGCGGCACGTCAAACCAGGTGAAGAAGGCCGCCGCGATCGCGCCCAGCACGACGAACACGCCCAGATGCGCGATGGTGTACACGACCATGCGCGTCGGAGACGGTTCAGGCATGCTGTCGCCGAGAAACGCCTGGGCCAGAAACTGCGGCGTCGCCAGGGGAGTGCGGGCGAGTAGATCGATCACAAAGAACAGCACGATGAGCGTGAGGCCAGCCAGGAAGCCGGCGATCGCACCTCGCTGAATGACGCCTCTGTCGATTCCCACGTCAGTCTCCTCCGGCATTGCCGGCATTGCGTTGCTCGGCTGCTCGGCTGCGTCGATGAGCGATCACGAGGCCGCCTCCGATGCCGAACACGACGATGTAGGGCATCGCCATGAAGAACAGCATCCCTGCCAGCTGCCCGTCCATTACACGTACTCCATCAGCACCACGACGACCAGTATCGTCGCCGGCAGCAGGGGCGCCACGGCCAGCCATCTCAGCGCCTTCGACTCCCACTTCAGGTGCATGAAGTAAAGCGCCACGAGCAGCGCCTTCCACACGGCGAGTCCCAGCAGGATCAGGATGATCAGCATCGTGACCTGCTCGTGCCCGATCTCGAAGCCCTCCAGCGCCTTTCGCACCACGAACGCCGTCGCCACCTCGATCCCCGTGAGCAGCGCCAGGCCGCCCCAGACCAGCATGTACCTGGGTTTCTTCCCTTCAGCGCTCATCGAACCGTCCTCAGATCAGGTAGACGATGGTGAACAGGATGATCCACACGAGGTCGACGAAGTGCCAGTAGAGGCCGATCGTCTCGACGCCCTGGTGGTTCTCCTGCGTGTAGTGGCCGCGCATGGCCTTTCCGAGCACCCAGATCATGCACAGGACACCCATCGTGACGTGGAACCCGTGAAATCCGGTCATCGCATAGAACGTCGACCCGTACAGGCCGGAGCTCGGCAGGAAGCCCTCGTGGATCAGGTGCGTGTACTCGTAGGCCTGGACCCCGACGAAGGAGGCGCCCATCACGATCGTGGCCAGCAGCCACAATTTGAGGTGCTTCTGGTCGCCCTCCTCAATCGCCGCGAACGCTTTGACCATCGCGACGCTCGAACAGATGAGGAGGAACGTATTGCCCGCCGTCACCCCGATGTTCAGGACCTCGCCGGGGGCGGGCCACGACTCCGACGCACCCCAGCGCAGGATGATGTAGGAGCCGATCAGCCCCGTGAAGAACATCACTTCGGACGCGAGGAACACCCACATCCCGAGCTTCTTGTCATAAACGTTGAACGAGGTCTGTTCGAACTGGACCGCCTCGGCGCCGTGGGTCGACATCAAGCCTCTCCCTTTCGAATCGTGACCTCGTGCGCCGGGGACACGATGTCCGGGCGCTCGTTCTGCAGCAGCCAGTCCCTGTCCATGTCGGGATGGCTATACTCGTACGGACCGTGATACACCGTCGGAAGCTGCTCCCAGTTTCCATGCTTCGGCGGCGATGGGAGCGTCCATTCCAGCGTGTTGGCCTCCCACGGGTTGTCCGGCGCCGGCTTTCCCTTGAAGAGGCTCCAGAAGAAGAGCACACCGAAGTAAAGCCCCGAGGCGAACAGGCCGAACGCCGCGATCGAGATCATCGTGTTCGTGTCCTGCACGTCCGAGAGGTGGGTATATCGGCTGGTGTCATAGATCCGCCGCATCATCCCCTCCATTCCCAGCCCGTGCATCGGAAAGAACACGAGGTTGAACAGGATGAAGGTCAGGGCAAAGTGGATCTTGCCCGCCGTCTCGTTGATCATCCGCCCGAACATCTTCGGAAACCAGAAGTAGATGGCGCCGAAGATCGCGAACAGGCTGCCGCCGAACAGCACGTAGTGGATGTGGGCGACGATGAAATAGGTGTCGTGAATGTAGATGTCGACCGGGTTGGCGGCCATGAAGATCCCACTCAGCCCGCCGATCGTGAACAGCATCACGAAGCCGACGGCGAACAGCATCGGGGTCGTGAACTTGATGGCCCCACCCCACATCGTCGCCATCCAGTTGAACACCTTGATGGCCGACGGCACCGCGATGATGAGCGTCGTGACCATGAAGCTCATGCCGAGGCGCGGATTCATGCCCGACTGGAACATGTGGTGGCCCCAGACGATGAACCCGAGGAAGGCGATCGCCATGATCGCGAACACCATGCTCTTGTAGCCGAAGATCGGCTTCCGCGATCCGTTGCTGATGATCTCCGATACGAACCCCATCGCGGGCAGGATGAGGATGTAGACCTCGGGATGCCCGAAGAACCAGAACAGGTGCTGCCAGAGCAGGGGCTGGCCGCCGCCACCGGGCAGAAAGAACGTCGTCCCGATCGTCTGATCGAACAGCAGCATGATCACGGCCGCCGTCAGGACGGGGACGGCCAGAAGCCCCAGTATCGCGGTGATGAACAGGGCCCAGATCACCAGCGGCAGACGGAACCAGGTCATGCCCTGCGCCCGCTGGTTGACGATGGTCGTGATGTAGTTGATCGAGCCGAGCAGAGAGCTGAAGCCGAACACGGCGATGCTCAGGCACCACAGGATCTGGCCGGTGAAGACCCCCGACGCGTCGGGATTGGCGCTGAGGGGCGCGTACTGCGTCCAGCCCGATCGCGAAGCGCCTCCCACCACCCAGAAGCTGGAGAGCATCATCAGCCCCGAGATCAGAAACAGCCAGAACGAGATCATGTTCAGGCGGGGGAACGCCATGTCGTGCGTCCCGATCTCGATCGGGATCAGGTAGTTCGCGTACACGCCGACCAGCAGCGGCATGATCGCGAAGAACACCATGAACGTCCCGTGCATGGTGACCAGCGAGATATAAAACTCCGGCAAGATGATCCCGCCGGGCGCCATCGTCTCGGGCAGGATGCTGCCGCCCGGCATCGCCTCGCCGGGGAATCCGAGCTGGAAGCGGAGCATCACGGCGAGCAGGCCGCCGATCATCAGGAAGAACAGCGTCGTGAACAAGAACTGGATCCCGATGATCTTGTGATCGGTCGAGAAGATATACTTGCGGATGAAAGGTTGCGGGTGATGCTCTTCCCGCACCGGGATGCCCGAGGGCTCGGCCGTCATCGTCGCCATGGCTGAATTCTCCTCAGTCGGCGGCGGCGGTCTGTGCCGCGCCCGTCTGTTCGTTGTACCAGCGCTCGTAGTCTTCCGGCTCGTGAATGACCACGCTGGCGCGCATGCTGTAGTGGCCGAGGCCGCACAGCTCGGCGCAGGCGATCTGGAAGTCTCCGGCCTGGGTCGCCTCGAACCAGATCGGAATCACCTTCCCCGGGACCGCGTCCTGCTTCACCCGCAGCTCAGGGATGAAGAAGGAGTGGATCACGTCCTCCGATTCGAGGTTCACGACCACCGGCTGGTGGGCCGGGATCTCGAACCGGTTGCGGATGGTGAAGTCGTCATCGTTGCCGAGGACGTGATCCGCGCCCGGATAGGTCACGTTCCACTCGAACTGCTTGGCCGTCACGTTGATCGTCAACGCATCCTTCGGGAAGGAGTCGGGACTCTTGATGCCCGCCCAGATCCGACCGCTGTAGATGCCGAGGAAGATCATCGTGAGCGCCGGAACGGCGGTCCACACGATCTCGGCGCCGAGGTGCCCGTGCGTGTACCTGGCGCGGTGCCCCTCGCGGGCCCTGTATCTCCACAGAAACCACAGCACGCCGACCTCGACGAGCACGAAGGCGACGGCGGTGAGCCAGAAGATCAACCAGAACAGATTGTCGATCTGCACGCCCTGCGTGGAGATGTTGAGTGGTAGTGACCAGTCCATGGCGTTCTCTCTTCGAAGCGTTTCCGGGATCAGCCGGCAGCGGATTCGCCGTGGCTCACCACGAGGGGTTCACCCATCGGAACCGGGGCATAGGCCGCGTTTTCATCGTACGTGAAGTCGGCCGCGCCCGTCTCGGACTCACCGACCGTGACGCTCATCGTCTGCGCGCCGAGCTCCTCGTGCCACGCCTCGATCGTGTACGTGCCCGGCGGCAGCCCTTCGATCGTGAAGTTGCCGCTGGCGTCGGTCACGGCGTGGTACGGGCTGTCGGTCACGCCGATGTAGGCGTGCATCCAGCCGTGCACGTCACATTTGACCGGGATCATGACCTCGGCGGTGTTGAAGGTGCGGGTCGATTCCATCCCCGCGGACGGCTGGCTGATGTTGAACGGGCGGTTCTCCGTCGACTCGGTGTTGATGTTGTGCAGGACGTCGTCGCTGTTATGGATGACGAGCGGCTGCCCTGTCTGGATGCCGAGGACGTGCGGATGGTAGCGACAGCCTTCCTGGTTGATCTCGACGGAGGCCTGGTCGGTAGGGAAGGTGCGGTCGCCGAGCCCCTCGCTCACGAACACGAACACGTTGGCCAGGTGGCCGTCGTTCACGACGTACCCCAGCGTCATCGGCTGCGAATCGTACTTGTCGGCGCACGTCGGCTCCTCCGACATGTCGATCGCCTCGGCCGCCGGGGCCGTGCCCGTGAAGCTGATCGTGCCGCTTATCGTAGCGGCGATCGCGGGATCGACGGCCGGCGCGGTCGCCTCCATCTCGCCGCCACTCTCCATGCCTTCGTCTCCGCCGCCGGCGTCTCCGCCACCGCAGCCGACCGCCACCATGGCGACCAGAGCAAGCCAGGCCGAATTGCTGTTGGACATCGGATTGCCTCCTGTTGAATTCAACTTCCGTTCGCGGACCGTGTCGTCCGCGAGATCACACGTGTCTCAGGTCTGCGCGGTGACGGCCCCGCCACCTTTCGCTGCGCGTTCCGCACGAGGAGCCACAGCAGGCCTCCGCTTAGCAGAAGGGCGACGATCGGCGCAATCACGACGTTGGACGACGTCGGCTCCTCCAGGTACAGATAGATCCAGCTGCTCACCGAACCGCGGGCGGGCGTCTCGGCACTCGACCCGTCCCATGCGAAGAACGCCACGGGCGTCACGACCCCCTCGGCCAGCGAGATGGCGCCCTCGGTGTCCGCCCCTATGGAGCGCGACAGCACGAGCTCCCAGTGGCCCGCGTTCCAGTCTCCCGAAGCCGACAGGTCGCCGCCGCCCGGGAGCGGCGTGATGTTCCCCAGCCCCCGGCCCTCCGCCTCGGCGGCTCCGTCGCGACTGCCCCACCTCCACAGGTTCACCGGGTCGCTCGTGCCGCCCATGAGGAAGTACGGACGCTTCGCCCCCTCGGGCTGCGTGGCCGGAAACTGGACGGCGAGACCGTCCGGCATCGGAGCCTCGGGCGGCAGTTCGGCGCCGTCGGCGTACAGGGTGCCGGTGATCTTCGCCTGCCATTCGTTCCAGGCAGGATCGGGGCTGTCGGACGGGTCTCCCCACTCGAGCCGCAAGGCAATCCGCCGGCCGTCGTGCAGCGCCCGAACCCACAGCCCGTCCACGGTCGGGGCGAAGTCCCGCGGCGTATGGATGACCTGGCCGACGAGGGGAACGAAGGCCGGCTCGGCTTCTGCCCATGCGTCGGCGTCCGGCGCGGTCGGCAGCTCACCCTCGATGCGAGTGGCCGTGATCAGGTCGGACGTCCGGGGATCGAGCGTCGGTGCGAGGCTGGCCACATAGTGCGCGACCTGCCAGAGCTGCTCGGGCGTCACGACGTCTGAGTCCACCGCGTCGCTGAACGCGGGCATCGGCGTGCCGTCCAGGCCCGTCATCATGCGGCGGTAGATCATCTCTGCGCCGCCACCACCGTTGAAGTTCCAGGGCTCGGTGAGGTCGGCAGCTCGGATCGGAAGCTTGCGCCAGTCTTCCAACGTCGGCGTCGATTGCCCGCTGCCGCGGCCGGTATCCCCATGGCACTTCCAGCACTCGAGCTCCTGGTACGTCGCCTCGCCGGCCGCGATCGCGTCCTCTCCGCCGCCGGGATCGGCCGCAAAGTCCATCGGCTCGGGGCTCGCGTCCTCGAAATAGCGGGACAACGACTTGATGTAAGCGACGACGTCGCGGCGCTGCTGCTCGCCGAGGTTGGGCCAGGCCGGCATGGCCGTACCGGACATCCCGTGTTCCAGGATAAGGAGGATGTCGTCGTCGGTCGGCAACTCGCCGTTGGCCGTCGTGCGCACCTGGTAGCGCGCGGCCGTGAAATCGCGTGGACGGGGCAGCATGTGGTCGGCTGCCGGGCCGTCGCCGGCGCCGTCGACGCCGTGGCACTCGGCACACCATTTGTCATACACCGCCTTTCCGGCCTCGGCGTCCTGGGCGACCGCCGGCGTGCCGGACGCGGCGAGCAAGCCGGCGAAGCCGACCGCGGCGATGATCCGATGGCGCGCGTTCAATGCCCACCTCCTTCGCCCTCGGCGGCCCCGGCTTCCTCCCACGTCCGGGGCGTCCAGCCGGTCTGGTCGTAGAGGTACAGGATCACGGCCCAGATCTCGTTCTCGGTCAGCACGTTCTCCCACGGGGGCATGGCCGAGTTCCATGGCGTGCCCTCGACTGGCAGGCCCGGACCGCCCTTGGCAATCCGCCAGAACACGTAGCTCTCCGTCAGCTGGGCGATCGTCCCGTTGCTCGTGAAGTCGGCGGGGACAGGACTGAAGGCGTGTGCGAAATGCCCGCCCCCGTCCAGTCGATCACCGTGGCACGGCATGCAGTTCCGGGTGTAGACTGTGCGTCCCGTTTCGAGGTGGGCGGCCATGTCCCCCTCGGAGCGCAGCGGGTTCTCGAGGCCCGCCAGGCGCAGGGTTTTCCCGCGGAAGTCGATCTGGTTCGGCGGGGCCGGGTGCACGGAGCGCAGGGCGGCCGGCGCACGCACGCTGGCGCTGACCTGTCGGTAGGTGAGGAAACCGACGAGCATGGGCAGACCGATCATCAGCAACAGCCGCACCGCCTTCCTCTCGGGGTCGACGGCCACGGCGTGGATCGGGCGCTTGAACTGACGCCACCTCGCTTCGTCGGCGCTCACGTAGAGCAGCACACCGACGAGCGCGATCACCATGAACTCGAGCACTACCGAGGCGGGCACCGGCGCGCTCTCCACCCCGATCAGGGGCGGCAGGTAGGTGATGCCGAACTTGAACAGCAACCACGCGCCGACCAGCAGCGCCACCGCCTGCCAGAACGGGTGTTTCAACCCGCGCGAGCCTCGCACTTCGCTCATCGGCCCTCCCCGCCCGCCAGGTATGCGACCAGGATCTCCAGCTGATGCGCCGTGAGCTGATCGCCGAAGGTGGGCGGCATCGTGCCGGCCATCGCCTCGAAGCCCTTCGCGGTGTCCGCCGCGGGCTCGAGGATCGAACGGCGGATGTAGTCGGGCTCCAGCCCGGCCATCGCGGAGAGCGGCGGCCCCACGCCGCCGCCTCCGTCGGGCCCCGCATGACAGGCCGTGCAACCCAGCGCCTGGATTATCGCCCGCGGGTCGGTCTCACCGGCGGCCCCACCGGCTCCGGCCCCACCGCCAGCCGCCTCACCCGTGGCGCCCTCATCCGCCGCGGCGGCGGTCACGTCGGCGCCCGTCACCGTGACCTCGCCGCCCTGGCTCTCCAGGTACGCCACCGCGCTCCAGATCTGCGCATCCGACAGGGTGCGGCTCATGTCCGGCATGATCGGCTGGAAGCCTTCGACGACGTAGGCGGTCGGATCCACGAGCGACTCGTGCAGGTACTGCTTGCACGACTTGCCCGGCTCGCGCTCGGCGCATCGGGTGCCGATGCTGCCCAGCAGGTCGGGCGCCCTCGTGCCCAGGCCGTGGCAGGCGGTGCACCCGCCGGCGCCGTGGAACACCTGGTCACCCGCCGCGACCAGCTGCTCGGGGGTCGCGTCGGCGCCGAGGGTGACTTCCTCGGGCACCGCCGATTCGACCTGCGGGATGACGTTGGCCACGGCCGTGTAGAGGCCGAGCGTGCCGAGCACGATCAGGGCGACGGTGAGGTTCGTGCGCCACATGTCAGGCCTCCCCACCGGCCGGCACCGGCGTCTGCGCCGGTGGTGGCACCGCGGTCACGAGGTCGTCCGGGTCCTTGTGAGCCGGCTTCTCGGCCAACCCGCCCAGCCAGAAGATCACGGCGACCAGAGACAGGAAGATCAGCACGCACACGCTGATCATCGTGGCGGCCGGTCCGAGGGCCGGTGTGGCCGCCTGGTCGCTCGTGTCGCGGATCACTTCGTAGACGTGCCAGTGCTGGCGGATGCCGCTGCGCGCAAAGCCCATCAGGCCCATCAACCAGGTGAAGGTCACCGCGAGGATGAACAGCGCGTACTGCGAGCGGGCCGGCATCTGGCCCCAGCGGATCTCGCCGCGTGACTTCGCGCCCCGCAGCATGAACACGTCGAGCAGGATCACGAACACCATCGCCGCAAGCACGGCCAGCACCTGGTAGACACTGAACCCGATGCGCACGATCGCGGTGACGAAGTAGCCATAGACTCCGTAGAAGACCACCACGGCCGCGGCGATCGCGAGCGCCGCGCCCTGCGCGATCGTCCCCGATCTCGCCCAGCTCACCACCGGGATTTTGTTCGCGCGCCGATAGAGCATGAACGACAAAAACGTGGTCAGGATCATCAGGTTGACGGCCGTGTTCTTCGCGCTCATCACGCCGAGGGCGCCGAGGAACGGGTGATGCGTGCCGCCCATTGCCGCAATCTCGTCGCGACTGGCGATCATCGTGTGCGGCGTGGCCCAGACGATCACGCCCAGCACCAGGACGATCAGCATGTACTTGACATAGGGTGTGAACCGCTCGGCGCCGGGGATGCGGCCCATGCCGGTCCACAGGTAGTAGTTGCCCGCGAGGAACAGGACACCGATCAGGAAAGCCTGGATGATCCACAGCCAGCTCATGAAACCACCCATCATGGTGATTCCCATCTGCTGGTTGAACTCGTAGATCTCGCGGCCCAGGTAGTAGCCGGCGAACGGCAGCACGATCAGCGCGCCTATCGCGATGAAATTGCCGATGTAGCCCATCCAGTCGTAATGGGCGCGCTCCTCGTCGGTCGTCGCGGCGAGGAACCGGTAGGCGGCGTACATGCCGACGATCGCCCCGCCGAACACGACATTGGCGATCAGCCGGTGAATGTTGATCGGCATCCACGTGGCGTTGAAGATCGCGCTCCACAGCTGCACCTGGTCGGGGGCCGTGTCGGCCGTGACCTCCGCCGGCGGGCTCATCATGTAGGTGAGCCAGCTGTTGGCGATCAGCATGACGATCGTGCCCCACACATTCAGCAGGATCCCCAGCCCCCAGTGCATCTTTTTCTTCGCCCCGGTGCTCCAGCGGTCCCAGCCGTAGTAGTAGAGGTAGAGCGTGAAGGACTCTGCGAAGAACAGGGCTGCATAGAGCAGCATCGATTTCCCGAAGATCTGGGTCAGGTAGGCCCAGAACACCGGGTAGAGCGCGGACAGGGAGAACGTGAGGAGCGCGCCCCAGATGGCCGTCGCGCTGTAGGCGATCAAGAGCAGGCGCGTGAATTCCTTGGCGAGCTTGTCGTAGCGCCTGTCGCCCCCGAAGATCCCGATCGCTTCGACCACCACGGCGAACATCGGCACGCCGAGGACGAAGGCCGCGAACATCAAGTGCACCTGCGCAGTGATCCAGATCACGCCTCGGGCCCCGATGACCGGGAAGTCGCCGTATTTCTGGACCTGCCCCATCTCCTGGGCCAGGAGATCGGCGGGCAGCACCGCAAGGAGCAGGGCGGCGAGACTTGCGCCGAGGAGGACGCGGCCGGCACGAGAGCGCACATATGTACGCCACGTTTTCTCTACCTGTACATGTGTACACATAGAGGCGGCCGAACCGACGTCCGACGTCGCCGGCCCGCTCACCGCTTTCCACCCAGGAAGAACGGGCGACGTCGGGAGAAGTCGACCGGCATCCGGCTTCGCATCTCGCTCAACATGTCAGCGGTCACCTCGCTGTGGCCGTTCTCTCGTGCCCAGGTCTCGACCCGGTCCACGACGACGCCGCGCACGAATGACGGAATCCGGACGACGCGGGCTTCCGCCTCCCTTGTCCAGGTCAGCTCGCGCTCGCGCTCGCGTCCCCCGTATGTGACGGCCGCCGCCGCGGGGCGAATCACCTCGCGTGTCCCGTCGGGTTCGTAGGCGCAGGACTCGTCGGGGCCGAGCGGATCGCCGGTCGTCGCGTAGGCCCGGGCACGGCACCCGCCACACACCAGGCCGTACTCGCAGTCGCCGCACTTGCCGCCGAGCTCGGGCGCCCGCAATCGGGCGAACAGCTCGGAGCCCTCCCAGATCTCGCCGAAGCTCGCTTCGCGGAGATCGCCCGCTACCGCCGGCATGTAGGGGCAAGGCGTCACCTTGCCCTCGGGCGTGATCCGGCAGTAGTGGACGCCACATGGGCACCGGGTCTGGTAGTTCAGAAGCGGCGAGTCTTCGGCCGCCTCCCAGGCGTGGCGCATGATCTGGGGCTGGCACTTGCTGCGGACCATCATCCGGCCGCGGTACTTCGCCTCGAGGAGCAGGAGCTCCGCCAGAACCTCGTCGTTCTCCGCGGGCGTCATGCCATGCATGCCCTCGCCGCGGCCCGTCTCGACCAGGAAATAGAGATTGAACGAGACGGCGCCCTTCTCGGCGGCCCAGGCGACCAGGTCGGCCAGCTCGTAGCGATTGCCCCGGGTCAGGGTCGTCTGGACGATGAAGTCGAGCTCGGCGGCGCCCAAACGGTCGATGGCGGCAAGCGTGTCCTCCAGGGCTCCCGTCCCGTGACGGAAGCGGTCGTGATAGACGGGATTCAGCGAGTCGACGCTGACCGCGACGCCCCGGACCCCGGCCTCCTTCAGCGACGCGATGCGCTCCGGTGTCAACCCGATTCCGTTGGTACCCACCACGACCGTCGCGCCGCCCGCACTGGCGTGCGCAGAAATGATCTCGAGGTCTTCCCGCACCAGCGGCTCGCCGCCGGACAGGATAAGCATGGGAGAAGGGTTCACGGCGAGAATCTCTTCGACGATCCGCAGGCACGCGGCGGTCTCCAGCTCGTCGTCGCCCGAATGCCAGGAGCCGGCCGAGATGTAGCAGTGCGCGCACGCCAGGTTGCAGCGCCGCGTGATGTTCCAGGCCACGACGTGGGGGACAGCCACTACGCGGGACCTTTCACTCGTTATCAGCCATGAATTTCTCCATCGCCCGTTTCGCCTCTTCGGGCGAAGCGGTCTTGAAATCGACGGGACACTTATCGGCCTGTTCCTCGATGTCGCGTATCGGACAGCGCGTCACGCCCTGGGCCTTCGCCTCATCGATGAACTTCCGCATCTCGGGCGTGAGGCCGTCGACGCCCTCGGCGGCCGCCTGGATCTGTTTCGTCTGCAGCTCCTTGAACATCACGAGCATCGTGTCGAGGTCGAACGTGTCGGCGGCGATCATCGCATGCTTGTTGTCGTCCATCACCATCGTCGTCACCCGCCACATCTCGTTCTCGCGAGCGAACTTCTCGACCGTATTGCGGGCGAGCGGACGGGCGATCAGGGGCACGGCCTTCAGCCGGGCGAACGCTTCGTGGGTCCACTCGATCGGATCGGTCTCGGTGCGCTCGCGGGTCTGGACGTGGCCGGTGTACGGGCACTTCGTTTCGACGGTCGGCGACCCGTCGACCTCGTCGGCGTCGTGTCCACGCACCTCGGTCCGCTCCATCGCCTTCTCGGCCTTCACCTCGGCGAGGGCGAGCTCCTCGGCCGTGCCGATGCCCATGATCAGCTGCATGTGAGTGGGCAGGAGCTTCGTGATCGCCTCGTCGAGGCGCTGGTTCGTGACGACCGGGAGTTCCTCGGGTGTGACGGACGGAAAATCGGCCGAGGGGCGCTTCGCAGTCGTCTCGCCATCGTTGGCGGTGGCGCCGTTGCCGTTGGAAGGGGCACCGCTCGCGGAAGCCCCATTCACCGTGGCTCCGCTCCCGTTCGCCCGCTCGAACTTGCTCTTTCCATCGACGAACGCGGCCGCATACCGGCTGCCGGGCCCGTAGTGCTCGAGCACAAACTCTTCGACGGCCTTGCGGGCGATGCCGAGCGCGAACGGCGGGACGCGGAGGATGCGAACCTCGGCCCGGGGCTCCCACTCGAGTCCCTTCTCCCCATCTTCTTCGATCCACGGGATCTCTTCCGGCCGCACGTCGGTGGTCCCGACGAGGAGCGTGTTCACGCCCGCCTGCCGAAGCACCTCCTCGGCCTGCGAGCCGATCTCGGTGCCCTCGATGCGGTGGGAGCCGTGACGGGCCAGCACGAGGAGCGACGGGTTCTGCTCCTCAGCCCACTGGAGGATGACCTGGAAGGGCTTGCCGACGAGGATCTGGGTTTCGACGCCGACGTCCGGATACTCGCCGGCCATTACCGTCGCACGCTTCAGGTTCGCCCGGCAGAGCCTGAGCAGCCCCTTGTCGATGATGTTGTTGTGAAGCTCTTCCTGCTCCTCGAACTTGAACACCTTCGAGGCCTGGACGGAGAGAACGTCCTTGATGTTGTTGAACACCGCGTGGTGGTATTCGACGTCGAAGGCGCTGCCGACGAGGAGCTTGCAGCCATACTCCCGGGCCAGCTCGAGGGCGATCCGCATGCACTTGTAGCTGTAGGCGGACCCGTCGACGCAGACCATGATCGAGCCGCCGGCGACCGGGCGCTCGTCGCGCACGACGAACACGTCCTTCTCGATCTTCCGGAGAGCCCGACCCGCGACTCCGCCGATCTTGCTGTACGCCTGGCGTCCGATCCCGAACGCACCGATGACGACCAGGTCGTAGTCCCGCTCGCTGGAACCGGCCAGCTTGTCGTCGTGCTCGACCTCCTCGGCCACGATCCGGCCGTCGTCGCCGAGCTGGACGTCGCTCCTCACCCTGTCGCCGCCGTCGTACTTGCCGGCGATGTTCGGATCGAAGCCGATCAGGCTGGGAAGCTGTCCCGCGCCGCGGTTCGCCTCCTTCGCGATCTCCTCGAAGTTGATCCCCTCGAGCAGCTGACGGGTGAGCGGGACGCCGGCCTCACGAGCCTTCTGGTCCACCTCGTCGAGGAAGCTGTCGGAGATGAGCTGCAGGCCCTTCTCGATCAGCTTGTCGTGTATCTTCCGCTGCCGGCGGATCTCCTGCGGCTCCTGGAACTGGGCGGGTAGGCCGATCTCGAGCTGGCGGAAGCGGACGTCGTGGAGACGCGCGGCGTAGACGTGGGTGGCGGTGATGCGGCCGTCGCTGCGGGAGCAGATCTCGACCGCGCGATCGACCGCCAGATCGGAATGCGGCGAGTTGTCGACCGGAACGAGCACCTCACGGTACATCGCATACCTCGAAGTTCGGGCGCATGGTTACTTCGCGATGTCGCGGGAGACGCCCCGGCAGGCGTACGAACAGCTTTCGCGGCGCGCGCGTGAGCCACGCCGCAATGCAGGTCTCGCCGGGTTGAGAGCGAACCACGGCACACCGCCGTCGTCCCCTCGTCCGTCCCCTCGTCAAACCTCGGTTCCCGCGGCCATCCGGCAGCGCGCGGTCGCCTTCTATGCGCGGAACGGGCCAGGCGGCCCGCTCGTCTTTCGGTATGCAATTCCGTCCGATCGAGAACCCCGCAGTCAACGGGTTCGCGACCGGCCGAAAGTATAGATGCGGGGCGTGGATGGAGTCAAACGGGGGCAGATGTCCTCGTTTTCGCGATGGGTCCCTGCTCCGTCCAACGCTCGCTCCATTGCCGAACAAACACCGAACACTATATCCTTCCGTCATGCCTTACACGAACCCTGAGGCGGCGCGATCGCAGACGATCCGCGGGCGCGGTGCCGGCGAGAATCCACCGAACCGTTTCTTGCCCCTCGCCGTCGAGCGCGACGCGTGGACGCTGGCGGAGGATCCGGACCCCGAGACGGTCCTGCTGCGGGACAGGTCGCGCTCTGCGCTGGCCACCAACGACAGTCCAGACGTCGGCTTCGACGTGAGCCTGAACCCGTACCGGGGTTGTGAGCACGGGTGTGCCTACTGCTACGCGCGCCCCACGCACGAGTACCTGGGCTTCTCCGCCGGGCTCGACTTCGAGACGAAGGTGCTGGTGAAGGAGCGCGCGCCGGAGTTGTTGCGGGCGGAGCTCATGCGGAAGTCGTGGACGCCGCAGCCGATCGCCTTCAGTGGCGTGACGGACGCCTACCAGCCCGCCGAGCGTCGGTTGGGCGTGACCCGGGGCTGCCTCGAAGTGCTGGCGGAGTTCCGGAATCCGGTCGTCATCGTCACGAAGTCGCATCTCGTGACCCGCGACATAGACCTGCTGCGCGGGCTGGCGGAGCACCGGGCCGCTCGCGTCCTGCTGTCGGTCACCACGCTCGACAGGGAGCTGGCGCGCGCGCTGGAGCCGAGGGCCGCCACCCCCGAGCGACGTCTCGAGGCGATCTCACAGCTGGCGAAGGCGGGCGTGCCGGCCGGGGCCCTCGTCGGACCCGTGATCCCGGGACTCACCGACCACGAGCTGCCCGCCATCCTCGAGGCGGCTGCCGAAGCTGGTGCGCGGACCGCCAGCTACATTCTCCTGCGGCTGCCGCATGGCGTGAAAGATCTGTTCGCCGACTGGCTCGATCGACACTGCCCCGACCGAAAGGAAAAGGTGCTGGGTCGCGTCCGCGAGGTGAGATCCGGAAAGCTCAACGATCCGCGGTTCCGGTCTCGGATGCGGGGAACGGGTCCCTACGCCGAACATATCCGCACCCTGTTCGATGTGGCGGCGCGACGTCACGGCCTGGACAGACGGCTCGAACCGCTGTCGACCGAGGCATTTCGGCGGCCGGCGCCCGGGGACCAGAGCGATCTGTTCGCGTGAGGCGCTTCGCGTTCCTGCGGGCGATCAACGTGGGCGGCCATCGAGTCAGCATGGACGACTTGCGTCGCATCTTCGCCGACCTCGGCGTTGCGGACGCCGAGACGTTTCTCGCCAGCGGCAACTTGATCTTCGACAGGGCCGTGGACAGACGAGAGGACGCGGCGGCGCTCGAACGGCGACTCGAGGCGGGACTGGAGCAGGCGCTCGGCTACGAGGTCGCGACGTTCGTGCGCGACGCCGACGAGCTGGCCGGCGTGGTCGATGCGGTGCCGGACGAAACCCGGAGGCTCGAGAGCGTCGAGGCCGTGAATTTGGCGTTTCTCCGGTCGTCCCTGGACGAACTGGCACGTATCGACCTGGACGGGCTGGAGACCGATATCGACGAGTTCCACCTGGAGGGTCGGCACCTGTTCTGGTTGTGCGGAACGCGACAGAGTGAATCGACCTTCAGCAATAAGGTGTTCGAGAGGACCGTGGGCCGGGAATGCACGTTCCGCGGCCTGAACACGCTGCGCCGACTGGTGAGGAAATACCTGTGAGCATTCGAATCGTACGGCTGGGCTCTCCGCGGGCTCACGACGAGGGCCTGCGCATCGGCACGGTGCGCCGTCCGCCGAGGGGCGTCCCGAAGGAACGCCACGCCGAGGACGACTGGTACGACACGTGGCTGCCGGAACTGGCGCCGAGCGCGGAGCTCGTGAAGGAAGCACTGGCGGCCGACACCGAGGCTGAGTGGGCCGGCTTCGTCCGCAAATACCGCCGGGAGATGTCCTCACCCGCCGCCGGCCGCCTGCTCGACCTTCTGGCCGCTCTCTCGGCGCGGACTGATCTCTCGGTGGGCTGCTACTGCGAGAACGAGGCGCGCTGTCACCGCTCCGTGCTGCGCGAGCTGCTGTCCGAGCGGAGAGCAGATCTGGCCTGATCCGGTGGAGCGCCGGAAGCGCGCAGGGCTGCGTCGAGTTCGACCAGCTTCTGGTGGAACAGCTCCGGCTGGGAGAAGAAGGGGAAGTGTGCGGACTCCTCGAACCATACGAGCTCCTTGAACGGAGCGGTGATGCGGCCGAGGTAGGCGGCCGCGAGCCGAGACGGCGTCGTATAGTCGTTTCGGCCGACGAAGAAGGCGATCGGGACTTCGAAGTCGTCGAATTCGCCTTCGAGCGGCACGGGGCTCACGTCGTACTCCATGCGCTCGTGGACCCGCTGAACTCCACGTTGCACGTTCAGCGCATCGAGGAGCGTGTACTCGGGCGCGGCCAGGCCTGTCCTCAGGAGGGGCCAGAAGCTCCGGGTGCCCCACAGGCTGCCGCCATACTTGAACACATCCGACTCGGTCACCTCCCCGCCGGCATTCAGTCGGGTCAGCGTAGCCGAGTCACCGGCCGCACGGGCTTCTTCGTGCAGCCACGACCGCTGAATCGAATCAACCGCCGCTCGCGTTCCCGCCACTACACCGGTCCCGATGAACGCGCGGTAGTACTCCGGATGTTCGTGCACCGCGAGCAGACCCAAGTACGAACCCCAGGAGTGTCCGACGAGATAGATGGGCTGTCCTCCGAAGCGGTCTCGCAGGAGCCGCGTCAGCTCGAACGTGTCTCGCAGCCGGCCGCGGACGCTCAGCGGTCGATCGCCCAGCGCCCCGTACGATTTGCCGGCCCCGGAACGATCCCACTGTACGACGACGAAGTCTCGCTCGAGACCGCGCTGGAAGGCATGGGCGAGGTACATCGAGGGCATCCCCGGACCGCCGTGGAGCCACAGGACGACGGGCTTCGTGGTATCTCGACCCCGGATGAGGATCCACTGCTCGACACCCCCGAGATCCACGTGCTCGAGCGCGGCGATGCCCTGGTCGCCGCCGATTGGCGGCGTTCTCCCGCGACGCAACTCGAACTCGACGACAACCACGACGACGAGGGCGACAAGGACCGCGGCGACGGCCAGCATCGTTCGCCTCAACATCCGTTTCATCGATGTTCCCCGCGCGGTCCCTTGAGCACTGTGGACTTTATGATAGTCGGGATTGGGGCACTACGACACGGGGGAGGTCAGCGGTTGCCGCCCCGCTCGCCGGCCGGCAGAGTTCTCCGGTGATCGAGCTCACCGAGGTACAGAAGGCGTACGGCCCAGTCGTCGCCCTTGACGACGTGACCGCACGATTCGAGGCCGGGCGTACGACCGTGCTGATCGGCCCGAGCGGATGCGGCAAATCGACGCTGCTGCGGGCCTTGATCGGCCTCGTCCAACCGGACGCCGGTACGGTCCGAATCGCGGACACACCGGTCGAGCCTTCGACGGTCCGGGCCCTGCGTCACAGCACCGGCTACGTGATCCAACAGGGCGGCCTGTTCCCGCATCTGACGGCCGAGGGAAACGTGACCCTCGCCGCACGACATGTCGGCTGGTCCCCGACCGACATCCGGGTGCGGCTCGAAGAAATCTGCGGACTCGTCCGCTTCCCGGTCGACCGGTTGAGCGCGTGGCCCGGGGAACTCTCGGGCGGACAGCGCCAGCGGGTGAGCCTGGCGCGCGCGCTCATGCTGCGGCCAGAGGTGCTGCTACTGGACGAGCCCCTCGGCGCGCTCGATCCGATGATTCGAGCGGAACTCCAGGACGAGCTGCGTGAGCTCTTCCGGCGCCTCGGCCGAACGGTCGTGATGGTGACCCACGACCTCGCGGAGGCCGCCCACTTCGCCGGCCGGATCGTGCTGATGCGAGCCGGCCGGATCGTGCAGGCCGGGACGATCGAGGATCTCACCGAACGACCCACCGCCGAATTCGTCGAGAGATTCGTCTCGGCGCAACGACGACTGCACGGAGGCATGGCGTGAGCGCAGGGCGGACGCCCGCCCTGCTCCTGCTCGTGGCGCTCGCCGCGTGCGGCGGCAGGGCGCCGGAGAACGTGGTCGTCGGCTCCAAGGCGTTCACCGAGAGCGTCACCCTCGGCGAGCTCGGCCGCCAGGCGATCGGAGCGGCGGGCCTGCCCGTCGAGCACCGGCGCGAGCTGGGCGGAACGCGGATCCTCTGGAACGCCCTGCGGGGCGGCGAAATCGACGCATATCCCGACTACACGGGGACCATCCGACAGGAGATCCTTGGCAACCCACCGGGCGTCACGGCCGCCAACCTGGCGGACACGCTGCGCGCGCTGGGCGTCGGCGTCACGGCGCCACTCGGTTTCGACAACACCTACGTGCTGGGCGTCACGCGGGCGACGGCCGCCCGGCTCGGCCTCGTGACGATCTCCGACCTGCGCGACCATCCCGACCTGACGTTCGGCTTCTCCAACGAGTTCATGGACCGGGCGGATGGATGGCCGTCGCTGCGGCGCGCGTATGGGCTCGCCCCGAACCGGGCGCGAGGGATGGACCACGACCTCGCCTATCGAGCGCTGGACAGCGGCGCCATCGACGTCATCGACCTCTACTCGACGGACGCGGAGATCGACTTCTACGATCTCGTCGCGCTCGACGACGACAGGGGCCACTTTCCGGCGTACCAGGCCGTCTTCCTCTACCGCCTCGACCTCCACGAGCGCGCCCCGGCGGCCATCGAGGCGCTGGACGGCCTGGCCGGCTCGATCGACGAGGCCTCGATGATCCGGATGAACGCGGCGGTGAAGCTCGAGGGCGAAACGAGCGACGGGGTGGCGGCCGGCTTCCTGGCGGAACTCGGCGTCGACGTGGACGAGGCGGTGCGGGAGCGCTCACGCTGGGCACGGATCGTCGGCCACACGGGCGACCACCTCGTCCTCGTGCTGATCTCGATGGCGCTCGCGCTCGTCACCGCGTTGCCTCTCGGCATCCTGGCAGCGAAGCGGGCCGGCCCGGGTCGGGTGATCCTCGGCGTCGTGGGGGCGATATACACGATCCCAGCCCTTGCCCTGCTCGTGTTCATGATCCCGCTCCTCGGCATTGGCGCAGCGCCCGCCGTGGTCGCCCTGTGGCTCTACAGCCTGCTGCCCATCGTCCGGAACACGCACCAGGGACTGACCGACATTCCACGGGCGCTGCGTGAGTCGGCCGATGCCCTCGGACTGTCGTCGGTGGCGAAGCTCGGCCGGATCGAGCTACCGCTCGCCGCACCGTCGATCATGGCCGGAATCAAGACCGCGGTAGTCATCAACATCGGTACCGCGACGCTCGGGGCCCTGATTGGCGCGGGCGGCCTGGGGCAGCCCATCCTCACCGGAATTCGGCTCGCCGACACCGGCCTCATCCTGGAGGGCGCCGTTCCCGCCGCTCTGCTCGCGCTGGCCGCGCAGGCGCTGTTCGACGGGCTGGAGCGCTGGCTGGTGCCGAAGGGACTGCATCTCTAGGGCGCCGGAAACTCACCGCCCTCGGCACTCGTCCGATGAAGGCGACACGTCTTCTTTACTTCCCCGATTCGAAACGGCGAGCCATGACCAGATTCCACGCCCGCATCCTCGGCGCTTATGCACTGCTCTCGACTTTCGCCCTCGGAGCCACCGCCTTCGCGATGACTCGAGATCGCGCGATCGACTTCGATGAGATCACCGTGCAGCGCATCAACGTCATCGAACCCGACGGCACGCTGCGGATGGTGTTGTCGAACCACGACCGCTTCCCCGGCATCATCGTTCAGGGTGAGGAGCGAAGTTTCGATCGGCCGCAGGCCGGGATGATCTTCTACAACGACGAAGCGTCGGAGATCGGAGGATTGATCTTCGGAGGCCGGCGTGACGCCAACGGCGACATCGTGAACTCCGGCGGGAGCCTGACGTTCGATCGCTACGAGGCGAATCAGATCGTTCAGCTGGCGGGGGTGGACGACAGCAACGACGTATTCGCTGGCCTGTCGGTGGCGGACAGTCCCAGCGGCAACGAGGCGCATCGGCGAATTTGGGTCGGACGTGGCGCAGACGGTGCCGCCGTCGTCGCCTTGATGGACGCGGCCGGTCGGCGACGCCTCACGATGGAAGTGCCCGCGGAGGGGACGCCGAGCCTGACGTTCCTTGGCGAGGACGGCGCGACCCTCAGGCGTTGGACTGCCGAAGAATAGACATCCCGAGGTGCGGCAGGCGCGCGATCAGTCCGCCGGCGTAGAGATCCGTCGACTGAGCGCCCCGCCTGCCGCGAGCATCAGGAGGGCGAGCACGCCCAGGGAGAGGAGCGGCGGTCCCAGGTAGTCGAGCCCGTGCGGGGGGAGGGCAGCCGGACCACGCTGGATCACCCCCAGCCACACCTCGTGCACCCAGCGGAACGGGCTGACGCGCTCGATCACTTCCCAGCCGGAGCCGGGCCTCGGGGCGCGAAACACACCCGCCGCGTGCAACGCGAACAACGAGATCACCGCGCAGCCGAGGGCCGCCTCCCCGAGGGCTCGCACACCGGCTGCCACGAGCACTCCCAGAAGATTGGCGAAAGCCAGCGCGAGCGCCGTTGCGCCGAACACGGGCAGCGCGGCGGACACGGGCGCGCGAGCGATCCCCAGCAGCACGAGGTTCACGGGTACGAGTTCGACGAAGTCGATCGCCGTGGACGCGACGGTGCGCTCGGCCAACCAGCGCCGGCCGCCGTAGCCCGTGAGACGCACTTTCTCGGCCCAGCCCGACATCCCGTCGCGTATCAGGGGAATGCAGCTTCCGTAGGCGCCGAAGAACGCCGCAAAGACGGCCACGACCACGGCGCGATGCGAGCCCGCCGCTCGGCTGGCGACGACGGGTACGAGCAGGACCATCGGCACCAGCAGGTTCCACACGAGTAGCCGGCGGCGGCGGAACGCAAGTCTCCACCGCAGACGCCAGATCGTCCCGGTTACCACGGCGCCGCTGCTTCCGTAGTCGGCGCCACCGGCTCCAGTCGCTCGCCGGTGTGCGCCTGGAAAACGTCAGCCAGGTCGGGCTCGCGAATACGGAGCGTCCGCAGGCGGGCGCCGCTCCGGTCGATCCAGGCGATGATCGCCGTGACCGATTCGGCGGCATCCGCACCCGAGAGCGTCAGCACCGC
>Ga0210123_1000300_pt1 | contig 32853 bp, 24 predicted proteins | sample Muzzi_PWB_D2_FD_185535 | JGI IMG/M metagenome (GOLD analysis project Ga0210123, IMG submission 185535) | Wetland microbial communities from San Francisco Bay, California, USA, that impact long-term carbon sequestration - Muzzi_PWB_D2 (SPAdes) | ecosystem: Environmental > Aquatic > Marine >... | reverse complement strand
CGCGCCGTCGGTGTACAGAATGACGTCAGGTTTGTCGTGCACGTTCAATGTTCCTTATATCAGTGCATCGCAGGCGGTGCCACGCCACGTTTTCCGTTGTTTTCCTTCCCTTGCATCCGGTGTCGTCGTGCATAGGGTTGCCGTTCGAGTAGTATACGGAGGCTGCGGTTCCGGGCCACCGACAGAAGGATTTCGCCATGGACGATTTTCGATATCGCGACGGATTGCTTTTCTGTGAGGGAGTATCTGCGGTGGAGGTCGCAGAATCCTTCGGCACACCGTTGTTCGTCTACTCGAAAGAAACACTGCTCGATCACTTTCAGCGTACTCGAGAGGCCTTTGCGCTGCTCGATGCGACGATCTGTTTCTCCATCAAGAGTTGCCAGAATCTCTCAATTGTCCGCCTGCTTCGCGAGGCCGGCTCGTCGTTTGATGTGGTGAGCGGGGGAGAGCTTGCCCGCGCACTGGAAGCCGGAGCCGATCCCTCGACCATCGTGTACGCCGGCGTGGGCAAGACCGACGACGAGATTCGAACGGGTTTGGACGTGGGCATCGGCTGGTTTAACGTGGAGTCGGAGGAGGAATTGGACAACATCGGGCGGATCGCGGTGTCGATGGAAAAGACAGCGACCATTGCGTTACGCGTCAATCCGGATGTGGACCCGCAGACGCATCGCTACACCACGACGGGGAAACGCGAGACCAAATTCGGCGTCGATCTGGAACGGGCAATCAAGGTGTTCGCCGATTTCGGCGGCCGATCGGGCATTGATCTGGCCGGGATTCACCTTCACATCGGATCACCGGTCAACTCCGTGCGGCCCTACGTCGATGCCATCACCAAGACGCTTGCGATGATCGATCGGCTTCGTGATGCGGGTCACGGCATACGAGCCATCAATATCGGTGGGGGGTTTGGCGCTCACTACAACGGAAGCGAGGCGCCGCCGGCCGGCGTGTACGCGGAGCAGATCATTCCGCTGCTGCGCGGGAAACGGCTGCAAGTTCTGCTCGAGCCGGGACGAAGCATTGCCGCCAACGCGGGGGTCCTGCTGACACGAGTCCTTTATACGAAGCGATCGGGTGATCGCCGATTTCTCATCGTGGATGCGGCCATAACCGAACTGCTCCGTCCGGCATTGTACGAGGCCTTTCATTTTGTCTGGCCGGTGGCACCCGGCGGCGGATGGGTGCCGCCGACGCGCAGCCGCGATCTGGCGATGCAAGGCACTTCGCTGGTCGACATCGTCGGTCCGGTGTGCGAGAGCGGAGATTTTCTCGCCAAAGACAGGCGTTTGCCGCCGGTGGGGCGGGGCGATCTGCTGTGCATTTTTTCGACGGGTGCGTATGGATTCACCATGAGCAGTCAGTACAACTCACGTCCACGAGTGGCCGAAGTGCTGATTGACGGTGCCGAAACACGACTGATACGGCGGCGCGAATGTTACGACGATCTCGTGGCGCTGGAACGTGACGTCTAGAGGCTATGCAAGAAAAGATTTCGGGGTGGCACGGTCTGGCGAAGCCAGGCCGTGGAGTTTTCTATAACCATGACTTGGCCCTTCGGGTCAGACCATGCCACGCGGGGATTGGCAGTTTGGGGATCGCCCCCGAGGAGCTTGCCTCGCACTTGGTCAATTCCGCCAGCGCACGATGGCAAGGCCGCCGAAGCGGGCCGCTTCCTTACCGATGCGGCGTGGTTGCCGGTTCCGGTATGTCTCGGAATTGCATATGCCGCGCATGAGCGGGCGGGAAGTTGCGCAGAACGGTGTGCTTGGCGAACTGGTGGTCCTTGATGTGTTCGCTCAAGAATCGTGATACGGAGCGTACGCGCCGCCGCGACTTGCCCAAGGCTAACGTTCGCGACGTGCGCCGCATGGCCACATATTCAAAGTAGCTCAGCACACCATTCCGTTTCAGATACTTGCGAAACGACGCGAACACATCGCGCACGTCTTCCAGATCAAAGACCGTGAACGGCAACCCGGAGATGATGAAGTCATAGTGGTTTTCGACTCCGATATCCTGGACCGGCTTGATCAACAGTCGGACGCGACCGGACGCCACGGCTCGTTCAAAATCCGGTTTGCCCAGCACCTCACGCCGCAGCACATCGGCGAAGCGTGGCTGCACCTCGCAAATATCCAGTTCGTCTTCCGGCCCCAGAATCCTCCCAAGGTAGCGCGTCACGGCACCGGTTCCCGCGCCGACTTCCAACACGCGGGCGGGGCGGCGATAGCGGCGGAACGGCTCGCACAAGGCTCGCGCCAACGCAGGCGAACTCGGCGCGACGGCCCCTACCGTCGTGGGGTGGGATACATACTCCCGTATGAACTTCAGGCTGTGGTGAATCGACACCTTGGCATCCTGGCAGCGGCCACGAAAGAGCCCTGCAATAACCGCGCGCCTACCGCCGCCGCGCGAACCGGCGAGCACGTCTGGCGCGCATCTTAGCAAACGGTCCTTATTCGTTCCAGTCTGTTCAATATTGGTCGGTAATCGCAAGCGCGTGACCGGGAAGGGCAGCGTGCCCGGTAATCGCGTTGCCCACAGCGGCATGCGCGAGGGTAGGCATACTGGACGAGATGTCCGGTTTCCCCTACGATCGAAGTCTGGAACAACCAACCGCGGTCTTGCCCGGGCGTACGACAGGGGAGCGCCGGCCGCACACTTGGTCGGCAAGGGTCGGCGCCGGGCACACGTATCACCGATAACAAGGAATTCGAGACTTCCAGCATGAGCGAAGACACAGGCGCCGGTGTTGTACAAGCACCGGAAGATCCGACATCCCGCCGTACGTTTGCGGGCTTCAACGCAACATACTGGATGTGCAACATCATCGAGATGTGGGAGCGGCTGGCGTACTACACGCTGCGACCCGTTGCCCCCATCTACATCATGCAGGCGACCGAGCCCGGCGGATTGCACCTGACGGCAGGGCACAAAGGACTGATCTACTCTGTATGGGCGCTTGTCCAGTCGTTGTTGCCGATGGTGACGGGCGGTTACGCCGATCGATACGGCTACAAGCGAACGCTGGCGTTCTCCGTGACCGTGAACATCGCCGGCTATCTGACAATGGCCACGTCGCACAGTTACTTCGGATTCTTTCTCGGAATCATCCTCATTGCGTTCGGAACGGCGTTTTTCAAACCGAGTCTTCAGGCGACCCTGGGTCATCAACTGGGTAAGGCCAACTCATCCGTGGGATGGGGGGCGTTCTATTGGGTGGTCAATGTCGGTTCCATGGTGGGGCATTATCTTTCCCCGCTATTCCTCGGCGACCCGCACAGCGCCGACGGATGGCGCATGCTGTTTTACGGCTGTGCGGGGTTCACGGCGCTGAATTACTTGATGCTGTTCACCTTCAAGGACGTGCCCTCCGGTGCGTCCAAGACCGAAAACCCATTTGTCGTCTTTGGCCGTACCATCATCCATGTATTCGAGCCACGTCTTTTTGCGTGGCTCGCGATCATGTCCTGTTTTTGGATGATGATGTATCAGCTCTGGGATCTGCAGCCGAATTTTATCGAAGACTGGGTTGATAGCTCGATGGTGGCGGCACATGTGCCCTTCGAGCGATGGACCGAGATGGGTGACTGGGGGCTCGTGCGCGTGCCGCAGCAGGTGCTCATATCGTTGAATTCTGTGCTGATTGTACTCTTGATGATTCCGGTGTCGTGGGCTGTCCGACGCATGCGGACCCTTTCTTCTATGTTCTTTGGCATGCTACTCGCGACGGCGGGCCTGCTGATCGCCGGCATGACCGGGAATGGGTGGTTTCTCCTGCTGGGCATCGTAGGATTCTCGCTCGGAGAGATGCTGACCGGCCCAAAGAAAAACGAGTTTCTCAGCCTGATTGCGCCACCGGGTAAGAAAGGCCTGTACCTCGGTTACGTCAATATTCCGATCGGCGTGGGCGTCGGCATCGGTTCGTACATCGCCGGATTCGTGTACGGTCACTACGGCGAGAAGGCCATCCTGGCGCTCAAATACCTCGCCGAGAACACCGCATTCGGAGCCGACAAGGCCTGGAATGGAAGCGTGGGAACGCTGGAAGCTGCGCTTGGTGTGAGTCGGACCGAGGCATTCGCAAAGCTCCAGGAGGTGCTCGGCAAGGACGGTGTCGAATGTACGCGATTGCTATGGGACACTTATCATCCAAACTACTGCGTCTGGATTCCGTTTGCCGCGATTGGTGTGATAGCCGCGATCGCACTCGCCATATACGGAAACCTCGCAAAGCGGTGGAAGGACATGAACGTGTGACGAGCGAGGGCCCGGTTTGTCGTGAGGCGTCCTGCCCATCAGTTCCATTTCGTGGATGGACTCGACAAATCTCTTGTCCTCGACATGTCTCAGGCGCGGCGGCGAACGTTGTATTGCGTTGCCCTGCCGCGCCGACTGACAGGCCTGCCACTATCCCCGCTTTGAGGCCACGACCTCGCGCAACGCCGCCTCGATTTTCTTTGTGTCCACGGTCTGGATGGACGATATGATTTGCTTGCTCTGTCCATCGACGAACGTGACGCTGCCAAGTCTTGTGTAGTCACCGGTCCACACGGAGTCAATACCCAACGCGCCGACCGTGAGTGCAGCCTGCTGTTGTGTCGTCTCATCGGTCAGGTCAAGCGTCACGAAAAGAACGGATGCGCTCTTCGTTCGTCGAATCATCTCGGGAAATTTCGGATCAAGCTGTTTGCACAGAGGGCACATGTCATGGCGCACCCTCACCGCCATGATATCGGGAGCCTTCACCCTGGCACTGACTTTCATGTTCGCACCCTTGGGCGCCGCTGCGGCCTGAGCCGCGATGATCGCGGCGAGCGACAGAACTCCGATTCCAACTACCGTAAAAGACACGTATGCGTGATCGATCTTGGCCTTCATCCCTTGGTTCCTTTCAATGAGAAAATCGGCGCAGTAGTAGCACTAGATTGAATTCCATCGTCGGTGCGCCTCCCTGGTATGGCAGCAGAATGAGATCATTCTGAATGCCTTCACCCGTTCAGCTCGCCGTATACGCCGATACGGTCGCACGTCAGAAAGAACCGTTCATTGCTTCTTGAGAAAAACGTGATCGGTGGTTGCCAAGACGTGAATCCAACACCTGATTCCGGGGTGGCACGGTCTGGCGAAGCCACGTCGTGGAGACGGTGATGGCCATGGCCTGCCCCTTCGGGTCAGACCATGTCACTCGGGAATTACGGTCGCGGGGTAGCCTCTACGCTCCGTTACTGGATTGGCAACGCATGCTGGTGCTTCTGCTGCGCCTCGACCATTTCTTCGGCCGTCGGGGCGCGCCCGGTGCCCATCATCGTGGCGAAACAGTCGAACAGGTACGAAGCGTCGTGCGGTCCGGGACTTGCCTCGGGGTGGTACTGGACCGCAAAGACGGGCAAAGCCCCGTGGGAGAATCCCTCCAGCGAACCATCATTCAGATTGACATGCGTGGCCACGGCTCCAACTCTCTCCAGAGACGCGCGATCGATCGCGAAGCCGTGGTTCTGTGACGTAATCTCGACACGATCGGTTTGCAGGTTCTTCACCGGTTGGTTTCCACCGCGGTGCCCGAACTTCAGCTTGTAACTCTCCGCGCCAAGGGCAAGACCGAGTAGCTGGTGCCCGAGGCAGATGCCGAAGATCGGTTTCTTCCCGATGGTATTCTTGAGAAGATCAACCGCATAGTGAACGGCGGCCGGATCGCCCGGTCCGTTGCTGACGAAGATACCGTCCGGATCGTCCTCGAGCAATTCCGCCGGCGACACCGTCGGTGGAACGATACGAACCGTGCATCCGACATCCACCAGGTGCCGCAGGAGGTTTCGCTTCATGCCGCAATCGACGGCCATCACGTGACGCGGTTTTTCTGATCGGGGACGAACGTTGGCGAAACGGGAATCCAGTCCTTCAGTCCACGTGATCACGTCCTTGGGAGCCACGTGTTGGACAAGATCGGCACCGACCATCGATTGCGACGCCAGGGCGCGGCGTACGCATTCCTCAGCGTCCGCGATCTCCGTTGTGATGATGCCGCGCATCGCGCCGTCGACGCGAAGCTTCTTGGTCAGCGCCCGTGTATCGATGCCCTCGATGCCCACAACTCCATGTTCCGCGAGATAGGAACCGAGATCGCGATCCGACCGAAAATTGCTGTGCCGTCGGGCCACCTCCTTGACGACGAAGCCGCGCACCTGCGGTCGGGTCGACTCGACATCTTCCGGATTGACCCCGTAGTTTCCGATTAACGGGTAGGTCATCGTGACGATCTGCCCGTAATAGGACGGATCGGTGAGGACCTCCTGGTAGCCCGTCATCGAGGTATTGAAGACCACCTCGCCGGTGTGGGTGCCGGTCGCGCCGAACGATCGCCCGACGAAATAGGTGCCGTCCTCGAGTGCGAGAAGACACGGACTAATGTTCTGGTTGGATCTCACGCGGGTAAAGGTACGCGCAGATGCCGGGTGCGTCCATCGGCGGCATTTACGATCGTAGTGGACGCTGTTATGGAAGGGACGATGGCCAGCGGCGCGTCGGCGGCGCGATGGCGGGCCGAGACTCTGGACCGAACGCAGGCAGTCGGACGCTCACCGGGACGGAACCGTTTCTAGCATAGTGCGGCGTAGGTCATGGCTGCGAAGACTACGATTCGGAGTTTCCGGCGGAAGAACCACCAGATGGCGGCTGCGGTCATTTCTCTTCCCTCCCAGTCCAACGTCCGCAGGCGGCGCTCGCCTCGGGCTTCAGAATAAGAAGCATAGCCTGTGCTTCCGTGCCACGACCGCGGCGACTGGGCTTTCGTGTCATAATACCCAATTTGACCGCCGATGGCGCGGACTGTTTGCAGGCGTTCAGGATGTGACGATTCTACGGCCTGTAGGACACTGATGCGCGGAGGCCGCGTTTCGGCGCATCCGCGCAAAATCACCGCCGGTATTGTGGGTCAAAACAAACGGCGAACGCCCGAATGCGTTCGCCGTGTGCCAGTCAGGTTCGATAACGCCTACGGTTGCGGACAGGGCGTGGGATCGCTGAACGGATAGGGCTCGCCCTGAAATGCCAGGAGAATCACATAAATGTCATTGATATTGATGAGTTGGTTGGGTACCTCCGGTTCCAAATCAGCCCAACCCTTCGGTGGAATCGGCCCGCCACTCTGTGCGAAGCCCAAAATGGCCGCAAATGCGTCGTCAATGTTGACGGTACCGTTCGGCGGCGACCACTCGTCGCCGACCGCCGGTCCGACGATGTCGGCCCAAAACTTGGGAAGCGGTGCGGGCACTGTCGGAATGAACACCGGATCGGTGTAGAGCGACGCGTCGTTGACATCGACCCCCTCGGAAATGCCCTCCACGATGTAGCCGCTATCCGGAATGATGTCGGCATCCGCCACGTGCGTCATGGCAGTGCCCCAATCGCGATAGTAGGGGTCGCATTGCAGCTGCGAGATTCCCTTCGCGCTGGGTGGACCGACCCACTTCACCACACCCGGGAAATCGACCGACGACACGCGGAAGGCCTGGGGACCCGCCAAGCCCGTGGCGAGCGTCCCAGGCTCGAACGACAAGTAGCGGTTCTTGCTGAACGGGTCAGCCACAGGGGCGTTGAACATCGTGCACTCGTCCGGGAGGCCGTCGATGTTGAAGTCGAGTTGCGTGCCGGCTTCCAGCTCGCAAGCGTCGCTTTGGCCGTTGCCATCACAGTCCGCAAGCGATTCACAGGAGTCCGGCACCAGATTGGGTCTGCCCTTGTTGCCGCTGAGCGCCAGGAATCGCTCGATGTCCGCGAATTCCTGCTCCGAGAAGGGGAACACGCCACCCGTATGCGTCGTGGGCGCCGACAGTTGGTTCCAGATTTGCACGCGCGAGTAATCGAGAATGTTCGGGCCGAAGTCGCCGGAACCGTCATCGCCGTGGCAGTTACTGCAAATGAGGGCAAAGATGGCCGCGCCTAGCTCGAAGTCACCGATCGGGCCGCCATCGCAATCGGGTTCGCCACTCTCGATGTCGCAGACATCAGCGATGCCATTGGTGTTACAATCCGTGAATTCGCAGCTATCGGGTATGCCGTTGCCGTTGCAATCGGGAAGGCCCTCGCACTGATCTTTGAATCCGTTGCTGTTGCAGTCTGTGCAGGAATCGTCGAGACACGGCGGTGCCGGCCCACCGACGCAGACACCGCCCATGCACGTGTCGTCGGTTGTGCAAGTGTCGCCGTCGTCACAGGCAAGGTTGTTGAACTGGTAATCGCACGTGCCACCTTCGCACACTTCGTCGGTGCAGGGGTTGCCGTCGTCACAATCCGCTGGGATTGTGCAGGTCAACAATGGACACTCCGAGGTGATCGTGACGGCGTCAATTCCGGCCTCCAAAACTGTCGCGCTGCCCCCATCCGTGGCGGAAAAACGCAGCTGCACGGCATCGGGCACGTCAATGAAATCATAGAGCGCGTAAGAGTCGGTAAGCCAGACGCCGGCGTGCGTGTCGTACGTGGCCAAATTGATCCAGGACGCACCACCGTCGTCCGTGACATCCACCGCAAGCGTGTCGCCACCAGGTATATCCGTCGTTCCGATCCAATAGGCGTAGCTTACTTGGGCCGGGCCTCCCGAAAGATCATACACGGGACTCAGCAGAATCGTCGTGCCGCCGTCCACGTCGCTGTTGCCGACGACATTGTCGGTCAGGTAGCAGCTGCCACCGCCATCGAAGTCGTCCGTTGGATCCTGCCGATCACCGAAACCGGCTGGATCGCCCCACTCCCATTGCCCGTCGGTGGCGCCCCCGTCCAGTACCGTCCAGCCAGGATCGGCGTCAAAGTGCTCATCCTCCACGACGGGTTCGCAGAAGTCGGGGTCGCAGGCGTTTCCGATACCGTCGCCATCCGCGTCAGCCTGCGAAGCGTTGGGCGCGAAGGGGCAATTGTCGCAATCGTCGGCCCATCCGTCGCCGTCGAAATCCAGGTTGTCATCGAATCCGGGGCATTGATCACACGCATCCGCTACGCCGTCGCCGTCCGCGTCCAACGCGTCGTCGCCGAGGGGGCACAGGTCGCATGGATTCCAGATGCCGTCACCGTCGTCATCGCCCTCACACTCATCAGGGACCAGGTTTCCTGTGCAGTCCGGGCTCGTGCCGTTGGCGATATCCTCATCGTCGGGGACACCATTGTTGTTGCAGTCGTTGCTGGTGAATTCGGGTACCTGGGCGGCCCTGGTGATGGCGTCCGGCGTGCCGGCCTTGCACAACCGCAGTGTCACGTCGCCGGTAGCCGGTGGCTTGGACGATTCAAACCAGAAGTTATACATGGTGCCCCATCGCAGCGCGTTGGTGTCCGGATCGTCCACGCAGCTTGCGGTGCTCCAGGTAATAGTGCTGTTTGCCTGGCTGACCGCCCAATCTGCCGTGCTGTATGGTTCGCCGCTGTGGGAATCGACGTCGTGAAACCCGATGCCGCGTGTGGGCGTGCCGGGGAAGAGTGGTACGCTGAAGGCGGACCCGGCGCGATCGGAGTTGAGATTCTGAACCGCGTAGTCATACCGGAACCAGCCATCACCGAGGTCCGTGACCTTGTTGGCGAGCCAGTAGAGGCCCTCGTCCTGCACACCCCACTTGGCGACGGTGACATCCGGGTCGTTGTCTCCCCAGGCGTAAATTCCCGCCATTTGTCGTTGGGTCGCACCGGCCAGCGCGATGCTATAGCTGGACCCGTTGATGGACACGGTGACCGGCCGGTACGAGGCATTGTTCGTGTCATTTTGCGCGGCGGCATCATCGGCAGCGATGTAATGCCCTTCGACAAAATACAGGGCACCCGGGTTGAGGGCCGGATCCAAATCGCGATGGTCCACCTGAAGACGCCGGCCAATTGTCGGTGGGGCGGACGGCGCGGAAAATGGAAACGGATAGAAGCCGGTATGTGGGTTCACCTGGGATCGTGGTCCGAGGTTTCCCTGGCTGCCGTTCAGGCTGGCCGAATAGGGATCAGAACAGCCCGGTCCGAGGTGGTCGCCCGACGGATCTCCGGTACATCCGCCGGATCCGCTACACAGGGTGCCGGAGAGCGCGAAGAAGCCATGCTTCAGCCAGCTCTGACCGATTTGCGTCAATCGACCCTCGTGCAGCTTGTACATGTTCTGCCCGATGACCGGGTGCTGATTGGTCTCGGCAATCCAGTTGAGATTGGTATCGCCCAAATTGCACGATGTCGTGCCGACGGAAAACGCGGCAATGGTGCCGGCGCTGCCATAGCTGTCCACCTGGTGCAGATCGCCGACAATGACATCCGGACCGATCGCTGCCCGCGTTTGACCGCTATCCCCTTCGTTCGGGTCGGTATCCAATCCGTCATCACCGGTCACCTCCAGTGTCGTACTCAGGCGAATGGCACCGACGATGATGTTCGCCGTATCGGGACGATCAACGGACTCTGCCCATTCCGGAGCCACCGACAACTCACCCGCCAACATCATCGAGTTCATCGCGCGGGGCACATCGATAACCACCGTAGACAGGTCGAACACGATCTGATCCTCGACACCGCCGATTGAATTGGTGACAACCCAACGACCTGTCTCGTCCACGTGAATTCCAAAGTTGCCCAACGCGATGCGATTGCTGTTGTTGTCGGACTCGAGTAGCAATGCGCCGAAGGAACGAATCGTCGCGTTCTCAATTCTGTCAAAGACTCCGTTGGCAACGGTTATCGTGAGACCGGATTCTTCATTGACGGCCAGTTCCAAGGCGCCTTCCAGGTCCGAGTCAATCCGCGACGCCTTCGTCACGATCTTCCAGCCGAGTGCATCGAGGGTTGGGACGTCGAAGTGCAGCGTCATGGTACCGTCCATGGCGCGATAGGCGTGGCCCGGCGATTGAGACTGCTCGTCGATCGTGCCGTGACCGGCACCAATGGCGTCCGAACAGCAGAGGCCTAACGCTACGCAGATCAGCCCGGTTATCATCGTCTTACGCATTACGATCCGTCCCCACCAAAGCTCCAATGTATGTCTCCGCCTCGAGCGTCATCGACGACGAAACGGTACGTACTGGTTTTGCTCGTGCCGATCTTCAAACCTCGGAAAACCGGCCCGCATTACGCATCTCGTCAGGGTGAGATATATGAGCCCCACAATTTGATCCGTGCGACGCGTGACACTCGCACGCTCGGGATCTTAATTCCGTAGTCACAGTGGTACCACATCCGTCGAATTGGTCGTGGTCCATATGGGGGCAACAAACCCGGCGTCCGTGTAAGACGCACTTTACCCTAATGGGCTGCCGTATTCAATGATGAGTTCGCAATTGACCACCCAGCGATGGACGATTTGCAGTCGTGCTGTAATCGCGATCCTGTTGCCGTCAATCGCCCACAGGAAAGGCGGGGCCTCGTCCAAGGGTACAGCAGCCGCACAAGGCGGCGGAGGAGAAATCTCCTCGGCCGGCTGGCGCCCTGGTTGACCTGTCACCAGCCGGTAACGATCGCCGATGACATAATTGACGCATTCCGATGAATTGGCAAAGATGAATGGAGTCTATGATTCGTGCCACGGTTGTGGCAGGAGGGCGGTGCGGCGACGTCCGAAGTGGGAAGGATTTTTGCATGAAGGCGTGTAAGAGTGCAATGATCGAATTCCTCATTGTGGGTGTTGTAGGCCTTGTCGTCGGGTATGCCGTCAACGGGTTACGTGCCTCAGATTCGATCAGACTCGGCAGGAACTACTTCGCCAAGGGTGGCCCCACGGTGGCGGGAGAGCCCGACCCATCCGCATCCAGCATGGCGGAGCCCACCGGTACTGATCCGGGTCAAGAATCGGATGATACGCCGCACCTCGAGCATCCGTACCAGCGCATCTCGTTCGACGAAGTAGTCAAAATATTCAACGATCCGGCGACGGCCTCCGGTGCGGCCGTCTTTGTGGATGCGCGAAACGACCAGGCGTTTGCGGCCGGGCACATCCCCGGCGCCATTCAGGCCGACCATTATCGGATCGAGGATTACATTGATGCCGTCTTGGCGGCCGTGGAAACAGCCGACAAGGTCATCGTCTACTGCAACGGTGGAGATTGTGAAGACAGCATTTACATGTGCAAAAACCTCATCGACTTCGATGTGCCGTACGAGAAGATCTACCTTTACGGGGGTGGCTGGACCGAGTGGGAGTCCAAGGGACAGCCGGTGGAGAGAAACGAAGAGTAACCCGCAGGATTCGACGTGCTGATGATACGATGGCTTGACCAGATTGAGATTCCCCTGATCGCCCTGATCCGTGTGGCGCTGGGCGGATACTTTATCTACTCCGGGTTCGAGAAGATCGCCGACCCGATGATTTTCCTAAAGAATATCCACCTGTACGGCATGCTGCCGGAGGAGCCCCCGTTCTTCCTCAACTCGGTGGCGGCCGTCCTGCCGTGGCTCGAGGTCGTCTGCGGTGCAGCCCTGGTTATCGGCATCGGGATCCGTGGGGCGGCCATCAACTTGGCCCTCATGCTTTGTGTTTTTACCCCGGCGATTCTGATTCGCGCCCTGGCGATTCGGGCTGAATCCGGCACTCCGTTTTTCGAGATCGCATTCGATTGCGGTTGCGGATCGGGTGTGGTCGTCACGTGGCGCAAGCTGGGTCTCAACGGCGTCCTCATTCTCGCGTCGTTGCTCGTCCTTTTCTCGCGATCAAGAAGACTCTGCCTGAGTCGCTTGTGGGCTCGCACGCGCGGGGGGCCAGCCCTCTGCAAGGTATGCGGACGTACGCTCCCAACCGGAGGGGTTTGCGACTGTACGGCGCAAGTCGACGCGGACTCCCGTGTGCAAGAGGCTCCGCGGGCGAGGCCGTCGCGTGATACGGCCAACCTAATCTCCCATCGATAATCCACCGATCGACCATTGAGGTCCGCCAAGAAACTTGGCGCAGACGCGGTGCCTGATGTCAGTGCCCCGACCGCCGGAGAACGCGCGGATACCGGGAATCGGTCCCTTGGGCTCTGGGGTCTCGGTCTGCGGGTTTGCATGCGTCTGAATCGGGATCCGATCCGCTGCCTGGTGTGATCTGATCGGAATCGTGCTACTTGCGAATCGAGCAAAGGTGGTGCAACATGCTGTCGTTTCAATCGGGTTCGGATCGAGGGTTACGAGGATCGGCCATCATGGAGCTTTCGCAGAGAGTCACGGCGCTTGCAGAGTCGGCCACACTTGCGGTGTCGGCCAAGGCCGCCCGCATGAAGGCCGAGGGCATAGACGTGGTCGGCTTCGGTGCGGGTGAGCCCGATTTCGACACACCGGAAAACGTCAAACAGGCGGCGTACCGGGCCATCGAGGCCGGGCACACGGGGTATTCCAAACCCACGTCGGGCATACCAGCGGCAAAAAGGGCAGTTTGTGAGAAACTCAGCCGCGAGAATGATCTCGAATACGCCCCGGAGAATGTCATCATCACCGCGGGCGGCAAGATGTGCCTCTACCTGGCGATCCATGCACTGGTAGATCCCGGTGACGAGGTGATCATCCCCGCGCCCTACTGGGTGTCCTATCCGGAGATGGTCAAGTTGGCCGGCGGGAAACCCGTGTTCATCCAGGGCTCCGATGAAAACGACTTCAAGCTCGAACCACATCACCTGCGCGAGGCGATCACCGAGCGCACGAAGATGTTCTGCATCACCTCGCCGTCCAATCCCAGCGGCGTGACCTATTGGCCGGACGAGCTGCGGGCCCTGGCGGACGTGGTCAAGGAAAACGACCTGCTCGTGCTGTCCGACGAGATTTACGATCGTCTTGTCTTCAACGGTCAAAAGTCGATCAGCTTCGCGGCGACGAGCGAAGGGGCCTACAAGCAGACCTTAACGCTAAACGCCGCGTCGAAGACGTACGCAATGACCGGGTGGCGCATCGGGTATGCGGCCGGTCCCGTACCGCTGGTCAAGGCGATGGGCAAGCTCCAATCGCAAAGCACCAGCGGGGCGGCCACGTTCACCCAACATGCGCTGGTGGAGGCGCTCACCGGCGATCAGTCCGCCGTGGAGACTATGCGCGTAGAGTTTCAGCGTCGGGCGGTACTCATGTATGATCGTCTGACGGCCATGCCGGGTGTGCGATGTCCGAAACCGACCGGTGCCTTCTACTGTTTCCCCAACGTGTCCGGTACTTTCGATCGCCTCGGTGTGACCGGCTCCGGATCGTTTGCCGACAAGCTGCTGGAGGACGCGAATGTGGCCGTCGTACCGGGCGTAGCCTTCGGGTGTGACGCACACGTACGGCTGTCGTACGCCGCGTCGATGGAACAGATCGAAAAGGGTCTGGACCGTATCGAGGGTTTTCTGAAGAGCTAGTCCGGTGTTTCGGAAGTCGCTCGACTAAAAGGTGGGTGCCCCATTCTTCGCAAAGCGAAGGGTGGGGGACGAATGCGAACCTCGTGGGACTCATGAATCACGGCACTAGTATGACAGCGCTAGGTTAAGTTCGGATCATCCCTGGCGCTATCGCGAAGGCGGTTGTCCCGGTTCGCCGATCTGCGTTCCTGGGCCGCAATCGCGGTATGTAGCGCTGTCATACTAGCCCCGAGGCTGCTTCCAGGGCCAACGAGTTTGCAGATTGACAGGGTGGCGGCCGCCTCCCACGGCGGCCGTCTATCAATCAGAGCCTATCCCAGAAACTCCATCAGGGTGCGACTGGCGGCTCGTCCGCCAGTGCCGGCCTGCGACCGTCGCCCGGTTTTGAGATAGGCTCAAACTACAGATTCGGTGCCAGGCTCGAACCCGCACTATGCGGGCGCCGCCATGCCGAGTGCCGCCGATCCACGTCGTCTTGTCCGCCAAACCCGACCAACTAGACTACCCGCATGGCATCGCCGGTTCTGGGAAAACGTCGTGTCCTCTCGTTTCCATCAGTCGCTGATGTCATGCCGGAGGTGCGTCGTCTCGCTCCGGCGCATGAAACCATCGCGAACTGGTCGCTCGGACAGATCTGTAGGCATCTCGATGACGCCTTTGTCGGGTCCATGGAGGGGTTTGACCTGAGAAACCATCGCATCAAGCGGTTTCTGATGAAGCGCAAGATGCTCGACGTGGCGCTGACCAAGGGCATTCCCCTCAACTACACCGTCGATCCCCATATCACGCCGCCGCAGCACGTGGATCTCGAGGAGGGCATTGACGGGCTGGCCCGGGCGATCGAGCGCTACCAGCGTCACGACGGACCGACGCACGCCCATCCACTCTTCGGCAATATGCCGCGCGAGACGTGGGACCGCGTGCACTGCGTACACTGTGTTCATCACCTGAGCTTTGTTATTCCTACAGGGAGCTAATGCGCTGTTTTATGAGTCGTGCGAATTTTGCTACCCAAACGACCGTCTACCTCGGCCTCGGCGCCAACCTCGGTGACCGCCTGGCGTCACTAACCGCCGCCGTCCAGGCACTCGATCAAACGGACGGCATTCGCGTCGACTGGGCTGACGGCATCGCCCCCGTGTACGAGACGGAGCCCGTTGGCGGACCACCGGGCCAACCGCACTACCTCAACAGTGCAATCCGAATCTTCACCAACCTAAAACCGTTTGAATTGCTCGCCGAAACGCAGCGGATCGAACAACAACTCGGTCGCGAGCGCACGGAACGTTGGGCCGCCCGCACCATCGACATCGATATTCTTCTATTCGGTGACCAGATGATCGAAACGGACACGCTGACGATTCCACACCCCCTCATGCACGAACGGTCATTCGTGCTCGCGCCCCTTGGCAATATCGCACCCGACGTGAGGCATCCCGTACACGATAGGCAGATCCACGAACTCGTACGGAGTTCAAATCTTGCAGAGGTCGCAATCGGCTTTGCATTACACAAGACCAAGAGTTGGCACCGTGCCCATTCCAGCCCTGCTGGAAGTTGAAGACATGCGCGCAGCGGTCAAGGCCCAGTCATTCCGTCCTTCGTGTCTTTGTGCTACTAACCCTTGATTTCTTCGCAAGTTGCGAAGATTCTTCTGCATTTGCACACTGCGTTCTCCATTTGGTTCTGGCTGAGGGCGAGCGGGTGGCGAGCGTGAAGGAGACAGGAAATTACCTCCGATGTCGACATCAGAACCGGCAAGACTGACTCTTGATGCCAGGCCGAATGAGAAAGAGTCCTTTCTTCGTGCCTTGGTGTCTTCGTGGTGAATCATCTTTTTTTGGTTGCGGCCGATAGGCCGCGCTCAGCCTTGGTGGTAGATTCCAAATGCTACAGACCTGCCAATGCTTCTTCAAACGCTGCGTAGTCGTCCAAGTCCACGTCGCCGTCGGGCTCGAAGTCGAGGATGCGACAGCATGGCGCGACACCCTCTGCTCCGGCAGTACTCAGGCAGTTCTGCAACCCCGCAACATCAGCCAGATTGACAACTTGATTGTAGTCGTAGTCCCCCATCACCAGCGGCAGCCCGGTCACCGGATAGTGGTACCCCATGTCGACGATGCCCGTGTCGACCGCCTCATCGCTGCTCGTGGTCAGCGTATCAAGTCCCAGGTTGGCGCCCGTATCACCGCCCGCATCGATGCAAGGGCTGTCAGCCGCCTGCCCCGCACTTACATGACTCAGGTAGAAGCCACCGCCCGGTCCCGGCACAAAAAGTGGATCGGCCTCAATATTGCCGGAGCCCCACCGCCAATATCCTTGAATGTTACAGTTGTACACTGCTACGGATGCCAATGCAACGCCGGTCCCCCCGTCAGTCTCCCAGTCGATCGAACGACCATAGTTGTCCCAGAGAATAGAATCAAAAACATACACCGCGCTCTCGTTCCAGGCATAGCATCCGCCGCCATGATTTAAGGTGAAGGTACAGTTGAACAAGTTTGGCAAAGTTTCCGTGTATGCTGTAGCGGTCAGGCCCGTACCAATGTTGCCAACGAACAGGCTGTTGCGCACCTCCGGGGAGGCTCCACGGATGTACATTCCTCCACCGCCTTTGTTGACGGCCGAATTGCCTCGGAATATGCAATCGGAAACAGAAGAGAATTCGGCAATGTACATTCCTCCACCCAATTGCCCCGCCGCGTTTTCCCTGAAGATGCACTTGCTTACCGTTGCGATATTGAACGGCCCGCCTGTAATGTGCATCCCTCCCCCTTCACTTTCAGCAGAATTCCGCTGAAACGTGCATTCCGTCGCTATTGGATGCCCGTAATGCGTCGAAATACCCGCACCGTAGGAAGCAAAATTCCCGCGCAAGGTGCACCGCATCATCGTCGCACTGCTGTTCCAGCAATGTACCGCCCCGCCGCGTTGTCCCGCGGAGTTACCCACAAAGCGGCACAAGGATACTATCGGGCTACCATTTGAGATGTACATGCCTGCGCCGCTGAGTTGTTCGTCCGTGCCATTCGCGTATCCACCGGATACTGTGAATCCGTAGAGCATGGCGGAATTATCGGTTTCGCCTCCCATGATTACGTGGTAACTGTTTTCCGCCCGCGTCGATTCGTTCGCCAGGTACTCGACCGGCACATCAATGTCATTTTCGGCCAGGTCGCCACTAAGGACGGTCTCAAACGCCGGGATATCGTGCTCGTCGGGATGCGCCGCACCGCAGCCGGCGTAGCCACCGGCAACCATCACTCCGTTGAGAAGCTGAAACGTCGCGTCCCGATCGCCGGTCGTTTGGCCGCCGCCGTCGTCGGGCTTGTAGACCCCGTCGGCGACGCGGACTTGATCGATCGAGCCACCCGACGCGGCCGCCGCGGCTAGTGCGTCCTGCAAGTACAGATAAGCATTACACCAAGTTGATCCATCATGTACTGGTCCGGCAGCGTTGGTGTCCACGTAGATCGTGTCGGCTTGTGCAAGGCGTCCCGCGAAAACGAGAGATACCGCTGCTAACGTGATGAGCCTGAGATGGTGCGACATACAGTGTGCCCCCTACCTTGATGCTTTCGCGACGTCGTGGATATCAGAGGACGATTGTACTACGATAGTGCAGGCTGAATCAACCGAAAAACCCGTGCGAAACCCCCGGTTTCCCTCGCGACGCCGATTCGAGGCGTGGATTCGGCGATTAACTTGTTGTTGCGCATGGCCACGTCCCGATTCACGAGTGCGTTTGCCCTGTCACCAAGAAGGTAGGCACGTCGCCCGGGATCTTGCGCACCGCTTATTTGCGGAAGCAGATCGCCAAGAATCAGACCAGTTTTCTACCAGCGATGCGGCACGATCATCGGCTTGTAGGGAACATCAAATTCGGCAAGAGGGGCTCAAGGCGTCAAGCGCTGGCCGGCGAATCGTGGGAGGTGTTTGGCTCCCAACTGCTATTGCCGCTTTTGAGACCGAGCGGACGGCGGCGCGCACGATATGCTGGCAGTTCTTCGTCTCGTCATGCCTTTGTGGTGAATTCGAAATCTCGGAGGTTATCCCAAGAACCAGATTAGAGAGTGGCACGGTCTGACCGAGCCGAGCCGTGAAGTCTGCATTCACCACGGCCTGCCCCTTGGGCTCAGCCTATGCGACCCAAGGGATCGGCGATTTTGGAATTGCCTCTAATGACCCGACTGATCGATCAAATCGAGCAGCAACTCCGCGGTCCGCCTTGACGCGTGCGTGCCGCGCATGGGTGCCACGACGTCGGCAAGTTCTTGACTCATTTGACGCCGGGCGTCGTCGGATTCGAGTAATCCGATGGCCTCGTCTGCGATCGGACTGGTCGATGTGTAATACGGCATGAATTCCGGCACGATCTCGCGGCCGGCTAGAATATTCGGCAGCGACAGGTGCTCGGTATGGATCATCCAGTGTGCGACCAAGTGATAAAATAGCCGTGACGCATTGTACATCACGATCATCGGCTTCTCGTAGAATGCAACTTCCAGCGCCGAAGTGCCCGAGGCCACGAGAACCAGGTCGGACGCCGAGATCATCGCCTCCGGCGGACCCGGCACGATCTCTGCCCTTACCGTGCTATGCGTGACGGCGTCTTCGACAACCGGCTTGACTTGTTCATTCGCCACGGACACGAGAAGCTTTACCTTCGAAAACGCTTGGCCGATCCGCTCGCCCACCGCGAGCTGCCCGCGCAGTACTTCCTGCACGACATGGCGGCGCGAGCCCGGTAGCAGGGCCACCACCGGCGACCCGCCTTGGCGGAGCGACTCAACCGCAGACGCATCGACGCGCAGACCGGCCAATTGGTCGGCCAGCGGATGCCCGACGTATGTGGCATTGACGCCTTGATTTCGAAAGAACTCTTCTTCGAAGGGGAGGATTACGGCCACTCGGTCCGTACGATTGCGTAGCTTGTGGATGCGATAGGTGCCCCACGCCCACATCTGCGGTGCGATGTAATAGAGCACCGGCACGCCGACAGCCTGTGCCTTGCCGGCAAGCGGCAGATGAAGCGTCGGCGAATCGATGACTACGGCTGCCGAGAACGCATAGCGACGCAGATGGCTGTCGGCCTCAGCGAGCATCGTGGCTGCCCGACCCGCCGCCTTGAGGGCTCCTAACAGCATGGCCGAATGACGGGTCATGTCGTAGATCACATCGCAGCCGGCGTCACGCATTTTAGGACCCGCCACGCCCACGAACCGGATGCCGGGCCGCAGGTCCCGCGAGGCCCGGATCAGCGCGGCGCCGTGAGAGTCGGCACTAGGTTCGGCAGCGCTGATGAAAACCAGAGGATTTTCCTTGGATAAATGCATGGTCATCTGGACGACCAGAGGCTACTCCGAGGGCCGAGAGGCGTCTGGGCGGCGTCCACACACCGCACCCCTCGTTGACCGCGTCAAGGACCGCGAGGACCGCGAGACGCTAGATCAAGCCAGGGGCCTGGTCAACCAATCCACAGCATAGGGGGATGCTGCAAGAGTCGTAACGTTTTGTGAGGAAACGACTTATGATGCACCGGCGCTCGTCCCGTGGCCAATCCGAGATCACCCGGCACACAGCGGGTGTGCCCTCAATCCGCCTCAATAGTGTATCCCAACAGCCTGGGCGTTCGCCGCCCGACGACGGTCTGTGTCGCCGCGAAACGCCGCATGCAGGCCGCAAATGGAAGATCCGAGAACCGGGGCGGTCCGACTTGATATGCGTTTGCATCCTGGTAAACTGCTATGTTCTGTACGTATTGCGGCGTTGGGTTCTGTCGGTTGTTGTCACTTGGAGGTGTTTATTGGCATCGGAGTTGGTCAGTCAACTAATTAACTCGGGCATTCACTTCGGGCACCGCGCAAGCCGGTGGAACCCGAAGATGGCACCCTACATCTTCGGCAAGCGCAACACCATTCACATCATCGATATTCGCGAGACTGTGAAGGGCCTGTTACGCGCCAAGAGATTCGTCACGAAAGTGGTTGCCTCGGGTGAGAACGTTTTGTTCGTCGGTACGAAACGGCAGGCGCGCATGCAAATCAGAACGCATGCCACAAGGGTGAACATGCCGTGGGTCGCTGATCGGTGGCTTGGAGGTACTTTGACGAACTTTCGCACGATTCGGTCACGTTTGGGACGACTGGAAGAGCTGGAAGCGGCTGAGTCGGACGGCACGGCCCAACAGTACAGCAAGAAGATGATTGCCACGCGCACGCGTGAGTTGCGCAAGATCAATCGGAACCTGCAGGGCATCCGCGAGATGACCAAAGTTCCCGGCGCACTCATCATCATCGACGCGCATCGCGAGCGAAACGCGGTTTTCGAGGCGCAAAAGCTTCAAATTCCGACCATTTGCTTGATCGATACGGATTCCGATCCCGATCTCGCGGATATTCCGATCCCCGGCAACGACGACGCCATTCGCGCCATCGATGTCGTCCTGAAGCATATGTCGGATGCGGTCGAGGAAGGGATTCGCGGTCGCAAGGCTCCCATGCCGGAGGAGCAACCGGTGGAGGCCAAGAGTCGCGCCACGGGCGCGGAGGAGAAGGCCGCCGCGCCGAATCCGGGTGAAGAGGGGCAAAAGCCGACTGCGCCCGATGCTGCGGGGTCTGGGGATGACGCCAGCGTCACTGCGGCGACAGCCACCGAATAGGCCACGGACAAAGGAATCGATCTGCGTGCGCCGACGGTCGCGCGCTCTCACTAGACGTACGGTGATTCACTTGACAACAACGAGGGGTGGCGGGCGAGTGAGCCCATAAGTCCAGCACGAGCCCGGCGGATGCCCTGGGCGAAAGGGTGGAAGGTACCGAAGCATGGCCGCAATCACAGCTCAGATGGTCAAAGATTTGCGGGAGAAAACGGATCTCCCGATGATGGAGTGCAAGCAGGCGTTGTCCGAATGCGGCGGCGACCTCGAATCAGCCATTGAATGGCTGCGCAAGAAGCACAAAGGCAAACTCGCCGACCGCACCGATCGCACGACGGGTGAGGGCCGCGTCGGCGTCTACATCAACGACGACCGCACGCACGGCGCCATCGTGGAACTTCAGTGCGAAACGGCGCCGGTTGGGAAGAACGAACTGTTCGTCAATCTCGCGGCTGCCTTTGCAAGAAAGGTGGCGGAGGGCCAGGAGGCGGAACCGAATCCGGAGACGATTCGTAGCGATCCCGCTCTCGACAAGCAATTCACTGAGGTATTCGGCAAGCTGCGCGAGAACATGAACCTGACAAGATGCCGTCGTGTCGATGGAGTGCATCTCGCCTCCTACGTCCATCACGACGGCAAGAGCGGCGTGCTCTTGGCGCTCGATGCGGAGCCGAAATCCGACCACAACGTGGCTGCGGATCTTTGCATGCACGCCATCTTTACCCAGCCGCTGGCGATCGATCGCACCGGCGTGCCCGCAGACGAGGTCGAGCGGGTCCGGTCGGAGGCGGTTGAAATGGCCAAGAGTGAAAAGAAGCCTGAGCAGATCATCCAGAAGATCGCCGACGGCAAGGTAAACGCCTTCTACGCGGAGAAGGTGCTGATGGAACAACTACACGTGAAGACCGACGACTACGGCAAGGCCAAGGTCGGCGATATCTTGAAGCAGGCCGGGGTGAATGCCGTCACCGACCTGGTCATCATGAAACTCGGCGGATAGACGCCACGACACTTGGGGGGCGAAAGCCCCCTTTTTTTTTCCTTGAATCGCCACATTCGTGCTTTGCCACGCGCCCGCGATGAGACACCGGCGCGAACCTCGCGGTGGCTTCGGCGAAGCGGTATCGCAAGAACCACAGGTCTTTGAAGTGATGAGATGGACATGTCCTCACCCAAGTACGAACGCGTGCTACTGAAGATCAGCGGCGAGGCCTTGTGCAAGCAGGGGTCCGGCGGCATTGACGGCGACCGCTTACTCAGGCTGGCGGAAGAACTGAAGCTCGTCGTAGACTTGGGCGTGCAGGTTTGCGTAGTGGTTGGTGGCGGCAACATCTTCCGTGGCAGCATGATTGCCAAGGATTCGCCCATCGAGGAATCCACCGGTCACTACATGGGTATGCTGGGCACGGTGATCAATGCGCTCGCCGTCCAGGACACCCTCGAGTCCATCGGTGTACCGACGCGCGTCCAGAGTGCCATCGCCGTGGACCGCGTATGCGAAAAGTTCATCCGGCGCCGGGCGATCCGGCATCTCGAGAAGGGGCGGGTGGTGATCTTCGCTGCGGGCACCGGCAATCCGTTTGTCACGACGGACACCGGCGCCGCCCTTCGATGTGCGGAGCTTGGCGTCGATGTCCTGCTCAAAGCCACCAAGGTGGACGGTGTGTACACGGCCGATCCGGTCAAGGACCCCAAGGCCAAGCGTATCGAACGGCTGACCTTCAATGAGGTCATCGACCAACGCCTCGAGGTCATGGATGTGGCGGCCGTCGACATGTGTCAGCGCAACCACATTCCGATTATCGTGCTTGACGTAAACCAGCCGGGGAATCTCGCCGCCGCCGCCCAGGGAAAGAGCGTAGGGACGAAAATCGACGGCGATTGAGCCGTTCACCGGTGCCGCAGCTTCGCCCGGAGCGTACGGACGGGTCGCATCGGCAGGCGGCAGCTTGCCCGTGGCCGTTCACGGGTGCCACTGGCCGCTTGCAGGGTGCCCGATCCATTGGGGAGCAATGGGCGGGGGCCGATCGAATCAGCATCGGGCGTGCTGTCCCCCACCCTTCGCCGGCGCGAAGAATGGGGCACCCGGCAGACGCGAAAAATGGGGCACCCGACTGCGTGCTTCAACCCCGCCGACACCTGTGTTACAATCCTGGCCGGAATACGAAGCATCTTTTCGGAGACAAGAACAATGCCGACCAGTGCCATCCAAAGAGAATGTGCCGACAAGATGGCCAAGACCATCGATTTTCTCAAGCACGAGTTGCGCGGCATCCGTACGGGCCGCGCTCACGGCGGCTTGATCGAACACATCAAGATCGAAGTGTCGTCCTACGGCAGTACGATGGAGTTACGCGAGCTCGCCACCATCAGCGTTCCGGAGCCCACCACACTTTTGGTCAAGCCATTTGATCCGGGGACCCTGAAGGACATTGAGAAGGGTCTGCAAACTTCCGAGCTGGGCATCACGCCGATGAGTGACGGCAAGGCCATCCGATTGCCCGTTCCGCCGCTGTCCGGCGAGCGCCGGCAGCAGCTCGTGCAGCAGATCAAGAAGTTGGCGGAAGCGCAGAAAATCACAGTTCGCAACGCGCGCCGCGACGCCAACAAAGCCGCCGACAACGCCGAAAAGAAAGACAAGACCATCAGCGAGGACCAGGCCGCCGACGTCAAAGACGCCGTTCAGAAGCTCACCAAGAAGTACGAAGACGAAATCGATGCCATCCTGGCCGCCAAGACCAAGGAAATCGAAGAGGTGTAATTCAACTCAGAAAGATCATTGTGGCCGCCCCGTGGTGGCTATTCGCCAGGCCTCAAAGAGAACCGATACGCGTTAGTACTTGCCAATTTTTCGTTCTTTGGCTGGGAGAATCTCCAGGCAAGTGGTCCACCACCCGGTGAGGATGGTTTCGGCGAACTCGTCGGGAAGGCCTTCGGACTTTATCTCCGCTGCCAGTCCCTGGTGGTCGTAATGAACCGGCACAAATTCGACGTGAACGCGGTCGCCCTCTAACGCCTCCAGGAGCGCATACCACACGTTGGTTTTGCCATCGTTCTCCGGACGACCGAGCACGCCGACGTTGATGAACAGCTTGTCGTCCGCCAGATCGCGTTTCCATTTGATGCCCGTATGTGTCGCTAATATGACATCGGCATCGTAAGCTCGCGCCAGCCGATCGAGAAACTGGGTGGACGTGTTCGATTCCCAGAGGAACTCGTTGGTCTTCCGGGGGCTGCCGTGGCACATGAGCACTCGTTTGCCGGCGAATTCTATGCGGATTTGCTCCGGCAACTCCCGCAGCCACGGTCGCCACTTCTCGTCCGTGTGGTCGAAAGTGTAGCGGTAACTGATGGCCGAAAAGTGGTTGTCGCGTGGGTCGGTGTAGCCGCACTGGCAGTTGTTCAGCCCGCGCCCGATCGAGTCGTCATAGTTCCCCTTTACGACGAGGATGTCGTTGTCGAGCAGGAGGGGAAACACGCGATTGGGAGACGGTCCGAACGCGCCGAGATCACCGAGGCAGAACATGGCGTCCACACCCCGGTGGCGTGCGTCGTCGATGGTGGCCTCCAAAGCGAGGTAATTGTTATACACGCCGCCGAAAACGGCGATCTTGCTAAAGCGATGCAAACCGGTCTCCAAAAGGCGGCGCCGACGGCATTTACAGGCGCCATACTTGTGTCACATTCTTATCGGATTTAGTGTCAAGACACGGGCAAGCTGTCGCTTGCCCATGCCCCCCAGCCTTCTGCTACTCGTGCTTGCCTATTCCGGTCAACGGGCCCTACCAGGAGACGCTCGTGATGCGTTTTACGGCTTCTCGGATGCGATCTTCGGGAACGGTCAACGAGAAGCGCACGAACCCCTTGCTGGTTTCGCCGAGCCCGGCGCCGGGGGTCACGACGACGTCGGCTTCCTCGAGTAGCCGGTTCGCTACGGTAGTCGATTCGCTGCCTTCGGGGCATCGCGCCCAAACGTACAGTGTGGCCTCGGGCGAATTGCAGGGCCAGCCCGATTCGCGCAGTCCTGCTACAAGTATGTCGCGGCGCTTCCGGTACATGGCCACGAGATCCTTGATCTCCTGCCTCTCGATGCCGTCCAGGGCGGCGATCGCCGCGTACTGTACGGCCTGGAATACGCCGGAATCCATGTTGGCCTTTACCTTGGCGAGGGCGGCAAGGACCTCGCTGTGCCCGACGGCGAAGGCGATACGCCAACCGGTCATACTGAATGTCTTGGAAAGCGAGTGAAGCTCGATGGCCACGTCCTTGGCACCATCGATTTGCATGATGCTGACGGGCCTTTCGTCGCCGTAGTAGAGATCGATGTACGGTGCGTCGTGGGCGATGATGAAGTCATGCCGACGTGCGAAATCGACAGCCTTTTCGAAGAACGTGCGATCGGCCAGGGCGGCCGTTGGGTTGTTGGGATAGTTGAGGTACATCAGCTTGGCCCGGTCGAGCACGTCGGCCGGAATTTCGTCGAGCGCCGGCAACCAGCCGTTCTCGTCGCGTAGCGGCATGATGTACGGCGTACCGCCCGCGAAGATCGTGCCGCTGACGTACACCGGGTAGCCCGGCTCGGGACACAGCACCACCTGCCCGGGATTGATGATCGCCGTCGGCAGGTGCCCGATCCCTTCCTTCGAGCCAAGAAGAGCAATGGTCTCTTTATCGGGGTCGACGGCCACGCCGAAACGCCGCTGCATGTATTGGATGACCGCGTTGCGAAAGACGCGCATGCCGATCCCGAACGAGTACGGATGGTTGGCCGGATCGCGGATGGCCTCGGCCATACGATCGACGATGAACGCCGGTGTCGGCGTGTCCGGATCGCCCACGCCGAAGTCGATGACATCGCGTCCGGCGGCGACCGCCTCGCGTTTCTTGCGGTCCACCTCGGCAAAAAGATACGCCGGTAACATGGAAAGCCGATCGGCTCTAACTTCGTTCAAACGGCACCTCCTCGGAAATCTACGTGGATTGGACTGCAAGAGGCGGGCCAACCCCACGTGCAGGCATTTCTTAGCGACCCCGCGGATGTGCGTCAATTGGCACGCGGGCGAGCGGTTCTCACGGCCTGGCCAGTAGGTTTGCGTCCCCGAAAGGGGAATCGTATCAGCGAGCAGGCAGGGATGCCTGCGGTACGTGACCCTACGAACCACGTGTTGAGCAGCGGCGGTGGGTCAACGCTCCGCTGCCGCGGAGCAACGACCCACCCTATGTGTGGTCTAGGGCGACATTAACATTCTCGCCCGCCGGGCGTCGTAAGGGTTGCTGTGTACGGAGGATCGGTCGGGATTTGACGAATCGCGTGGCGTATTCGCTTGGGAGTTCAGAATCGTGAAAACGTCTTCCGTCGTTCTGGCGGCAGCACTGGTGATTTGTGGTGTGCATGGTGCGTCGTCTGCAGAGGAGCCGCGCACGATTGTCATTCGCGGCGAGGAATACCCGGTCTGGCCGGCGGAGAATCTGGTTCGCCGCGGTTTCGACGTCGCTCATATTCCGAATGAGAAAAACGCCGCATGGGTATACCTCGAAGCGTTCAACGCCTACAACAATCCCCCTCCTACGGCCGGCCGTGCCCTGGATTACGCCACGGGCACGGCCTGGCCCGTTGGGAGTGAGGCCTTCGCTATCTACATGTCCGATCCGGACACCGTTCGGGCGCTGCGATTGTATCGCGAGGCGTCCGAGATGAAGCGGTGCCAATTTCCGTACTTCGGAGACCCTTCGACCAGTGTGGTGAGTGTCTTGATGCCGACGCTCGCGCCGATGCGGTTTCTCTCGAAGCTCGTCGTAGCAGAAGGAAGGAAGCTCGAAGCCGAGGGCGATTATGCAGGCGCATTTGACCGCTACTTGAGCGCGATGCGCGCCGGCGAGCACGCCGCAAAGGGAGCGACGCTTATCGAAGGTCTGGTGGGGCTTGCCGTGTGGGCGCTCGCCGATCATGCACTGGACGATCTCGTGCTCCGGCACCCGATTCCGGTGAAGGAACTGGAACGATGGCAGACACTTCTCGATCCGCGCGCCGCCCGTTTACCGTCGCCCCAGCGCGGTCTGGAGGGTGAGCGTTCGTTCGGCCCGGCCATTGTGGACGAGATTTGCTCTCATCCTCTCCAATTGTTCACTACGGGACGTCTGTTCCGAGAGGATGCGATATGGGATGGTGGCATTCGGCCCGGTGAAGATGACGGTTGGGGGCGTCTGGAGGCGAGAATCGGACGCCTCTTCTTTCCCGACCGTGCCATCAAACGCCACATGAACGGTTACTACGATCGTGTGTTCGAACGCGCAGCCGGAGGCTCGCTCGCCTGGACGGCGGTACCGGACGAAGACGAACGATATATCAAAGAGCAGATTCCGCAGTGGGATGTGCTCTCTCGCTCGATGTTGCCGTCACTCTACCGTGTCACCGTTCTGGGTCTTCGCGGCAAGGCCGACCTGGCGCTGACCAGGACGCTGATCGCTTTGCGGATACACGCGCTGCGTCACGATGCAATGTTTCCCGCGGCGTTGGAGGAACTAGGCGAAGCTTTTGTCACCAAACATGCCATGGATCCATTCTATGATGGACCACTCGGATACCGCCGGACGGGAGATGGGTTTGTGCTCTACAGCGTTGGCCCGGAGGGAGTCGACGACGGCGGTGCGATTGACGGTCGGTGGGATGAGCTTGACTTCGGTTACATGTATCCGCCACAGCCTATCAAGGCATTTAGTGCGAATGGAGGTGACCAATGATCCATGCAGCCCTTCATTTGTTGTGCTTCACGTTTGTGCTGCACGGTGGTGACGCGGAGGGAGCCGGCGAGATCAACACGCCCGTCGTGGATTCAACCCCCGTAGCATCGAGCAAACTCGATCCCGTCCTCGCGCTGGCACCTGCCGATGCCTTTCTCGTCGCCTACTTATCCAACTTGACCGAACTCAGGGACCATCCCGTCTGGAAGTCGTTCTGGGATGAAGCTGCCGATGCCGCGGCGCTCTTGGAATCGTGGAAGGCCCATTCCGACGGTCGAACCATGGTGGCCGTCAGCGGGGTGCCGATCAATCCGATGACTTGGCGATTGACGGTCGCGGCGGACTGCCATGCGGATCGTGCAGCGTTGTTTTCCTTCCTGGCGAGCGAAATCGTGCCGGCGTGGAATGCATCCGGTCTGGCGGACTCGATCGGAGAGATGGAGTTCTTTCCCGTCGGGCAAACGGGCCGGATCACGGTGGTCGGCCGGTTTTCCTTCTTCTTGACGGTGGCCGTGCGTGACGGACTCTTGTTCGCGTCCAACAGAGCGGGAGAAACCGACCGCTGGTTCTCCGGCGAGGTCATCGGCAACTCGTTTGTCGGCACGAATGCTTTCGAGCGGCTGACCAAGCGACGGGACACGCCCATTGCCGAGTTGGTGTACGTTGACCTCAAGTCCCTTATGCCGCTCCTGGCGTCGAGGTTGGAGAGCCAATTGGCCGGGCTTCCCGCGGCGCTCCAACTGACGAGTGTGGAATGGGCAGGCCTGGTCGCGGACGGCGCCCGGGCGTTGGCTTTGCCACCGTCACGCGGGACGGATTCCGGTCGAGGTGATGACGCTGTGGGGCGTCAAATGTCGCCGCGCATACACCTGGCGCTCGGGTTTGCGGAAGAACCGGTCGGATTGTGGCGCATCCTGGCGTCGGCGCCCAGTGGTCCGGCGCTGGCCCGCTCGTTCCCCGCCGACCACAAGGTCTTTCTTAGTGGTGGCATGCAGAGCGCGGCTCAGATGGTGCGTCACGTCTTCGCTTTCCTAGGCAAGATCGATCCAGTCTTTGAAGAAGAGTACACCGCGGAACGCAAGGAGTTTCAGTCCGAGTTAGGCTTCGATTTTGAGGCGGACTTTCTCAGCAATCTGGTCGATTCCTGGGCGGTCGGATTCGCCGATCCATGTCTCGATGCCGTGGTCTGGGCGTTTCGCATTCGTGATGTGTCGTTGTTGTCCGCGCACCTGGACGCGTCGCGTGCGGCGTTTGTTCTGGAGGAGACACGACGTTCCTATCGTGGCGTGACGATTTCGCTCGCGAACCGCAAGGCCGGCCCGTTCGTCTATTCGATCGTCGAGGACACCCTTCTGGTTTCGCAGTCGGAAAAGGAGCTACGGCGTGCCGTCGACGCCACTTTGGATGGCACCGGATTGTCCACGGCGGAAGGATTTCAACGCGCGTTTCGGTCGCTCACACCGCGTGTGGCAAAACACGGCTTTCTGAATATCGGTACGATTCTGGAAGCGGCCATCGAAGAGGAAGGTGTCGGGGACGCGCCGGAGGAGATTCTCGATTGGGTGCGCGCGCTTCGGGCGGCCGCCTTTGCGGTTACGTATGCCGATCGAACGATCTTCCTGGAGGCGGCCACGGCAAACGACAAGCCGGTTGAACTCGTTGATCTACTGGCCATGATTGTGGTGCCGTCCGTGCAGCGGGCGCGTTATTTGTCGCAGCGCGCCGTTTCGATGTCCAACATCAAAGGCCTGGTCACTGCCTGTTTGGTGTACGCCGCCGATCATAACAAACAGTGGCCCGCCACATGGGCGGACTTGGTGGATTCGGGAATTCCAGGCGACGACGAAGCGGCCTGGCGGTTGTTGGCCAGCCCTTACCAGCAGTCCTCAAAGTCACGCGTGCCGTTCTATCTCTACCGGCAGCCGCACGTTGTGACGGCGGAACGCCCCGCGGAGACCGTGGTCATCAGCGAACCCGCCGTGCAGGACGGCGGCTGTATGGTCGGCTTCATGGATGGTCATGTGGAGTGGGTCACATCTCCGCGGGCTGAGCGCTTCTTGGACGCGATGCGGGAAGGTCGTAAACGGTAAGAGGACGGAGGTTCGGGAATGCCGGGCGTGATGGTAGCAACAGGCGTGGGAAACGACGGCGCGGGATGGGAGACCGCTTCGTCGATCTTGCTTCAGGTGGATCTGCCTACGTTCGGTCGTAATCTGTACTTGATTATCGGCGCACTGATCCTTCTCACGCTCGTCTTCTTTTTTCTGCTGGCCCTGGTGATCGGTGTGAAGATACTGTGGTTCCTCGCTGCACGTCGCCGCGCGCAAATCGAGCACTTTCGGCAGACGCGCCGCGCCGACGGAAAACTGTACCCACCTTATATCGAAGGGGTGTGCGAGGACTGCAAGCGCGGTGGGCGTAAGATTTACTTTCCCCAGGGTGGCGTGGCTATGTGCCCACCGTGTTACGAACAATGGTGGCGCGAGCATGACACACAGACGGAACCGGACGTGGGTCTGGGAACCGGTGTGCAGCCTTGAGTTCGCCGCGTTTGCGAGACGCGACAACCAGACTCATCGGGCGCCGCGGGCTCACTTGGCAGCGTGAGACTCGAGTAGTTCGACAATATTGGTTCTTCCCTTGGCTTTGGCCAATTCGAGCGGTGTGATCCCATCGTTCTTCTTCGCGACCGGGTCTGCGCCCGCCTCCACGAGAACTCTGGCGACTTCATCGAAATGCAGAAAGACGGCGCTGTGAAGGGGGGTGGTACCTTCGCCGAGACGTGCGTTGACATCTGCACCACGCGCGATGAGCAACGAGAGCACTTGATCTTGCGCGTTTTGCACGGCCAGATGAATGGCCTGAAGCCCGTCTCGATCCCGATGCATAAGTCGCGCCCCACGATCAAGGAGGAATGCTGCGGATTCGGTCTGCCCCCATGCGGCGGCGTACTGGAGCGGTGTGCGATTGCGACTGTCAGTCGCGTCGGGTTTGGCCCCGCGCGCCAAGAATAGCTCGATACACTTGACCTGGTTCGCCTCCGCCGCCACGTGCAAAGGGGTGGCGCCGGAGTCCATGGGTTTCTCTACGAGCTTCGGATTATCCTCGAGCCATGTCTCCAATTGCGCCGTGTCGCCGGAGCGGATCGCCTCCTGAAGAATCTCCGGTGGAGGATCACTCGAACGGCGGCAGCCCGGGAAGCAAACCAGGCATGTACAGAACAGTACGAAGGGCATAAAGGTATACGGTTGCCGCCTGACTTGACGCACGGCGCAAGGTGTTGCCTCGTCGTTCCAAACAGTATCCTTGATGGCAAGTATGAGGTTCAGCCTCATTGATATTCGCCCTGTCACGCGATCCCATGGCGTCAGGATTATCCGTATTTGGATCATAGTCGTATGGGATCACCTCGGTCAAAGGGATGAATGACGAGGCGGCCGGCGGTACATCCGCCTCAGGCGAACGGTCGAAATCCAGGTTGAAATCCGACGGCGATCCGCTACAGTACGTGGCGCAGGAAGGCGGGCCGAGCATGTCTGCCGTGCATGATTAAACAAGGACACCGCTCGCGAGTTGCTGCCCGGGTGCGCAACGGACGGATGGTCGTCGAGACCGACCTATGATTTCAACCAAGCCCACACCGGGATCGTGCAATCCGACGCCGCTGCTACAGGTGCGCGTATCACACAAGACCAGCTTGAAGCCACTCCCCATGACGATGGACGAGGCCGCGGCTCGGGGCTGGGAAGAGGTCGACATCGTCTTCGTCACCGGGGATGCGTATGTAGATCATCCCAGTTTCGCGATGGGGATCCTCGGCCGCGTCCTGGAAGCCCATGGTTTCCGCGTCGGCATCGTGGCTCAGCCGGATTGGCAGAGCTGTGACGCGTGGCGTACGTTTGGCATGCCCAGGCTGTTCTTCGCCATCAGCGCGGGCAACATGGACTCGATGATCAACCACTACACGGCCAACCGCAAAGTACGCAACGATGACGCGTATTCTCCGGGAGGTCGGATCGGCTTGCGTCCCGACCGCGCGACACTGGCTTACTGCCAGCGTGCGCGAGAGGCGTACAAGGGGGTGCCGATTATCGCCGGCGGCGTGGAGGCCAGCCTGCGTCGGCTGGCCCACTACGACTACTGGAGCGACACGGTCAAGCGATCCATCCTCCTCGACGCCAAGGCCGATCTTGTCGCTTTCGGTATGGGTGAATCCGTCATAGTCGAGATCGCCCGGCGCCTTCAGGCCGGCGAGTCGGTCTGCGATCTCCGCGACATGCGCGGGGTCGCCTATGCCCTGGGAGCCAAGGAAACGGCACCGATCGGAAAGGACGTGGCGGTCTTGCCGTCGTATGAAGAAGTAAAGAGCGACAAACGCGCCTTTGCGGAGGCGACGCGTCGGATCCACCTCGAAACGAACCCCTACAACGCCAAGACGCTAGTGCAATACCACGATCGACAGGCGGTCGTGTGTAATCCACCGCGTCTGCCGGAATCGCAGCAGGCTATGGATGAGTTCTACGATCTGCCCTACACGCGCAAGCCGCATCCGTCATACAAGGAATCGATTCCCGCCTTTCAGGTCGTCAAGGACTCCGTGACCATCATGCGCGGCTGTTTCGGTGGTTGTACGTACTGCTCCATCACCACGCACCAGGGACGCATCATTCAGTCCCGCAGTCGCGATTCAATCAAACGCGAGGTGGCGGCGATGGGGCGGCAGGAGGAATTCAAAGGCGTGGTCAGCGATCTCGGAGGTCCGACGGCCAACATGTACGAGATGCGCTGCAAGGATCCGGCGATCGAGGCTATTTGCCGTCGTCTCTCGTGCGTTCACCCGAAGCTTTGTCCGCTGCTCGACACCAGCCACGATGCGCTGATCGAGGTCATGAAGGACAGCCGTGAGCAAAAGGGAATCCGCAAAGTGCTCATTGCCAGCGGGGTTCGGATGGATTTGGCGCAGCTATCGCCGAAGTACATGGAAGAACTGACAGCCCACCACGTTGGCGGACATCTCAAGGTCGCCCCGGAGAACACCGACAAGGCGACGCTCTCGCTCATGAAACGCCCCGGGCTGGAGAACTTCGAGCAGTTTGCTAAGGATTTCCGCGCAGAGTCCGACCGGGCGAACAAGGAACA
>Ga0210123_1000299_pt1 | contig 32942 bp, 24 predicted proteins | sample Muzzi_PWB_D2_FD_185535 | JGI IMG/M metagenome (GOLD analysis project Ga0210123, IMG submission 185535) | Wetland microbial communities from San Francisco Bay, California, USA, that impact long-term carbon sequestration - Muzzi_PWB_D2 (SPAdes) | ecosystem: Environmental > Aquatic > Marine >... | reverse complement strand
CCCGGGACTTCGGGGTGCCCGAGGACAAGGCCCAGGACAACTTCACCGATCCGGAGAGCCGGATCATGAAGACCTCCCGGGGCTTCGAGCAGTGCTACAACCCGCAGATCGCCGTCGACGACGAGCATCAGATCATCGTCGCCACCACGTTCAGCAACAACGCGAGTGACACGAGGCAGCTCGAGCCCCTGGTCGAGGAGATCGACCGGGTGACGGGCCAACGGCCCGAGCGGCTGCTGGCGGATGCCGGCTACTGCTCGGAGGAGAACCTGAGCCGCCTGGAGAAGCACCAGATCGACGCCTACGTCTCGCTGGGCCGCGAAGGCAAGGCAGCGCCCGACAAGGACCTCTCGGACAAGCCCGCCACCGCACGGATGCGCGACAAGCTGGCCACCGAGCAAGGCAAGCGGCGCTACGCCAGGCGCAAGGCGATCCCGGAGCCGGTGTTCGGCTGGATCAAGAACGTCCTCGGCTTCCGGCAGTTCAGTCTCCGCGGAGAGCGTAAGGCAGGCGGTGAATGGGATCTGGTCTGCCTCGCCATCAACCTGAGGCGGATGGGGAACCTCGCGAGGCCAGCCGGATGAGCCAATTCGCCCCCCTTCACCGGCTCGATTTCCCCCCTGGCGGCTCCAGCCCCTTCACCAAAGGCCCGGTCACCGACCATCCAGTCGGTTCAAGGCCGGATCCGGCCTCGGTTCGGCGCCTCGGTCACCCCGTCAGACTCCGCAACCCCCGCAGCCCCCGTTCACCGGGTCTACGCGCGTCCTGCCGCGCAGACTCCTAGCCTGGACTATTCATGAGGCGCCGTAGCGAGAGCCGCAAGTGTGTGTGAGATCAGGGCGCACGTAGCGGCTCGCAGTAGGTGACTCATGAATAGTCCAGGCTAGGTGTCTTGGCAGAGGACGAAGCGGGCCGCAGGGGATCTGTGGGGCTTGTCTAAGGTGCCCTTCAGCCACCAGACAGCGGTCCTGCTCCCGGTTCCCCAACCGACCGCTCCACCGACACCGCGTCACCGGCAGGGTCCGTGGGCGGGGCGTGCGGACGACGGGGGCTCAGCGGGCGCGCCCCGCGATAGCCACCCGGAGTTCGACACCGGCGAACGCGCCCGATGGGCAGGCGAGGTCCACGCCACGAAGTACAAGCAGCCGAGCCGGCCCTCGGCCGCGCGCCCCGACCACGGACCCGGACCAACCTCGATAGGATCAGCCTGCGATGCATGGAATCCCTTTGAAGCAAGACGAGCTCGTCATCCGCGACCTGGGGGAGCGGTCGGTTCGGTCTCCTCTGCCGTTGCCTTCGGAGAACAAGGAGGGCACCGGCTCCTTCGTGCGCGAGGGCACGAAGGTGCGCTGTTCCATGCAGGTGCCGCCCGAGGGGCCGGCGCAGTCCGAGGCTTGCTTCGAGAAGGCGGGTCCCCGGGAGCAGATGTTTTTCGATCCCCGGGAGACCCGAGCGGCGATCGTCACCTGCGGCGGTCTGTGCCCGGGAACGAACAACGTGGTCCGCTCGGCGTTTTACCAGCTCTACTACCGTTACGGGGTGCGCGAGGTGCTGGGCATCCGCTACGGCTTCCAGGGTCTCCACCCGGGCTCCGCCAAGCCGCCGGTCCTCTTGACGCCGGAGTTCGTGGAGGGCATCCATCACGAAGGAGGCACCGAGCTCGGCTCGTCCAGGGGGCCCCAGAACGTGCCGCTGATGGTCGATTTCCTGCAGAACCGGGAGATCGACATTCTGCTCTGTATCGGCGGCGACGGTACCCAGCGTGGGGCCCACGCCATCTGGGAGGAGGTCGAGCGCCGGGGGCTCGACATCTCGGTGATCGGGATTCCGAAGACGATCGACAACGACATCCCGTTCGTCTACCGGTCGTTCGGCTTCTACACCGCCATCGACCAGGCCCGCTCGGTGGTCCAGGGAGCCCACGTGGAGGCCCGGGGGGTGCAGAACGGCATCGGGCTGGTGAAGCTGATGGGCCGCTACGCCGGGTTCATTGCCGCCGGGGCGACCCTGGCGAGCCAGGAGGTCAATTTCACGCTGATCCCGGAGGTGCCCTTCGAGCTCGAGGGCGAGGGTGGCCTGCTCGAGACGCTCGCCGAGCGGATCGAGGAGCGGGGGCACGCCGTGGTCGTGGTGGCGGAGGGTGCCGGCCAGAGCCTGTTCCCGGAAGAGCAGGAGGCACAGGACGCCTCGGGAAACGTCAAGCTGCACGATATCGGCACCTACCTGCGCGACCGCATCCAGAGCTACTTCGCCGAGCGCGGCGTCCCCGCGTACCTCAAGTACATCGATCCCAGCTACATCATCCGGTCGGCCCCGGCCAATACGTACGACAGTCTGCTCTGCGACTCCCTGGCGCGGCACGCGGTTCACGCCGCGATGGCGGGCAAGACCGACATGCTGGTCGGCTACTGGCACGACGTCTTCATCCACGTGCCGATTCCCGCGGTGGTGCGCCGGCAACGGCAACTCGATCCGAGCGGCGGCGTATGGATGGCGGTGCTCGAGGCCACCGGTCAGCCGGCCCACTTCGGGTCTTCGAAGTAGGGGGCGCCGGGCGGGTTCGCGGGTCGGGGCGCCGGGGCGTTGCTCCTTGACATCGACTACTACCTCGGTAATACTAATGAGGTAGTTGACGAAAGGAGCCGACGATCATGACCGACAAGCACCACCTCGGAGATCTCCAGCTCGCCATCATGCGGGTGTTGTGGGGGCGCGCGGAGGCTTCGGTGGCCGAGGTTCATCGGGCCCTGGCAGAGAGGGATCTGGCGCCGACGACCATCGCCACCATGCTGCGCAAGATGGAGGACAAGGGCGTGGTAACCCACCGCACGGAGGGCCGTAAGTACCTGTACCGGCCGACCGTGACGGAGGCCGCCGTCCGCCGGACGATGGTGGGCGAGCTGACGGAGCGCTTGTTCCGGGGCGAGGTGGTGGAGCTGGTGAGCCATCTGCTCGCCGAGCACGAGATCGACACCGCGGAGCTCGACCAGCTCCGGTCGCTGATCGCCGAGCAAGACCACACCGAACCCCGAGAGGAGAGCTGACATGACCGCCTCGATCCCCCTGGCCTGGCTCGGCACGTATCTGATCCACAGCACTCTGCTCCTGGGCGCCGTCTGGGTGGTGACACGGTGGCTCGGCCGCCGCGCCGCGCCGCTGTCGCTCGCCTCCGAGGAGCGGCTCTGGAAGACCGCTCTGGTGGGCGGTCTTCTGACCGCGACGCTTCAGATCGGCCTGGCCTACGCCCCCGGCGTCGATCTGCCGGCCTTCGCGCCCTGGGCCACCGAGGGCGCACCGGCGAGCACCGCGACGATGGCGGAGCCGTCCTTGATGCCGTACGCCTCCCCGGCCGGCGATCTCGCCGTGGAGCCGACCGGTCTCGCCACGTCGCCGACGCCCCATCCGGGGCTCCGTTCCCTGGCGGCCCTGGTGCCGGGCTGGCAGCGCCTGGTGCTCGCGGCCTGGATTCTCGGTGCCACGGCGGGGCTCGCCCTTCTGGCCCTCTCCTGGGTCGGCCTCTGCCGAACGCTCCGGGGACGGCGCACGGTCCACGAGGGGCCCACCCGGCGTGCCCTCGACCGCCTGCTCGCCGCGGGGCCCCTTCACCGGAGAGGGCGCAGGCCGGTTCGCCTGAGCGCCAGCGAGCGCCTGCCGGTGCCGATCGCACTCGGCATCTTGGAGCGCGAGATCTGCGTTCCCGAGCGGGCTCTCGAGACCTTCGGCCCCCGCCGCCAGGAGGGGCTGTTGGCCCACGAGCTGGCGCACCTCGAGCGGCGGGACCCGGCCTGGACCCTCGCTCTCCGGACGATCGAGGCGGCACTCTTCCTCCAGCCGCTCAACCGTGTGGCGAGAAGGCGGCTGCTCGAGATCGCGGAGGACCGGTCCGACACCTGGGCGGTCGAGCAGACCGGCGACCGGGTCGGCCTCGCCCGCTCCCTGACCGACGTGGCCACCTGGCTCTCCGGCCTCGATCCGGCACCCCTGGCGAGCCCGGTGCCGGGCATGGCCGGTGATCGGCGCGCCCTCGGGCGCCGGGTGCGGCGGATCCTCGACGGCGCCTCGGCGGACGAGGGTCGCACCCCGGGCCGCTGGAACCTGCCGCTGGCCGCCGCCGCGCTTCTGGCGATCGGCTGCCTGGCCCCCGGCGTCGCACCGGCGGTGCCGGCGGAGGCCGCGGTCATGGCGGCCCCCAACTCGGAATCGGCATCGGAGTCGGTATCGGAGTCGGCATCGGAGTCGGCCGCCGACGAGGCCCCGGAGTGGCAGGAACCGGCGGAGGCCGCCGAGCACGACCATGCCCTCCCCCGGGAGCTCCACGGCGAGTGGGAGCCCGACGAAGCCTTCGACGACGACCTCGAGCACCTCGAGCACCTCGAGCATCTGGAGCATCTGGAGCACCTGGAGGAGCTCGAGCTCGATCCTCACCTGGAGGGCGAGATCGAGAGGATCACCGAGCTGGCCGAGAGCTTGGCCCGTCATGCGCCCAGCCCGGAGCAGCTCGCGCGGATCGAGGAGCTCGAAGCGCAGCTCGAGGAGGTCACCGAGCGGTCGATGGCGGTCCACGAGGCGACGATCGAGCAGCTCGAGATGACCCTCTCCGAGCACCTCGCGGGCGGCGCCGCGGTGCACGAGCTCTCGGACGAGGAGCGCGCGCGCCTCGCGGACGAGATCCGGAGGGTGTCAGAGGAGGCGCAGCGGATCGCGGAGCAAGCCCGGCCGAACGAGGAGGAGCTCGCCCAGCTCCATGAGCTCGCCAGGCAGCTCGCCACGGAGGCGGTTCCGACGCACGAGGAGATCGAGCGGATGAACCGCGAGGTCGAACGGATGCACCGCGACATCCAGCGCATGAACCGGGAGCTCGAGCGGACCGACCGCGAGGATCTGCGCCAGGTCGACGAGCGGGTCCTTCAGAACCGGGAGCGCGTCGAACGCCGGCTCCGCGAGGAGGTCGAGCGGGAGATGGGCGCGGCGCGCGCAGAGCTCGAGGCCGAGCGCGAGGCGATGCGCGCCGAGCGGCAGAGGATGCATGCCGAGCAGGAAGCACACCGGCACGAGCTCGAAGAGCTCCACCGGGAGCTCGACGAGCGCAGGGAAGCGCTCGAGCAGCGGCACCAGGAGCTCCTCGAGCAGGGCGAGGAGCACGAGGAGAGCGGCGAGGAGCACGAGCCGCCCGTATAGCCCGACCCTCCATCTCCACCAACGCAAAGCGGCCGGCGGAATCCCCGCCGGCCGCTTTCTTCGTCTCAGTGCGGAAGACCCGCGGACGTCTTAGGCGTCAGCGCTCACGGTCAAGTTGCGGACCATGTCGAAGAACGCCTCCCGCTGCGGGCCCACCGTCGCCTCGAGACCGGTGACCTTCAGGAACCAGGGGCCTCCCGGACCTTCGACGACGGCGCCGAGCAGGATGGAGTTGGGCTGCGGCGCCGGCGGCGCGCCGCTCATGCTCATGGGCGAGGAGGTCAGGGTGCCCTTCGCCTCCACGGTGTGGATGGTCAGGTTGCCGGACTCGAAGGTCTCGCGGACCGGGGCGCTGCCGTCGTCCGACGACACCTGGCCCAGCCAGCGCTGGATGTTGGCCTCGACGCCACCACCACCACCGGGACCGAAGTAGAAGACGGCGAACTGGCCGTCACCGGCGTCCCCGGGAATGCTCGCCTGGAGCAGGCGCATGCTGTTGGAGGGCGGCTCGTTGACCCAGGACTCGGGCATCTGGATGTCGAGCTGACCGCTGGCGGCGGCCGGCGCCGGCATGGCCGGAGCGGCCGTCGGCTGCGTAGATGTGATCGGCTTGACCACGTCGGGGTCGGGCTCCCCACCCCCACAGGCGACGAGGCCCATCAGGGCGACGGACAGGACGGAACAAAGGACGATGCTCGCGGTGCGCTGCGTTCTCATATCGTTTCTCGGGTCGGATTCGGTTCGGGCTCTTCCCGGCATGCCGGGAGCTGGACACTTGTGCGAGGCCGAAGACTATCAGGCCGGAGCGCAACGCTGCAGACGTGGGCAGATCCGCCGTCGTGGCAGAGCACTCGTGAGAGATCCGGGCTCAAAAAAAACAGGCCGGCCGGCATCTCTGCCGGCGCGGCCCTTGTTGGAGCCGTCACGGGGGGTCAGGACGGCTCACAATCCATCAACAGACACGCGCTAGGAGGATGCGCCCCGGGCCATGGGCAGTCAGCACGAGCGACCGGCCACGGCCGCTGGGACGCAGCGTGGTCCGCGTCAATCCATCTGCTTGCGCAGCACGGTCGGGATGTCGTAGTCGTCGACGTTCGACCAGTTGGGTCCGAAGCCGCCGGAGTCCTCCGTCTGCCGGTGAGCCAGTACCTTGCGGTAGAACGGGATCTCCGGCTCGGCCTCGGCGCCGCCGTCCGCCGGCTCCGGCCCACGCTGGGGCCGGCGGTATGCCGGTGCCTGGGGCTGGTGCTCCACCGGCTCCGCCGGCTCCCGATGGTCGAGCCGTGCCGGCTCCCGCTCCTCGACGCCGACGCTCCGGCGCTCGCGGCTCCGCACCAGATCCGGATGGGGCGCCGGGCGCTCGCCGGAGGCCACCTCGTCGAAGCCGGTGGCGATCACCGTCACCTTCATCGCCTCCTCGAGGGTCTCGTCGATCACCATGCCGGAGATGATGTTGGCGTCCGGGTCGACCGCCTCGCCGATGATCTGGGCCGCCTCGGCCACCTCGTAGAGGGTGAGGTCCCGGCCGCCCGAAATGTTGATCAGCACGCCCTTGGCACCCTGGATCGAGGTCTCCTCGAGCAGCGGCGACGAGATCGCCCGCTGGGCGGCCTCGAGCGCGCGGTTGTCCCCCTTGGCGACGCCGGTGCCCATGAGCGCCATGCCCATGCCGGTCATGATCGTGCGCACGTCGGCGAAGTCGACGTTGACCTCGCCCGGCACGGTGATGAGATCGCTGATCCCCTGGACCGCCTGGCGCAGCACGTCGTCGGCGATCCGGAACGCCTCCGACAGCGGCGTGCCGCGCTCGACGAAGTTGAGCAGGCGCTCGTTGGGGATGGTGATCAAGGTGTCGACCGCCGTGCGCAGCTCCTCGACCGCCCGGTCGGCGATCATCAACCGCCGGCGCCCTTCGAAGCCGAACGGTTTGGTCACCACCGCCACGGTGAGGGCACCGATCTCGGCGGCAAGCGAGGCCAGGATCGGCGCGGCGCCGCTGCCGGTGCCGCCGCCCAGGCCGGCGGTGATGAACACCATGTCGGCGCCGTCGAGGGCTTCGAGCACGCCCTCGGTGTCTTCGAGGGCGGCCTTCCTGCCGACCTCCGGGTCGGCGCCGGCTCCGAGCCCCCGGGTCAGCGCCCTGCCGAGCTGCAGCTTCATCGGCGCCCGGCACTTGCGCAGCGCCTGGAGGTCGGTGTTGACCGCCATGAACTCGATGCCCCGCAGGTCGGAGTCGATCATCCGGTTGACGGCGTTGCCGCCACCGCCGCCGATCCCCAGGACCTTGATGTTCGCCGCGGGTAAATCGGCGGCGTCGTCGAGCGTGATCGGCGTTCGCTCCGTCAGCTCCTGATCGTCGAACAGAATCATGTGCCTACCCCCCGTAGGTTCTTGTGAGCTCCTCACGGAGCCTCGAAGAGGCTCGCGCTCAGAGCAGGTCCGAGAACATCCCTTTCAAGTTGCCCATCACGTTCTTGATCGTCCAGCCGCCGCGGCGGCTCTGCCGGCCGCGCCGCTCCTCGGCGTGCATGCCGTAGAGCAGCATGCCGGAGGCGGTCGCCCAGGCCGGGGACTTGATCACGTCGACCAGGCCGCGCAGGCCCTGGGGCAGCCCGTGGCGCACCGCCGAGTCGAAGAACTGCTCGGACATCTCGAGCAGCCCGTCGAGCTGGGCGCCGCCGCCGGTCAAGACCACCCCGCCGCGCAAGGCCTCGTCCCAGCCGTGCTTCGCCAGGTCGCTCCGGATGAGCTCGAACAGCTCCTCGGCCCGCGGTTGGAGAATCTCCGCCAGCTCCCGCTTCGGCACCACACGGGAAGCGCCGCCGGCCACCGTCGGTACCGAGACGCCCTCGTCGCCGGTCACCAGGCTCTGGAGGCAGCAGCCGCTTTTGACCTTGATCCGCTCGGCCTCGGCGAACGGCGTGCGCATCACCATCGCCAGGTCGTTGGTGAAGTGGCCGGCTCCTACCGGCAGCACGGCGCTGTGCTGGATGCAACCGTCCATGAACAGGGCGTACTCGGTGGTGCCGGCACCGAGGTCGATGAGCAGCACGCCGAGCTCGCGCTCGTCCGGTGTCAGCACCGCCTCGGCGGTGGCGAGCGGCTCGAACACCAGCTCGCTCACCTCGATGCCCGCCCGGTTGACGCAGGTCAGGAGCGTCTTGGTGCGGGTGACGTTGCCGGTCACCAGGTGGAGCGTCACCTCCAGCCGGCTGCCGAGCATGCCGAGGGGATCGACGATCCCGCCCTGCTCGTCGACCAGGAACTCCTGCGGGATTGCGTGGAGGATCTCCCGGTCGGACGGCAACGCCGCCGACTGGGCGGCCTCGAGCACGCGATCGATGTCCTGGCGCGTGATCTCCCGATCGCGCCGGGCGACGCTCACCATGCCGCGGGAGTTGACGTTGCGGATGTCGGAGCCGGCGATGCCCACCCACGAGCGGGAGACCTCCACCCCGGCCATGACCTCCGCCTCTTCGGTGGCCTGGCGCAGCGCCTCGACCGTGGCCTCCACGTTGACGATGTTGCCCCGGCGGGTGCCGCGGTTGGGCGCGAGCCCCTTGCCGACGACCTCCATGTCGCCGCCATCGTCCCGTTGACCGATCAGCACTCCGACCTTCGAAGTGCCCACGTCGATCGCAACGAAATAGTCTTCCGGTCTGGGCATCAGGCCCCCCTCTTCTGGCGTTCGGCGGTCCATGGGGTCGCTGCGACCGCCGGCCGCACGACGATTCGGTTTCTGAAACGCAAGTCGACCGAAGCCGGCTCGGGAAGGCGAGCCTGAAGCTCCGGCAAGATCTCTTCGAGGCGGCGAATGCGCGTCGCCAGCTCGTCGGGCTGGCGGCCGGGCGCGCCGGGACCGCCTTCGGAGCGAACCAACAGCGGGAAGGGGACGGCGTCCCCTTCCAGACGGAACTCCTCGTCCCCGAGGACCTCGACGGCCGCAAGGGCCCGGCCCCACTCCGGCGCCGTCTTCTCGAGCACGTCCACGGCTCCGAGGGCGGCGGCGAGAATGCGCTGACGCCTGGCCGGCCCGCCTCCCTCTTCGCCGGTCGGCGAGCCGGCGGTCTCGGCCACCCAGCGCACCTCGAGAAGATCCGCCGGCGGCACCGGCTCCGGCTCCGCGGTCGGCGTCCCCTCCGGCTCCACCGGGGCGATCACCGCGCCGTCCGCACCGACCCAGAAGCGCTCGCCGGAGGTCACGAGCAGAGCCGCCGGCTGCCGCTCGACCACGACCACTCGCAGCCGATCCGGCAGCTCCTTGGTCACCTCGGTCCCGGCCACCCACGGGTGGCTCGAGAGGGTGCGCTCGACGCTGTCGAGCGGCATCCAGACCAGGTTGTGGCCCACCAGGCCGGAGAGCTGGCCGCGCACCCAGGCCTCGCTGACCCGCTCGGACCCGCGCACCTCCAGGTCGGCGAGGGCGAAGCGGGGCGACGTGCCCGACCACCACAGCGCCGCCGCCGGAATGCCGACGATCGCCACCGCCGCCAGGAACGGCCGCACCAAGCTCGCCAGGCGACTCCTCCGCCGCACCGGCAGACCGCGCCGGCGGCGGAACGGAAGCACCTCGCCGCGGGACCGGCGCGCCGGGTTCGGCGTCCGGTCGGCGGGCGACCAGATCGGGGCGCCCGGCCTCGGCACCGAGGCCAGGTCCGACGCCGGCAGCGGAGGGCGGGCCGTATCCCTCGGCGCTCTCATGGGGCGACCTCCTCTCCCGGTCGACGGGAGCGGTCCGCCGCGTCCTCTCCGGCGTCTGCCAGCTCTCGCGCCAGCTTGTAGATGTCGCCGGCGCCCAGGGTGATCACCAGGTCGCCGGGCGCGACCTCGGGCGCCAGCACCTCCGCCGCGTCGGCCCAGCTCGGGCAGTACTCGAGGCGGCGGTGGCCCGAGGCGCGGGCGGCCTCCACCACCAGCTCGCCGGTGACCCCCTCGATCGGCTGCTCGCGGGATGGGTAGACGTCGGTCACCACCACCCGGTCGGCACCCAGGAGCGCACGGCCGAAGGCGCCCGCCTGGTCCCGCGTGCGGGTGAAGAGGTGGGGCTGGAAGACGGCGTGGATGCGCCCGCTCGGGCAAACCTGCCGCGCGGCGGCCAGGGTCGCCGCCACCTCGACCGGGTGGTGGGCGTAGTCGTCGATCACCGCCGCGCCCCGCCAGGTGCCGATCCGGTCGAACCGCCGATCGATCCCCTTGAACTGCTCGAGCGCCCGGGTGACGGCGTCGAGCGGCACGTCGAGGGCCCGGGCGACGGCGATCGCCGCCAGGGCGTTGGCCACGTTGTGGCGTCCCGGCAGCGGCAGCTCGACGGTTCCGAGCACGCCCTCGTCGCCGTGGCGCACGGTGAAGCGGCTCCTCGGCGGCACGCTCTCTTCGAGGGCGATCTCCATCGCCTGGAAGTCGGCCTGGGGCGACATGCCGTAGGTCACCACCCGGCGGTCGGCGATCCGCGGCATGATCTCCTGGACGTTCGGATCATCCAGGCAGACGATCACCTGGCCGAAGAAGGGCACCCGTTCGGCGAACTGGACGAAGGCGTCCTTGATCTCGTCGAGGTCCCGGTAGGTGTCCAGGTGATCGGCGTCGATGGTGGTGACGACCGCGATGATCGGCGCCAGCCGCAGGAAGCTCCGGTCGAACTCGTCGGCCTCGGCCACCAGGACGTCGCCGTGCCCCATGCGCGCGCCGGTCCCCATGGACCGGACCCGGCCGCCGACGATCACCGTCGGGTCGAGGCCACCCTCGGTCAGCACCGCGCCGACCAGCGAGGTGGTGGTGGTCTTGCCGTGGGTCCCGGCCACCGCCACGCCGTACTTCAAGCGCATCAGCTCGGCGAGCATCTCGGCCCGGCGCACCACGGTGATGCCCCGGCGCGCCGCCTCCGCCACTTCGACGTTGTCGCGGGGGACGGCGGAGGAGAAGACCACCAGGTCCGCCCCCTCCACGTGCTCCGCCGCGTGGCCGTACTCGATCCGGGCGCCGAGCCGCGCCAGGCGCTCGGTAGTCTCGGAACGGGCCTGGTCGGAGCCGGAGACTTCGACGTCGTACTCGAGCAGGACCTCGGCGATGCCGCTCATGCCGGTGCCGCCGATCCCCACCAGGTGCACGCGGTCGAGCCCCGTGAAGCGCCGGAACATCATGGCCGGCCCCCTTCCGCGCCGGCCGCTTCGACGCCACCCAGCTCCAGGACCCAGTCCGCGATGTCGGCGGCGGCGTCCGGCCGGGCGAGGGAGCGCGCGGCCTCGGCCATCCGCCGGAGCCGGTCCCGGTCCCCGAGGAGCTCGTCGAGGGCGGACCGCAGGGCGTCGACGCGCGCGGCCTCCGCGCTCTCCTCGGCCGGTTCCGAGGCGACGAGGGAGCGGGCGGCGCCGACCTCTTCGAGCGCACGGGCGTTCTCTTGCTGGTGCCCTTCCGCGAGGCTCAGCGGAAGCAGCAGCGCCGCCCGGCCGGCGGCCGTGATCTCGGCCACGGTGATCGCCCCGGCCCGGGAGACGATCAGGTGGCTCTCCTCCATGGCGCCGGCCACGTCGTCGATGAACGGCACCAGCCGCACCCGCTCGGAGGGCGCCCCCGCCGCCTCGTAGGCCGCGCGGGTGCCCTCCAGGTGGTTGACTCCGGTCTGGTGGACCACCGTCAGCCCCGGCAGGCGCTCGAACAGGCCGCCGGAGCCACCCAACGCCGCCGGTAGCGACCGATTGAGGATGCTGGCGCCCTGGCTGCCGCCGAGCACCAGAAGGTTCGGGCCATCCGCGGGCAGCTCCCTGGCGACGCCGAAGAACTCCCGCCGCACCGGCACGCCGGTCGTCCGCGTCGGGCAGGCGAGCCCGGCACCGGAGCGTTCGAACCCGAGCGCGGCTCCCGCGGCGAAGCGGGAGAGCTTCCGGTTGGCGAAGCCGGCCCGGGCGTTCGGCTCGAGGAGCAGCACCGGCCGTCGCGCGAGACGCGCGCCGAGCACCGCGGGAGCGCAGGCGTAGCCGCCCGTCCCCAGGACCACCCGTGCGTCCAGGCGGCGCACCAGAACGGCCCCGGCGACGGCCGAGAGCGCCAGGGTAGCGAGCGCCAGGGCTCGCCCCACCGCTCCACGCCCCACCAGCGGCCGGGCGCGGAGCGGGTGGAAGGCAACGCCCCGCTCCGGCACCAGGCGAGCCTCCATGCCCCGGGGCGAGCCGGCAAAGCTCACCGCACAGCCCCGCTCGGCCAGCGCCTCCCCCACCGCCAGCGCGGGGAAGACATGACCGCCGGAGCCGCCGCCCGACAGGAGCACGTGGAATGTCGATGGACGCGTCATCCCCGTCATCCGTGTTGCGACACGTTGAGCAGCATGCCGCAGGCGGCCATGGAGACCACCAGCGACGAGCCGCCATAGGAGATGAACGGCAGCGGGATCCCCTTGGACGGGGCCAGCGCCAGCGACACCGAAACGTGGACCAGGGCCTGGATGACGAGGAGGCCGGTGATACCCCAGGCCAGGTAGCGACCGAACGTGTCCGGGGCCCTGAGCCCCGTCCTCACGCCCCGCCAGAGCAGCACGCCGAAGACCAGCAGCAGGCCCACCGCGCCCACCAGCCCGAGCTCCTCGCAGACGATCGCGAAGATGTAGTCCGAGTGCGGATGGGGCAGGTAGTGGAGCTTCTGCACGCTGCCTCCGGGCCCGAGCCCGAAGAGCCCCCCCGAGCCGACGGCGATGAGCGACTGGCGCGGCTGGAAGCCGGCGCCGAACGGATCGGCCTCCGGATCGAGGAACGCGAACAGCCGGCGGCGCCGATAGGGCTCCGCCAGGACCAGGACGGAGAGCAGCGGCAGCGCGACCGCGACCACCCCGGCCAGGTAGCGCCAGGGCAGGCCGGCCAGGAAGACCATCAGCCCGACCGCCGCGAGCAGCAGCACCGAGGTGCCGAAGTCGGGCTGGAGGAGGATCAGGCCGACCACCGCGGCGGTCGCCACCAGCACCGGCACCAGGAGCGCCGGCTGGTCGATGCGCTCCGCCTTGCGGTCGATCTGGTAGGCGACGTACGGAATCAGGGCGAGCTTGGCCAGCTCCGCCGGCTGGACCGACAACGGCCCGAGCCGGAACCAGCGGTTGGTGGCGTTGATCTCCGGCCCGAAGAGCACCGCCACCAGGAGCACCACGGCGCCGCCCAGGAGCGTGTAGGCCACCGCCGGGCGGCGCAGGTGCCGGTAGTCGACGTGCATGGTGATCGCCATCGCCACCAGGCCGAGCACCGCGGCGAGGCTCTGCTTCACCACGTAGGGATTGGGCCCCGCCGGGCCGCCGATCCCGGCCTGGGCCCGGGCGAGCGGCGCGCTGGCGGAGTACACCATCACCAGGCCGAAGCCCACGGCCAGAGCGACGACACCGAACAGCACGCGGTCAAACGCCAGCTTCTTGGCCAACGGCCCCTCCCACGGTCAGGCGGACCAGGCGCTGGAAGGCGTCGCCCCGCTGGTTGAAGTCACGGAACTGGTCGAAGCTGGCGCACGCGGGCGAGAGCAGCACCACGTCACCCGGCCCCGCCTCGGCGGCAGCCTCGGCCACCGCCCGCTCCAGGGTCTCCGAGCGGGAGAGCGGCACGGCACCCCCGGAGAGGGCCCGCTCGATCTCGCCGGCGGCCTCGCCGAGGAGGTAGACCCGGCGCGCCTTCTGCTCCACCATCGGCGCCAGCACCGAGAAATCGTTGCCCTTGTTACGCCCTCCGAGGATCAGGTGGACGGTGCCGTCGGGGAGCCCTTCGAGGCAGCCGAGGGTCGCCGCCGGGTTGGTGCCCTTGGAGTCGTCGTACCAGGTGACGCCATGGTGCTCGGCGACCCGCTCCATGCGATGGGGTAGGCCCCGGAACGAGGCGAGCGCCCGGCGGAGCGCCTCCGGCGCGGCCCCCAGGACCCGTGCCAGGAGCGCCGCGGCCATGGCGTTGGCCAGGTTGTGGGCGCCGGCCAGGGGCACGTCCGAGGCGGCGAAGAGATCGACCTCGGCGCCGCCCTCTCCACTCCGCTCGACCACGACGCCGCCCCGGGCGAAGCAGCCGTCGGCCACCTCGCCCTGGCGGGTGAAGAAGCGCTTCCTCGCCGCCACCGCCGTCTCCCGGACGATCGGGTCGTCGGCATTGAGCACCGCCACGTCGTCGCCTGTCTGGTTCTCGAACACCCGCCGCTTGGCCGCGGCGTAGCCTTCGAGCGTGCCGTGGCGGTCCAGGTGGTCGGCGGCCAGGTTGAGGAAAGCCGCCGCCCGCGGCCGGAAGCGATCGATGGTCGAGAGCTGGAAGCTCGACAGCTCGACCACGTAGACCGGCGCGCCGGCGTCGGTCTGCCGGGAGGCGCGGACGGCTGGAACCTGGGCCGAAAGCGGCTCGCCGATGTTGCCGCAGACGCGGGCGTCGAAGCCCGCCTCCCGGAGCATGGCGCCGGCGAGTGCCGTGGTGGTGCTCTTGCCGTTCGAGCCGGTCACCGCCACCACCGGGCCGTCGAGGAAGGGGAAGGCGAGCTCCACCTCGGCCAGCACTGGCACGGAGCGCTGCCGCGCGTCGGCCAGAAGCGGACGCTCGAGGGGCACGCCGGGCGAGACGATCACCGCGTCGATTCCCTCCGGCAGCCGTTCGGGCTCCCGGCCGGAGCGGACCTCGAACCCCCGGCGGCCCGCGAGATCGCCCAGGTCCAGCTCCCCCTCGGGCCGCGCGTCGAGGCCCAGCACGTCGACCCCACCGTCGAGGAGCAGCCGGGCCGCCGCCCGCCCCGAGAGGCCGAGGCCGTAGACCAACACCCGGCGCCATCTGTCGAAGCGGTCCAAGCGGTCGACATCGGTCCTCCTGTCGGCGGGCGTCATCATCGGAGCTTCAGGGTCGAGAGCGACAAGAGGGCGAAGAGCAGCGACAGGATCCAGAACCGCACGATCACCTTCGACTCCGCCCAGCCGGCGAGCTCGAAGTGGTGATGGAGCGGCGCCATGCGCAGCACCCGCTTGCCCGTGAGCTTGAACGAGGTCACCTGGGCGATCACCGACAGGGCCTCGAGAACGAACAGCCCGCCCACCAGGACGAGCAGGATCTCCTGCTTGGCGAGGAGGGCGACGATGCCGATGGCGGCGCCGATCGAAAGCGACCCGACGTCGCCCATGAACACTTCGGCCGGGTGGCTGTTGAACCAGAGGAAGCCGAGGCTCGCGCCGACCAACGCGCCGCAGAAGATGGTCACCTCACCGACGCCCTCGATGTACTCCACCTGCAGGTAGCCGCCGAGGACGACGTTGCCCGCCAGGTAGGTGAAGACGGCGTAGGTGGCCGCCGCCACCAGCGTGGCGCCGATCGCCAGCCCGTCGAGGCCGTCGGTCAGGTTGACGGCGTTCGAGGTACCGACCAGCACCAGCACGGCGAACGGTACGTAGAACCAGCCCAGGTCGACCACCAGGTCCTTGAAGAATGGAAACGCCAGCGTGCTTTCGAAGCTCGGCAGCCGGAGCAGGACGACCGCCGCCGCCGCCCCGGCCAGGACCTGGAGGGCGAACTTGGCGCGCGCCGTGAGCCCCAGGCTCCGGTGCCGCGAGATCTTGAGCGAGTCGTCGAAGAAGCCGATCGCCCCGTAGGCGACGGTCACCGCCAGGGCAACCCAGACGTAGGGGTTGGTCAGCACGGACCAGAGCACCGTCGGCACCACGACCGCGGTCAGGATCAGCACGCCGCCCATGGTCGGGGTGCCGGCCTTCTCCTGGTGACTCCGGGGCCCCTCCTCGCGAATCCGCTGGCCGAGCTGCCGCGCCCTGAGCAGCCGGATGAACGCGGGACCGAGGAGCAGCGACAACAAGAGCGCCGTCACCGCCGCGCCGGCCGCCCGGAACGTGATGTACCGGAAGACGTTGAACGGGCCGAAGGAGTCCGACAACGGGAAGAGCAGGTGGTAGAGCATCAGGCCTCCCCCTCCCCGGCGCTTTCCTCGGCGGGTTCTCCGATCCGGGGGGCGAGCAGCCGCTCGACCACGGCGTCGAGACCCACGCCCCGGGATCCCTTGACCAGCACCAGGTCGCCCGGCCGGAGGCTCTGCGCCGCCCACTCGGCCGTGGTGGCGGCGTCCGTGAGGTGGACCGCCGTGGCGCCCGCCTCCCGGGCCCCGGCCACCAGCTCTTCCGCCAGCGGCCCGACTCCGACCACCGGGGCGAACCCGAGCTCCGCCGCGCGGCGCCCCGCCTGCCGGTGGAAGCGCGGCGCCTCCGGACCGAGCTCCAGCATGTCGCCGAGGATCGCCACCAGGCGGCCTCCGGCCGCACGCGCCTCCCGCCCCGCCAGCTCGGCGGCGCTCTCGAGGGCCCGGGCCAGGGCGTCCGGATTCGAGTTGTAGGAGTCGTCGACCAGGGTGATCGGCTCCCCGCTTCCACCGGGGCCGGCGAGCCGGTGGACCGCCCCTCGGTGGGCGGCCGGCCGCACGCGGGCCAGGCCCTGAGCGATCTCCTCGACCCCGAGGCCGAGGGCGTGGCCGACGCCGGCGGCGGCGAGGGCGTTGTAGACGTTGTACCGGCCGTGGAGCGGCAGCTCGACCGCCATGGTCTCGACGCCCGCGATGCCCCCGCCACCCGCGATGCCCGCGATTTCGAGGGTGAAGGTGAGGCCCGTGCGACCATCGGCGAGCGGCGCCGGCCGCACGCCCCGACCCCGCACCTGGACCCGCGAAGGGTCGGCGCCTTGGCCTTCCGCCGGTGCCAGGCCGAACCAGATCACCCGGCCCGACTCTCGGCCCCGGGACGCGACCCAGCGCTCGGTCACCCGGACCACCTCCGGATCGTCCCGGTTGGCAACGACGAACGCCGACGCCCCGGACGGCAGCCCCTCGAAGATCTCCGCTTTCGCCTCGGCGATGGCGGAGACGTCGGGGAAGTTCTCGAGGTGGGCCGGGCGCACGTTGGTCAGCACCACGCCGTCCGGTCGGGCCAGGGCGCTCACGCGGCCGAGCTCCCCCGGCACCGACATGCCGAGCTCGGCCACCATCACCTCGGTGTCGTCCGGGATGCTCAGGAAGGCCAGGGGGAAGCCGTACAGGTTGTTGAGGTTCCCCGGGTTGCGGGCAGTCCGGAAGCGCCCGGAGAGCACCGCGGCCGTCGCCTCCTTGGTGGTCGTCTTGCCGACCGAGCCGGTGATCCCGACCAGCACCTCGGGCAGCTCCCGGCGGAGCGCGCGCACCAGGGCGTGGAGGCCCTCGTAGGCATCGGCCACGCGGACGAGGCCCTGCCCGGTGGCCGGAAGCCCCTCGACCTCGCGCTCGATTACGGCGCCGGCGGCACCGCGGGCCAGGGCGTCGCCGACGAACCGGTGGCCGTCGGTCCGCTCGCCGGCCAGGGCGAAGAACAGCTCACCGCCCTCGACCCGCCGGGAGTCGAGGGCCGCACCGCGCCACACCGCCGCGCCGTCGCCCGCGATCACGCTGCCTCCCATGGCCTCTGCCGCCTCATCGATCCGCCGTTTCACCAAACCGTTCCTCCAAGGCCTTCAGCACCTCGTCGCGATCCGAGAACGGCAGCTTGCGATCTCCGATTTCCTGCACCGCTTCGTGCCCCTTGCCGGCGATCACCAGCGCGTCGGCGGGGCCCGCCACCACCGCCGCGCGGCGGATCGCCTCGCGGCGGTCCGGCACGATCCGGTAGGTCACGTTGCCGCTCGCCGCGAGGCCCTCTTCGACCATGCGGATGATCTCGAGCGGGTCCTCCGTCCGCGGGTTGTCGGAGGTGAGGATCGGTAGCTCGGCGAGCTCCCCGGCGACCCGGCCCATGGGCTCGCGCTTGGCCCGGTCCCGGTCGCCGCCGGCACCGAACACGAGGATCACCCGCCGCCCGGAGAACTCCGTGACCGCCCGCAGCAGCGCCTCGAGCGCACCGGGGGTGTGGGCGTAGTCGATGTAGACCGGGAACGGCTGCTCGCCGCCCGCCGCCGGCGGGAACGGCACGGGCTCGAGGCGCCCCGGCAGCGGCCCGCGGCTCGCGATCCCCCGGGCCACCGCGTCGTGATCGATGCCCAGCGCCTCGGCGGCGGCGACCGCCGCCAGGAGGTTCTCCAGGTTGTAGCGGCCGAGGAGCGGCGACTCGATGCGCAAGCTCCCCCGGGGCGTCTCGAAGGTCCCCTCGATGCCCGCCTCGTGAAGGCGCACGTCGAGGGAGCGCACGGCCGCGTCGACGCCGCTGCCGAAGGTCACCGGATCGTGCCCCAGGTTGCGCAGCTCCCCGACCAGCCGCCGGCCGTACTCGTCGTCCAGGTTGACCGCGGCCCGGCAGCCCGGTTTCAGCATGTCGAACAGGCGCCGCTTCGCCCCGTAGTAGCTGTCGAAGTCGGCGTGCCAGTCGAAGTGATCCTGAGACAGGTTGGTGAACACCGCCGTGTCGAACGAGAGGCCGCCCAGCCGGTGGAGATCGATCGCGTGGGAGGAGGCTTCCATGGCCACTGCTTCGGCCCCCCGGTCCCGCCAGCGCCGGAGCAGCCGCACCAGTCGCGGCGCCTCGGGGGTGGTCCGGTGCGCGGGGACCTCGTCGTCCCCGAAGCGGTAGCCGAGGGTGCCCACCTGGGCGGTGGGCCGGCCGGCGGCCTGGAGAATCGAGACGACCACCGCCACCACCGTCGACTTGCCGTTGGTGCCGGTGACCGCCACCGTGACGAGCTCCTTTTCCGGATGGTGGAAGACACGAAGCGCCAGGGGCCCGGCGAGAGCCCGGGGATCCTCGGTCGTGTACCACCCGGCCGTCTCCTGGCCGACCCAGCCCTCTGGTGGCGATCCCGGCTCGGCGAGGACCGCGACCGCGCCCCGCGCCACCGCCTGCGCGGCGAACTCTCGGCCGTCGTGGAAGGCGCCGGGCACGGCGACGAACAGGTCGCCCGGCTCGACCTGGCGCGAATCGATCGCGACCCCCGTCACCTCCGGGTCGGCCTCGCCCGCTGCCGCGGGGGACACCGGCAACCCTTCGAAGAGCTCCGCCAGGCGCACGGTCAACCCCCCACTCCAGGTGCCACCGCGCCCCCGTCCCAGTCCGCGTCGAGCTTCGCCGCGAAACCGGACGCCACGCCCGGGCGCTCCGGGGCCACGCCCAGGTAGGGCAGCACGCGCCGGGCGATGGCGGAGAACACCGGGGCCGCGACCTTGCCCCCGGAGGTCAGGCCGGCCTGGGGCTCGTCGATCGCCACCAGGGCGGCGATCCTCGTCTGCCGTGCCGGGGCGAAGCCGATGAAGTTGGCGACGAAGCGGGTCCGGGAGTAGTGCCCGTCGATCACCTTCTGGGCGGTGCCGGTCTTGCCCGCCAGCCGGTAGCCGGGAATCGCCGTGCCGGAGGCGGTGCCACCCTCCTCGAAGACCCCTTCGAGGATGCGCTCGAGCTGGAGCGCGGTCGACGGCGAGATCGGCTGGCCGGCGAGCTCGGGAGCCGTGGTCGAGGTATCCGCCAGGCCGGAGCCGACCGAGCGCACCACGAACGGCCGGTGGAGCCGCCCGCCGTCGGCGATCGCCGCGACGGCGGCGGCGAGCTGGATCGGCGTCACCGCGATCCCCTGGCCGAAGGAGACGTAGGCCGGCGTGATCTTCTCCCACTGGTCGAGGCGCCGCACGCCGCCCGGACTCTCCCCCGGCAGGTCGATTCCGGTGCGCTCGCCGAAGCCGAACGCACGGATCATCTGGTGGAGACCCGGCGCCCCCACCCGGAGGCCCACCTTGATCGCGCCGACGTTCGACGAGCGGGCAATGACGTCGCGGAAGGTCAGGATGCCGAACGGAGTGTGGTCGGAGATCCGGGTGCCGTAGAGGACGATCTGCCCCCGCTCGCAGTCGAACAGGTCGGACGGGGCGACCAGGTTCGCCTCGAGGGCGGCGGCGGCCGTCACCACCTTGAAGGTCGAGCCCGGCTCGTAGACGTCGCTGACCGGCCGGATGCGCTCGCCCTCCGGGTGCTCGAGGGCGCGGTTGGCGTCGTAGGGCGGGTAAGTCGCCATCGCCAGCACCGCGCCGGTCGACGGCTCCAGCACCACCGCCCAGCCGCCCTTGGCCCGGTGATGCTCGACCACGCTGAAGAGCTCCGACTCGACGATGTGCTGGACCGTCGCGTCGATCGTCAGGTGGAGGTCCTTGCCCGGCACCGGCTCGGCAAAGGAGAGGTCGGGAAAGAGGAGCGACCCGGCCCGGTTGTCTCGGATCACCGCCCGCTCGGCGGCGCGGCCGGAGACCTCCTCGTCGTACAGGTACTCGAGGCCCCGGAGGCCCTCGTCGTCCGTGCCCACGTAGCCCAGGAGCGGCGCCGCCAGCTCGCGCATCGGGTAGTAGCGCTTCGACTCCTCGACGAAGCCGAGCCCAGGCAGGTCGAGGGCCCGCACCGCCTCCGCCACCGGCGGGTCGAGCTTGCGCGCCAGCCAGACCCAGCGGCGGTCGCCCGCGAGCCGCCCTTCGAGCTCCCCGCGATCCGCGCCCAGAACGGGGGCCAGCTTCGCGGCGGTCGCCGCCGGATCGGTCACCAGGTCCGGCAACGCATAGAGCGAGTCGACCGGCACCGAGACCGCCAGCTCCCGGCCGCGGGCGTCGTAGATCGTGCCCCGGGGCGGGTCGAGCTCGACCACCCGGAGCTGTTGATCCGACGCCCGCTCGGCATAAACCTCGTGGTCGCGCACCTGGAGCACCGCCAGGCGAGCGGCCACGAAAACGAACCAGACGCTCACCCCGATCAGCGCGAGGACGACCCGGCTCTTCACCGCACCTCCTCGGCGAAGAGCACCTGGTCGACCGTCGGCGCGCGCATGCCGAGCTCGTCGACCGCGCGGCGCTCGATCAGGCTCGGGTTGGAGAGGTAGGCGGCCTCCAGACGGAGGCGGCTCTCCTGGCGCTTCAGCTCGTGGAGCGAGCGCTCCAGCCGGTCGATCTGGTACCCCGCGTCGAGCACCTGGAGATGGATCCAGGTGAATCCGGTCAGCGCCAGCGCCACCGGTGCCAGGACCAGCACCACCTTGGCCAGGTCCCGCAGGCGCCGGCGGTCGCGCTCGCGCACCAGGTACTCGTTCGCGACCGGCCGGTGGATGGAGTAGTGGGCGTTCGCCCGCGCCGCCTTCATGAATCGAGAGCCCTCCTGCGCGCCGCGCGGAGCTTGGCGGACCGGGACCGCGGGTTGCGCTCTACTTCTTCGGGGCTGGGGGTGACCGGCTTCTTGGTCAGCACCTCGATGACGCGGCTCTCGGCCCGGGGCCGTCCCGTGACCTGGTCGATCTCGCCGCGCGCGAGGTTGCGCAGCGTGTTCTTGACGATCCGGTCCTCCAGGCTGTGATACGAGATCACCACCAGGCGCCCGTCGGTGTCGAGCAGCCGGATCGCCTCCTCCAGAAAGCGCTCGAGCTCGGCGAGCTCCCGGTTGACCTCGATCCGGAGCGCCTGGAAGACGCGCGTCGCTGGGTCCACCCGACCCTCCCGCCGGCCGCCGCCGCCCTTGGCGTCCAGGATGACCCGACGCAGGTCGCCGGTGGTCTCCACGGGCCGCTCCTCCCGCGCCGCGACCAGCGCCCGGGCGATCCTCCGTGCCTGGCGCTCTTCCCCGTACTCCCTGAAGATCCTTGCCAAGTCCGCCTCCGGGTAGCTGTTCACGATCTCTGCGGCCGTCGGGCCGCTCCGTCCCATGCGCATGTCGAGCGGGGCGTCGAACCGGAAGCTGAAGCCCCGCCCGGCGGTATCGAGCTGCAACGACGAAACGCCGAGGTCGGCGTAGATTCCGACGACCCCCCTCCCCTGCCTGTCACGCCCGTCCCCACCGGCCCACCCGCACCGTTCGAGATGGTCGGCCACCTCGGAAAAGCTCCCCTCGGCGAAGCGCACCCGCTCCGCGAAGCGCGCCAGCCGGTCGCGGCTCTGGGCGAGGGCGTCCGGGTCCCGGTCGATCCCCAGGAGCCGGGCCGCGGGCGCCGCTTCGAGCAGTGCCTCGGCGTGCCCGCCCAGGCCGAGCGTGGCGTCGACGAACAGACCCGCGCCCCGGAAGGGACGCTCCGGCAACAGGTACCGGAGGGTCTCTTCGACGAGTACGGGGACATGGTCGGCATCGGAGCTCATTCGCCTCTCTGTTCCGGCGGCAGCACCGCCAGCGGTCTAGATTTCAAGCTCGCTCAAGGCACGGAAGTCTTCCTCCGTGAACGGTTCCTGGATGAGCCGCTCCTCGAAGCGCTCGCGGTTCCAGACGACCAGATGGTCCAGGTGCGCGCTGACCACCACCTCTCCGAGGATCCCCGCGCTCTCGCGCAGGATCGGTGGCACGACGATCCGCCCTTGTGAGTCGAGCCGGTTCTGCTGACCGAAGTAGTTGACCCGCTCGAGGAAGCGCATCTTGGCCCTGTGGGTTGACGGCATGGCGGCCAGCCGCCCCTCGAGGTCCTCCCACACGGGCAACGGGTAGATCAGAGCCGAGTCACCGTGGACCGACGTGGTGAAGACATCCGTGCCCCACCGCTCCTCCATAAAGGATCGGAACGGGGTCGGTATCTTCAACCGACCCTTATCGTCGATCTTTGCTGGTGCGCTCCCCCTGAACATGACCCCCACCCTGTGACAAGGGTTTGAGGGCCAGACTAACAGGGGACTCCACTTTTGTCCACATTACTCCACCATGGACCACCAAGCACCATGGGCGCACCACTGCCGGCCCGCCCGGCTCCACGGGAGGGCGCGGGCGGCGGAACGGGGCCGATCAGCGTTGTGACGGAGCGGAGGCCGGAATCGGCCCCCGGTCGGAGAGATGGGGTGGGTCGGGCGGATTGCCTGGGTTCGGCGGCGGCGCGTAGGACTACGCGCCGCCCTTGGGCGGCTCGTCGAGGTCGATCTCCGGCTTGGTCGGCGCCTGGGCGCCGCTCTCGCCGGCCGCACCCCCAGGAACCTCCTCGAAGCCGGCGAACGGGTCCACGTCCTCCCGCACCCCGGCAGCGGTGCGGAAACCGGCGGCGCCCGGCGGCGGGTCCGCCACCACGTAGGCGTCCTTTTCGAGCGAGCCCATGTAGTCCTCGAACTGCTGGGCGAACAGCCGCTGGCGCTCCCGCGCCTCGATGGCGTTCGAGACTTCCGAGAACGGCCGCACGCGCGCGTCCTCGACGCTCTCGAGCTGAAGGATGTGGAGCCCACCGCGGGCGGCGACCGGATCGGAGACCTCGCCGGGCTGGAGGCTCTCGAGCGCCCCTTCGAGCGCCGGGGAGAGCTCGCCCTTCTCGACCCAGCCGAGCTCCACCAGGCCGCTGGTCGTGCCCTCTTCGGCGTAACGGGCCGCGAGGTCCTCGATCGCCTGGCCGGCAAGCACCTCGGCGTGGATGCTCTCGGCCAGCCGGCGCACTTCCTCCGGATCCCGGTCCTCCGACTCGAGGACCACGAGCTCACGCACCTGCCAGCGCTTGGGGATGACGAAGGCGTTGTTCTCGGCCCGGTAGACGCGGCGCAGATCGTCCTCTTCGATCTCGATCTTGGCCGTCACCTCCCGGCCGACCACGTCGCGGATGCGCAGTTGGGTGCGCACCTCCTCACGGAACTCCGCCAGGCTCATCCCCTGTTGGGACAGAGCCGCGGCGAACTCGTCGTCGCTCTCGATGCCGAACCCTTCCCGCAGCCGCTGCACCGCGGCGTCGACCGAGTCTTCCGAGGGGAACACGCCGAGCTGGTCGGCGCGCGACAGCAGCAGGAGATCCTCGAACATCTTGCGGAACACCCGGTTGCCGAGCTCGTCGGTCATCCGGTTCAGCTCCTCGGGGCTCAGGTCCTGCCGGGAGGCGATCTGGGCCAGGCCCTCGGCGCGCCGCTCCTCGTAGTCGAGCAGGGTGGCGACCCGGTCGTTGACCCGGAGCACGATGCGGTCGACGACCTCGCCGCGGGAGGCGGCGGGCAGCAGGAGCGCCGCCGCCAGGGCGAGGCACGGGATGGTCCGCATCCAGAGGCCGGACCGGGTGGACGAGGTCCGTCGCCCGGAGCTCCGGGCGGTGGCCAGGCTCTCACTCGGAGGCAAGATCGGTTCTCGGGTACGTTCCGCGGTAGTCGAAGGGGAGATTCTCGTCATAAACCCGCACAGTGTATCGGTTCCGGGCATCCTCCACCAGCTCGGCGAGACGCGCGTCCGCACGCTCGTCCCAAAGCCGGGCTCTGAGCTCCGCCGCCGCCTCTTCGAACGGCACGGTGCGCTCGGGCAGACGCTCGGTCACCATGAAGATGTGGAAGCCATACTCGGCCTCGACGATGTCGCTGACCTCGCCAGGCTCGAGCGCGAAGATGATGTCGACGAGCTCCTCCGGCAGGTCGGCACGGGAAAGGGCGCCCTGGGAGCCGCCGTAGGGTGCGCTCGGGTCGACCGAGTAACGCCGGGCCATGGCGGCGAAGTCGGTGCCCTCCGCGAGCCTGGCGGCCACCTCCTCGGCGGTCGAGCGGTCCTCCACCAGGATCTGGCTCAGGTTCACCCGGGCCGGTACCTGATGCTCCTCGACCTCACTCTCGTAGAGAGCGCGGAGCTCCTCCTCGGTCGGCTGGCTGACCGGGTCCGCCGCGAGCAACGCCGCCAGGGCCTGCCGGTGGCCCGAAGCCGACGGCCCGTCGCCGGAGCCCTCCGCCGCGCCGGAATCGAGCCCCCTGCCGACCCCGGGCAGGCCCCGGTCCTCGGCCATCCGGACGAGCAGCCGCTCGTCCAGGTACTGATCGAGCAGGCTGGACAGGACCGCGCTCTCAAGGGCCGCCGGCGAGCTGTCGGTCTGCGACTCGACGAACGCGGCGAAGGCCTGGTAGCTCACCTCGTCCGAGCCGAGCATGGCGACGGCGTCGGCCGACGGGCCCTCCTTGCCGCACGCCCATCCGAGCAGCGCGGCGAGGGCGAGAACCCCGAGAAGCAGGACGGCACGCGGCGCCCGTGCCGGCGTCACGCGGGGCCGCCGGGCGGGCCACCCGGGCCCACCGAGCCGATCGGACACGCGCCTCATGCCACCAGCTCCCCCAGGGTGTCCCTGGCGACCACGAGCATGTTGGTGCCGCCGGTGGCGACGGTGAGCACACCGGTGGGGCTGAAGCTCGAGCCTTCGCGGTTCGAGACCAGCTCGATCAGGCGCTCGACGTCGATCTTCGAGTCCCGCCGCAGACGGATGGTCAGCTTCTTGCCCCGGCCGGAGATCGACTGCACCCGCAAGTGCTCGGCCACGCGCTTCAAGGCCGCCACCTCGAGCAGGGAGTGGACCGCCGGGGGTGGCGGGCCGAAGCGGTCGGTGAGCTCCTCGAGCAGCTCGCGGTCATCCTGCTCGCCGGACGAGAGCTTCTGGTAGACCTCCATGCGCAGGTTCTCGTCGGCCACGTAGTCGGTGGGGATCGACATCGGTACCGGCAGGTCGATGGCCACCGACGGCCCCTCCTCCACGGCCTCGCCCTGGAGCTCGCGCACCGTGTCCTCGAGCATCTTGATGTAGGTCTCGATGCCGACGGCGGCGATGTGGCCGCTCTGCTCGGCCCCCAGCAGGTTGCCGGCGCCGCGGATCTCGAGGTCGCGGGCGGCGATGCGGAAGCCGGAGCCCAGGTCGGTGAACTCCCGGATGGCGGCGAGGCGCTTCCTCGCCGGCTCGGAGAGCACCCGGTCGCCCGGAATCAACAGGTAGCAGTACGCGAGCTGGTTGCTCCGCCCCACCCGGCCCCGGAGCTGGTAGAGCTGGGCCAGGCCGAAGCGGTCGGCCCGGTGCACCAGCATGGTGTTGACGTTCGGGATGTCGATGCCGTTTTCGATGATCGTGGTGGCGAGGAGCACGTCGTACTCGCCCCGGGTGAAGGCGTGCATGCGCCGGGAGAGCTCGTGCTCGTCGAGCTGACCGTGGCCGACCGTGATCCGCACCCCCGGGACCAGCTCCTTCAGGTAGCTCTGGATGCCCTCGATCGACTCGACCCGGTTGTGCACGTAGTAGACCTGGCCGCCCCGTTCGATCTCGTACTCGATCGCCTCGCGCACCACCTCGCCATGGTAGGGCACCACCGCGGTCTCGACGGCCATGCGGTCCTTGGGGGGCGTTTCGATCACCGACAGGTCCCGCACCCCGGCGAGCGAGAGCTGGAGGGTGCGCGGCACCGGGGTCGCCGACATGGCGAGCACGTGGACGTCCTTCTTGAGCTGCTTGAGCCGCTCCTTCTGGGCGACCCCGAAGCGTTGCTCTTCATCGATGATCAGGAGACCCAGCTTCGGGATCTTCACGTCCTTCGACAGCAGCCGGTGGGTGCCGACCAGGATGTCGATCTCGCCGGAGGCCAGGCGCTTGCCGATCTGGCGCACCTCGGCCGCGGAGCGGAAGCGGGAGATCATCTCGATCTTGACGGGGAAATCGCCGAAGCGATCCTGGAAGGTCTCGAGGTGCTGATCGGTCAGGATGGTGGTGGGCGCCAACACCGCCACCTGGTAGCCGGCGTCGACCACCTTGAAGGCGGCGCGCATGGCGACCTCGGTCTTGCCGTAGCCCACGTCGCCGCAGAGCAGCCGGTCCATGGGCTGACGCTTCTCGAGGTCCTCCTTGATGGCGGCGATGGCCTCGAGCTGGTCCCGCGTCTCCTCGTAAGGGAAGGCGGCCTCGAACTGGGCCATCATGTCGGAGTCCCGCGCCATGGCGGGCGCCTCGGCGACCTGGCGCTCGGCGTAGAGCTTCAGCAGCTCGCCGGCCATGTCCCGCATGCCCTTCTTGACCCGTGCCTTGGTCCGGTTCCAGGAGGTGCCGCCGAGCTTGTCGAGCCGGGGCGAGACCCCCTCCATGCCGCTGTACTTCTGGAGCTGGTCGAGGCGCGAGAGCGGCAAGAGCAGCCGCTGGCCGTTCGAGTAGGCGATCTCCATCACCTCGACCGGCGCCTGGTCCGCCGTGGACGAACCGCCGACGGCCGCCGGCAGCGGCGCCGCTCTCGACCCGGGGGCGCCCCCCAGTCCGTCCGCACCGACGCTCCGGAGCGCCACGAACTGGCCGATGCCGTGATCCGAATGGACCACGAAGTCCCCGACCTTGAGGTCCCGGAGGCCGGAGATGAACGGTCCGTAGCGGGTCCGCCTGGAGGGCTTTCTCCGCGGCAGAGCCCGGGGCAGGAGCTGGTGCTCGCCGTAGAGCGAGACGCCCGCGGCCGGAAGCCGGAAACCCCGCTCGAGCTCCCCCTCCACCAGCTCCACGCCGCCGGGGCCGGTTCCCATGGGCACGTGGCGCCCCGCGAGGAGCTCTTCCATCCCCTGCCGGTGCTCGGGGGCGACCACGATGACGCAGCGCTCGCCGCGGGAGCGGGCCCCGTCGATCTCCTGGGGGAAGCGGGGAAGCTGACCGTGAAAGACGTCGGTGGTGGTGGCGCCGAAGTCGACGGCCACCGGCTCGGCGGCGCTCGCCGCTCCACCCGCAAGGCCGGCGGCGGGCGCGGCGATCAGGTCGCGGAGGCGGAGCTCGGCCCTGGCGAGAAGCTCTTCGATCCGGGCCGGCGGATGCTCGAGCTCCTCGGGGATGACGGCGAGACGGCCGCCGTCGATGCGGGCCCGGTAGTCGGCGACCAGGCGGTCGGCGTAGTGCTCGGCTTCGGAGGCGAGGGCGGGGGGATCGACCAAAGTGATGAGAGGGGTCGTGGAGGCTGCCGCGGCGCTGAGCCAGTCGTCGAGGCCGACGGTGCGGGCGGCGAGCAGCGGCAGGTAGTTCTCCCAGCCCGGGGACTCGCCCCGTTCGCGCAGGTCGGCGAGGAGCTGGCCGAGCTCGGGGTCGGACTCCCGTTCGGCGCCCTCGCGGCCGTGGAGCTCGACCAGGAGCTCCGCCAGCAGCTCGGCCTCGTCGGTCCCTCCCGGGTAGAGGAGCACCGGCAGCAGCCGGGCCACGTCGACCCGTTCTTCGGAGCGCTGGGACATCGGGTCGAACCGGCGGATGGTCTCGACCGTGTCTCCGAAGAGCTCGATCCGGAGCGGCAAGCCTTCACCCGGCGGGTAGACGTCCACGATGCCGCCGCGCACGGCGAAGTCCCCGACCTCCGACACCAGGTCGGTCCGCCGGTAGCCGTAGCTCGTCAGGTGCTCGCCCAGGGCCTCGAGCGGATGGTCCTCGTCCGGGCGGATTTCGATCACGCCGCGGGCGAACGCGGCGCGGTCCGGCAGGCGGCGGAAGAGGGCGCGAGGCGTGGTGACGACGGTCCTGGCGCGGCCGGTCGCGATGCGGTCGAGGGCCACCACCTCCTGGGCGCGGACGTGGAGCGAGGCGCTCGCCTCCTGGTAGGGGGTGAGCGAGGGTCCGGGGAAGAAGACGGCCTCGCGCCCCTCGCCCCGCGACGCGAACATCTCCGCCGCCTCGATCCAGGCCAGGGCGTCCGCCTCCCGGGGCACGATCACCAGGAGGGACCGCTCCAGGTCGTCGGCGAGGAGCTCCGCCACCCAGGCCGCCGCCGCCACCGGCAGGCGCACGACATCGCCCAGCCCCTCCAGGAGCCGGCGATAAGGCGCACTGGCGCGTAGCGTGCGGGAGGCCTCCCCCCAGACGCGGTCGCTCATACCTGTCTCTTAACCGGAACGGACGGGGGATCGTTCCCGGACCCGCCGGTTGACAGGCCGACCCCGGATCGCGAGAGTGAGCCCATGACGGAATCACCCCCCAGCCAGTTCTACGACCTGCGCGTCCGCGGCATGGACTGCGCCGAGGAGGTGGCGGCGCTCAACAGGGCGGTCGGGCCGGTGGTGGGCGGCGAGGAGCGTCTTCAGTTCGACGTGCTCCGAGGCCGCATGCGAGTGCTCGCCTCTCCGGACGAGGTTTCCGTCGAAGAGGTGAGGAAGGCGGTCGCCCGCACCGGCATGCGCGCCGAGCCCTGGAGCGACGAACGCGAAGGCGTGGGCGCCGAGTCTTTCTGGGCGCGCCGGGGACGGACCGTCCTCACCGCCCTCTCGGGGCTTCTCACCCTCGGCGGCTTCGCCCTCCACGCAGCATCCGCCGGCGGGCCGGTCGCGGCCTTCACCGGCATCGACCCCGCGACCGGCGCCGAGACGGCGATCCCGTTGGCAGCCAAAGTGCTCTACCTCGTCGCCATCCTGACCGGCGTCTGGCACATCCTGCCCCGGGCCTGGGGGGCCGCCCGCGCCCTCCGCCCGGACATGAACCTGCTCATGACGGTCGCCATCACCGGCGCCGTCGGCCTCGGCGAGTGGCTGGAGGCGGCGTCGGTCGCCTTCCTCTTCGCCCTCTCCCAGGCGCTCGAAGGGTGGAGCGTGGGCCGCGCCCGCCGGGCGGTCGAGTCGCTCCTCGACCTCTCCCCGACCGTCGCCCGGGTGCGCCGCGCCGACGGCGGCGAAGAGACGGTCTCGGCCGGCGACGTGCCGGTGGGAACGACGGTGGTGGTCAAGCCCGGGGAGAAGATCCCGTTGGACGCCGAGATCGTGCTCGGCACGAGCGAGGTCGACCAGGCACCGATCACCGGTGAGAGCCTGCCGGTGTACAAGGGGCCCGGAGACGAGGTCTTCGCCGGCACGATCAACGGCGGCGGCGCCCTCGAGGTCCGCACCACGCGGCCGGCCGAGGAGACCACCCTCGCCCACATCGTCCGCCTGGTCGAAGAGGCCCAGTCCCGGCGCTCCCCCGCCGAGCGCTGGGTCGAGCGCTTCGCCCGTCTCTACACGCCGGCGGTCATGGCGCTCGCCGCCGCCGTCATGGTGCTGCCGCCGATCGCCGTCGGCATTTGGGCCGGCTGGGCCGGCTGGGGCGGCTGGTCCGACTGGTTCTACCGCGGCCTGGTGCTGCTGGTCATCGGCTGCCCCTGCGCCCTGGTGATCTCGACGCCGGTGTCGATCGTCGCCGCCCTGGCGTCGGCCGCCCGCCACGGAGTGCTGATCAAAGGGGGCCTGTTCGTCGAGGAACCGGGCCGGCTCGACGCCATCGCCTTCGACAAGACCGGCACCCTGACCACAGGGGAGGCGCGGGTGGTCCGGGTGGTGGCCCTCGACGCCGGAGACGGGACCGGGGAGGCCGAGGTCCTCGCCGTGGCCGCCGCCCTCGAAGCCCGGAGCGAGCACCCCCTCGCCCGGGCCATCGTCGCCCACGCCGCCGAGCGGGGGGTCGCGATCGAGCCGGCCGAGGACGTGCGCGCCCTCCCGGGCAAGGGGGCCGTCGGGCGGATCGGTGGCCGCGAAACCTGGGTCGGGAGCCACCGCTACCTGGTCGACCGGCTGGGCGGGGGGGATGGTCAGGGAGGCTCCCCGGCCGTCGACCTGGCCAGCGTCGAGGAGCGCCTGGCGGAGCTCGCCGCGGACGGCCACACAGCAGTCGTCGTCGGGGATGAGAGCCGGGTGCTGGGCGCGATCGCCCTGGCCGACGGCCTGCGCCCGGGCGTGCCGGAAGTGATCAAGGCGCTCCGCCGCCGCGGCCTCGACCACCTGGTCATGCTCACCGGCGACAACCGGCCGACGGCCCTGGCCGTGGCGAAGGAGGCCGGGATCGACGAGGTGCACGCCGAGCTCCTGCCCGAGGACAAGCTGGGCGCCGTCGAGGAGCTGGTGGCGCGTCACGGGCGAGTGGCAATGGTCGGCGACGGCGTCAACGACGCCCCGGCCATGGGCCGCTCGAGCCTCGGCATCGCCATGGGGGCCGCGGGGACCGACGCCGCCATCGAAACCGCCGACGTCGCGCTGATGGCGGACGATCTCTCCCGCCTTCCCTGGCTGATCGATCACTCCCGCAGGACGCTCGCGATCATTCGCCAGAACATCGGCTTCGCCCTGGGGGTGAAGCTGGTGGTCTTCCTCCTCGCCACCGTCGGCCTCGCCAGCCTGTGGGCGGCCATCGCCGCCGACATGGGGGCGTCGCTCCTGGTGATCGCGAACGCGCTGCGCCTGCTGCGCGGGTAGACCAGGCCCCCCCTACAACCCCCAGGGGGGAGAAGGGGGCGCCGATCCTCTGGGGCCCCCCTACAACCCCCCGACCCCCTTCTCACCCCCCAGGGGGGAGAAGGGGGCGCCGCCACCCGTCCCGTTCATCCCGTCCCGTCCGTCAAGCACTTCGTCACCGCGTGCGATCGGCGCGCTGATTTCCGTCCTCCTTCATAGGAGGTCACGGCAAGACAGACCGAACCTCCTACGGGTCCGGCGAAGCGTCGTGGTCGGTTGACGCACGGCCAACGAACGTATTGACGTTGTATATGCGAGGAGGTTAGAGTCTTCATGACGATCCGCTTCTCGATGCAGGGCATCCGCTTCGAATGGGATGCGAGGAAGGCGAAGACGAATCGACGCAAACACGGAGTCGGCTTCAAGAGAGCATGCGAAGCGTTCTTCGATCCGTTCTTGATGCCGATGAAAAGGGCTCGCACCGACGGGGAGGTCCGTGAAGCCATTCTGGGGTTCACGTCGAAGTGGCATCTCCTCCACGTCGCGTTCGTCGAACGCGAGGAGGTCTTCCGGATCATCTCGGCATGGCGCGCGAGCCACACGGAGAGGAGGTTGTATGAAGACCAGTGACCTGAAGAGGCGCCTCCGGAAGGATCGTCCGATGACGACGATCAGCGTGCGCATGCCGGAAGACGTGGTGAACGACCTGAAGAGGATCGCACCCCTCTTGGGGTTCTCCGGATATCAGCCCCTGCTCCGAGCCTACGTCGGGCAGGGGCTTCGGCGGGACCTGGAGGAGCTGGAGGGGGCCGTGCAAGTTGCCGATCTGGTCGATGCATTGACGCGCCACGGGGTCGACGAGACCGTGATCGCCGAGGCGATGGCCGAGGTCAGGAACCGCTGAAGGCGGTCCGATCCCATCGGCCCCCTCGGTGAGCCCTCGAACGGGCCGTCACGCTCTGTCGCCCCCCGGGGCCTCAGGCTTCGACGGTCTCGTGATCGAGGCCGGTGGCGCCGCTCGGGCGGTTGCCGTGCTTCTCTTCGATCTGCGGCGTGCCGTCCCCTTCGGCGCAGCGCACCTCGAAGGTGTGGTCCCCCTCCTCGAACGGCCAGTCCCAGCGCCAGACGACCCAGGTGGACTCCGACAGCGGTGCGCGGAGCCGCGCCTCCTGCCAGGAACCGCCGTCGACCCGGACCTCGACCCGCGAGATCCCCCGCACGCCGGAGAACGCGATGCCGCCGACCGGCACCAGGGTCTGTCCGTTCATCTCGACCGCCGCCTGGACGGCCACGGTGTCGACCACCGAGGTGGCCTTGACCCGTGCCTCCTTGTCCCACTTGCGCTCGACCCAATAGCCCTTGCGGTAGGTGTCGGTCACCTCGATGCTGGTGATCCACTTCGGCTGCTTCATGCCGTAGCGGTCCGGAATCCAGATGCGCAGCGGAAACCCGTGGTCGACCGGCAGCGGGTGGCCGTCCCAGCCGTAGCAGAGAAGCACCCGCTCCTCGGTGTCCAGCAGCTCGAGGTCGAGGGTCTCGTGGTAGCCGTCACCGGCGGTGATGTCCAGGTACCGGGCGCCTTCCTGAAGACCCGCGTCGGCCAGCACGTCGGCGAGGCGGGCGCCGGTCCAGAGGGTGGTGCCGATGAGCCCGGTGCCGACGCGGCCCGAGATGCAGGAGATGGTGACGTACTGGTCGTGGACCGGGTACTTGGTGCGGACGTCTTCGAGGGTCAGCCTCATGGGCCGCTCGACCAGCCCGGTGATCGGCAGCACCCAGTCCGCGGCTTCGAGCACCGTCGGCTCGGTGCGGATGAAGACGCTGTAGTGGTCCTTGAGCGGCGTGTACTCCGGCCGGGTGCCCGGCGCCGGCACCACCGGGTCCATGGCGTTGGGGAAGGGCGTGCCCTTGCCGGTCTCCGTGCGGTGGGCCATGGACGAGGCGGAGACGCTCTCGCGCTCGCCGCGGGCCAGGAACGCCGCCACCC
>Ga0210123_1000298_pt1 | contig 32966 bp, 30 predicted proteins | sample Muzzi_PWB_D2_FD_185535 | JGI IMG/M metagenome (GOLD analysis project Ga0210123, IMG submission 185535) | Wetland microbial communities from San Francisco Bay, California, USA, that impact long-term carbon sequestration - Muzzi_PWB_D2 (SPAdes) | ecosystem: Environmental > Aquatic > Marine >... | reverse complement strand
ACGATGCCGTCGCTGGCGGTGATAGCCACCGCCATCCCGTGGGTTGCACGGTTCCAGTGGAGTTGTGTCTCGACCCGGTCTGCAAGCCCGGCATCGTCGGTCAGGCAGTCGACCGGGGGCAGTGCAGCGGCGTGCTGCGTCGACGGTTCGACGCGAATGCGGTTGACCACCGCAGAGACCCCGTCCACGCCGGTTGCAATCTCTTCCGCCAGCTGACTTTCACCCGCCTCGGAAACACTGCCGTCAAGTGTCACGACTGAGTCCTTTACCGTTACTCCAAGCCGAAACGGGCTGAGAAACGGGCTGCGGATGTAAAGCACGGTGATGGCAGCCTTGAGACAGGGGCCTGTGCAGGCATCGTTCGGTGTTTCCGCTGCTGCAGCGGGCAGGGCACAAAAAAGCAGCCAAAGTCCCAGACAGGAATATTTCATTTCAGGCCTCCTGCGATTGTGATTCGATGCGGCCGCAAGACAGGTCCGCGGCGAGGTAATGCGGCGATCTTGCTGCGCGGGTCACGGTGTCTCTTCCGGGTGATTTTCGAACTCGCTCCAGGCCTTGCTGAAAGCGTCGTTGAGTACGCCGTAGGAGTCGATGAATCCCTGTCTGACAGAGTCCCAGGCGCCGGCGGAGCTGTGCTTCATGCCGCCGTACCATTCTGCGGCTTCATTGCGTTGCGCTCTCAGCGCACTGAGGGCCGTCTCGCGCGTTTCCCTGGCCTCCTGGTTCAGGCTGTCCCATTCCTGCTGGGTGCGGGATTCGAGCTGTTCGATGTGCCGGTCCATGGTATCCAGTTCCTGTCTGGCGCGAGCGACGGCCATGTCGCGCTGTGCCGCGGTGTAGCCTTTCAGGGCTGTAACCGTTTCCGCCCATTCGCGTTTTACCGTGCTCAGGTCGGCGCTGTCCGGCGACTCGCTGCCGCTGGATGGCGGGGTTGCCGCAACAGCGGCCACTGTGCCCAGCATCAGGCAGATGGCGATGAGGCCTGTCCTCACGTCTGTGTGTTGTACGATCATGCGATTGCCTCCGGAATTCAGGGTGTTCTTGAAACACTATTAGCGCAAATGCCTCGCCGATCGGCATTGACATAACGCAATGATCGCAGGCAGGTCACCCTTGTGACAGGCGGTCTGGTGACGCGCCGCCCGCAGACACCTGACCAGAGCCATCCTCGCCGTGCAGGGGCGTGATGCCGAGAATGCGGGACAGTGCAAGCGGATAGGACTGGTTTTCGAAGTTGCTGGTGATGCCGCTGGCCGGCGCCGGCTACTTCGGGATGGACCTGACGCTGCTGGATCCGGTTGTCTCTCTCATCTATCACATCATCTACGGTGCCACCCTGGGTGTCGTGTATTCACTGCTCGCAGGACGGCAGGCGTCGACAGGTTAAGCGTAACCAATTCCGGGGACAGTATGCCTGTTTACCCGATCCGTTCGGCTTTCTTCCCGGCCGCTTCCTGGCCAGAACAGCCCCTGTCAGTGACTCAAATCTGCTGACAAAATGCTCATCCCCGAGCGGTCTGCCGGTGTGGGAATACTGATCCAGCAGCTCATCACAGGTATCACGATCACTCGCCAGATACCTGGCCCAGTCATCAACCCGGTCGAGCATGGGCCCGACCTTTACGAGCAGGTCATCCCTGCCAGCCAGATGCGCATGGGTACTGGACCAGCGCCAGTCCTGTGGCACCCGGCAGAGCCTTGCTTTCACCGGATTTAACTCCACATATCTCACCGCAGCCAGGAGATAGTCTTCATCCATGGGAAATGAATGAAACCTTTCCTGCCACAGATGTCCCCGCCAACCTTCCCTGAAATTGATATGCCGTGTATAGCGACGATGTGCCTCGCCAAGCGAGGCCCGCAACCCATGTTCGGCCGAAGGCACCATGATCATGTGGACGTGGTTCGGCATCAGGCAATACGCCCATACTTCCGAGACCGAAGCGCGAGTGGCCTGCGCCATCAGTTCGAGGTAATACTGGTAATCATCCGCACAAAAGAACGTCTTTTGCCTTCTGTTGCCACGTTGTGTGATGTGATGAGGATATCCCGGCACGACCATCCGTTTCATCCTGCCCAATGTTCCCACTCCTTGTGATGATTATCCTGGCGACAGAGATGCTCTCATCGATTATGAGTAGGTTCATTGGCGGGGTGAGGAATCGGGTGTCAGATAAATGGGTATACTGTCCCCGGAAATCCTGCCGTAACCGGCTCCGGATTTGTGACGCAGAAGCCAATTCTTTGACGAATGCTGGATTTGGTCTGGAAAAAGTGATAAACATTAAAACAGGTGTGCGATTGAACTGTCAGGCGGGATGGTAAGGCGGTATTTGGGAATAAATTATAATATTATGATAAACAAAAGGAATTTCGTTAAGAATAAATCACATTTCCTGATCCTTGCGTGCATGGCGCTGGTTTCCGTGTCCGCTCAGGCCGGACGACCTTTCAATCTGCCGGCGAATGCCACACAGATTGCCAGGGACATCTATGACCTGGGGACCGGCATGCACGACGGCGAGCAGATACGGGGCTATGCATTCATCCACCGCAAGGACGAGGCGGCCAGGCCGAGTAACCCGGGTGGCGGTAACAAAAAGGACAATACTTCCGGGTCGACCTGTTACACATTCATAGGCAACGGTGCCAAATGGAAGACGGCGGAAGATTACATCATCGACAGCACCAACCTGAGTGGCATGTCACAGAGCTATGTCGAAAACGGCATCACAACCGCGACCGGTTTGTGGGAGAACGAAGTCCCGGGCGTCAATATTTTCGGTAACCATGTGGCCGGTACGGTCGACGGCGCCGATACCTCGACGCCGCTGGACGACAAGAATGAAATCTATTTCGCGGACATCATTGACCCGGCGATCGACAGCAATAACACCATTGCGGTGACCGTCGTCTGGGGTGTCTTTACCGGCCCCACGAGAAACCGCAGGCTGGTCGAGTGGGACCAGGTGTACAACGAGGCCTTCACATTCGGCGATGCCAGCAGCAATACCGGCATCATGGATTTTCTCGGGATTGCCGCCCATGAGGTCGGGCATGCCGCGGGCATGGGTCATCCGGACAGTAGCTGTACGGAAGAGACCATGTATGCCTATGCGTCCAGTGGAGAGACGAATAAACGTGACCTGAATGACGGCGACAAGGCCGGAATCAAGGCACTTTACTGATACCCCCTCAACACGTGATATCGAAGGCGGCCTGCGGGCCGCCTTTTTTATTGTGCGCCCAGCATGGGCGCGATCTTGGAGGTGGAAGTCCTCCCGTGAGTTGACCACAGCGAACGAAGTGAAGCGCAACTGCGTGAGGGTGACCGATCGTGGGGAGGAAGCGCGGAGCGAAGCCGTGAGCCGATGGACAAGAACCGGATACGAGGCGGTGCCGAGCAGGGCGAACGGGCAATCTCCCTGGCGCTGCCGGTACAGCCACTTTCGATCATTCTTTCAAAGATTGTTACCACCGTTTGATCCTTAACATTTAAAACCTTTTCAACCTTAAGTCGATACCCGGATTCAATAGATCACTTCATTTGCGGCGGCCCACGCGGGACCGCCGCATTGCATTACATTTTCTTCGACTCTCTACCCCCTCGCTGCCGTCCAGCATAGCAGACGACGACGTTTATACAGTCCCTGTCTTCGTCATCGACCTCATTGCGAAGCAGGAGGATACGGGAGAGGGAGAGGATCGGTCAGTTCCGCGTATTGAATCGCTCTATCTGATTATGTCCGAGCCGCCGCCACCGGGTGGTGCGTGGTAATGCGTTCCGACTCGCGTCCCGAAAGATCCTGACGATCCTTGAATAACACACCGGCTGTCCGACAGCGGCGTGCGCCGTGCACCGTGCACGTTGCCATGCCGGTGGTTAACTCCCGCCACGAAGTTTGAATGCACCATGCCGGGTTGCCGGCCGTTGGTTCAAAGTGCACAGGGTTTGTGGTGCATAGTCACCCTGGGAGTGCGGGGGTGTCGGGACATCATTCACAGGCTACTGAAATCCGGTATGAATCTGCTGCTGGCATGGCTGATGCATCAGGGTGGTTGAGAGTCCCTGTGAAAGGGACTGTAACATTCAAGGAGGCAGCCATGAATAAACAGGCTTTAAAATATACACTTTTCACCATCATAGCAGCAGGCGCAATCGGTGCGGTGGGCGCCCAGACCTACTATACCCATGAACTTGCGCAGCGTATCGACAATAGGCCGGATGCCGACCTGCCGCATACGCCACCGGTATTGTCCCTGAGACCGTGGGATCCCTGGTCCGATATGCAACGTATGCAGGCACGGATCGATCAGGTATTCGACCAGTACGTCGATACGTTGCAGTCTGTACCCCCCAGCGATGCAGCGCAGATCACCTTGAAACAGCAAGATGACAGCTACGTGGTCAAGGCGACCATCCCCGGTGCCAGGGAAGGCGATATCAGGATCAATCTCGATGGGCGACTGTTCAGTATTTCGTCGCAAACCCGGAGCGACAAAAAACAGACTGCGCAAACCGGTGCGCTCACCGGTGAAGAAACGTACAGCAGCGCATTCGAAGAGGCCTTTACCCTGCCTGGACCGGTAAAAGCTTCGGGCATGCATAGCGACTTCAAGGATGGCGTGTTGACCGTGACGATACCGAAAGCCACCTCTTAGGCCCGGGAAGGATGCTACAGGTTGACCGTCTCTGCTGGCGGTCGGCCTGTGCCCTGGTCTGCCACGAATTGCTGGACAGCGGCAACTCCATGTGTCTGCAAACGCCTCCCGGGCAATCAGGTGCGCTGATGACAATCGGAGGGTTTGTCTGCGGCGGTCACGGCACACCGTCGGCAGCCTGACGGGACGCCGGACTGCAGGGTCATTTCGATGAGTCCGTGATGGTGCGGGACGCAAGCAGTTTCCTGATGAACCGGTACAGGATCAGCGCGAGCAACAGTGTCCCGATCCCGCCGAATATCCAGAGACCACTGCGGTGCACAAAGCCGAGAAACGGCTCCAGGTGATGTCCGAGCAGGTCCGTTGCAATGCTCCAGCTGCCGATCCACAGGATTACCCCTGTGAGGTTGTACAGGGTGAATGTGCGCCAGCGCATCAGTGCCGTGCCGGCCACAAGTGCAGCGTACTGCCGCGTCCCGTCGATAAAAGGTGCCGCCACAAGCAACGGCGGGCCCCAGCGTTTGAACAGCCGGTGCAGGCGGCGCAGGTGATGCCGGCTCAGCAGCCCGCTTCGCAGGAACAGGCGGCGGCCCCAGTTGCGACCGAACAGGTAGGCGAGTTGGCATCCGCCCAGTGTTCCGGCGAGGGCCAGGCCCACAACGACTCCGAGCTGCAGTTCGCCACGACTGGCAAGCAGCACCGAGGCGATCAGCACGGTAAGTCCCAGCGTCGGTATGCCAATGGACTCGAGGAACAGGGCCACGAAAACGGCGGCATAGCCGTAGTGTTCCAGCCAGTGCTGCGCGAGCTGGACGAACTGTTCAACCACCGGATCCCGTACCTGCAGCCGTGGACGATGTGCCGTTTCCGGAAGGGCCTGCCCGATCGGTGGACGCCTCATCATGCCGGTTAGTGGTAACAGCAATAACATGATCGCGCCCGTGCCATGCGCCCTCCACCTGCCGCCAGGTGAATTCGACAGAGCGGACTTTGTCATGGCTGCCGATATCGATCTCGATCCAGTGGACGTCCAGGGCACACGGCATGGTCGGCACATCGTGCACCTCTTGCCAGCCATTGAAGCCGATATGCATGAGGGCGGGTTCCGGCAGGAGTATGAGCAGGGTTTGGTGTTGCCCGATCTTCGCCAGCGGTGCCCGGGGTGTCCAGCAGGCGCACCGGACATCCGGTTTGAGTCCCTGGTAGCGCTGCCACACGGCCTCCGGCCGGTCAAAGATACGTTTGCCGTGGTGCGAGACCGCGAGTTTTATAAACTCGGCGTGCGCCCATGCCAGTGGCATGGCCGATCCTGTCGGCCGGCCGGGGTACAGGCCACGTGACGGGATCGGCGCTGAATCCCAGACTTGCTCGGGAAGCATGCCAAGCCCGCCGGCCATGGCGGCGATGGAACGCAGAAAGGGCAGAGCATCCCCGCCGGCGGCGAGTTCGTAGTGGCCGCGTTCCCCGGACAGCAACGGCCATGCACGCCCGATACCGGTGCCCCTGTAACCATTGCCGTCGCCTTGCTCGCCGTAACCGTCCCCGTTGTAGCGATGCCATGCCGGTCCCGTGGGTGTATCGACTTTCAGCAGCGCGTCGACGACCTTCAGACTCGCGAGGATCAGGGGATCATCGGCGCGGCGCAGTCCGAAGCGCACCAGTTGCAGGAAGTCGACACTGGTCTGTTCGGCAGCCGGCAGCTGCGCGGCGACCGCCCGGTTCTTGATGGGCAGGATGTGAGCCAGGGCATCGGTTTCCTGCAATACCTGGACCGGGCTGACGCGAACGTAGTAGCCCTCGACCCCGTGTGCGTGCGCCAGGCGTGTATCCCGCGCCACCGTCCAGTGTTCGATGTTCGCGTTCCAGTGATCGGCAAGCCGCAGCGCGAGCGTCCGGTCAGGCTCGTCGAGAAAGGATGCGCCCCCGACCAGGGCGGCTATGCAGGCGGCCAGTGTGAAGGTATTGACACCGGCATCCTCCTCCCAGCGGTCCTGTTCGCTGGCAGGACCGGTGCGTGCAATGAAGCCGAGTGCGCGGCTCGCCATGTCGCGGACGTCGATGCCATCAAGCGCACCGTGTTCGGCGAGCGCGACCGCAAGCAGCACCGGAAAGGCGGCCTCGTCGAGTTGTATGCCACCCCAGTAGGGCTTGCCGCCAAGCCACTGGTTCTGGAACCAGTGGCCATCCTCGAGCTGTGTGGCGATCAGGTAGCGCAGCACGTTGCGTGCATCCTCCAGCGCTCCGAGCGCCAGCAGGGCGCCGGCGCACTCGACCAGGTCGCGCGGCCAGACCAGGTGATAGCCGCCGCGCTCCTCGCCAAGGTTGCCCCAGGGTATGCTCAGGCTGGCGACCATGGCGCCGGAGAAGGTCCAGTCCATGTGGCTGCGGAGCACCATGGCGGAAATATGAAACTGTGTGTCGAGATCGTCGGGCAGTTTGAAATCGGCAGGAAGGTGGCTGCGGCATTCCCCGAGCCAGCCTTCCCACGCGCGGCGGTGCGCCTTCCAGGCATCCGCGAACGTTTGCTGCAGTGCCGAGCGGGCAAGGGTAGCCGCCGCTTCCTTGCTGCTTGCCAGGCCCAGGGCGAGAACGGCCGTGTTCGGCAGTTGCCCCGTCAGGGCGACATTGCCGGGGCCGGCCTTTCCGTAGCACCAGGTCATCGCACCGTTGCACATGAAATCCTGCCAGCCGTCGCTGAACCCGACATGGCCGGCGCTGGTGTGTTCGAATGCGTCCCGGTGTTCAGCATCACAGGCCAGCAGGGCAAGCCCGAAAGGTCCCTGTTCGGCCCACAGGACACGGCAGCCGCAGTGCCGGGTGGCCCAGGCCGTGTTGTTGCGCCCTGTGCCCCCCAGATGCGGGGCGAGCAGAACGTAGGGTCGCAGTCCGGCGTCTCCCTCGAGACGCACCTCGATCAGCAGCACGTCGCGCAGGGGATCGGGACATACCCGCAGGTGCAGCCGGAAGCGCGGATGTCTGTGGGTGATCTCGATCGCCGGCACACCGGGTGCGGCGAGTTTCACCCTGCGGGTTTCGAGGCGCTTGACCTCCACCCAGAAGCCCTCGCCGTCGCCGATGATGAAGCCGAGATCGCGGATCTGCGGAATATCGATGCGCGGATAGTACACTTCGTTGACGATGCCGTGGCCAATGGTAAACCAGAGCCGGGGTGGTCCAAGCGCACAGCTGACGAGGTCCTTGTCACTGCTCGTCCAGGTCGGGCTGATCCCCGGTGCCCCCGGTGCAGTTGCGGCTTGCCGGTCATCCATCGGCCTGTCTACCGGTCGGAGGAGCGGAAGAGCAGGCCGGCAAGATTCCAAGCCAACAGTATGGCCAGCAATAACCACCAGAAGGTCATCGACCTTGTCGGTAACGGGGATTGCCCGGGTGGCCGGCTGTTTGCAGGTGTCGTGTTCATGGTGTGGTTACCCTTTGGAATCCTGTTGATCGGTGACTGCTTACAGCTAACTGGCAACAAGCGTGCCAATACGATGGTCTGGAAACAAGGGGTTGCTGAATGGTGGGTGGGTGTTATGACGCAGATTCCGCGACGAACGGTTATTATTACCCAATCACGCCGCTGTGCGGTAATGCCTGGTGAATCGCAAGCGGTTGTCATGGTGTTAAACGGTATATATCGACTTGCACGGGTAATGGGTATGCAATTTGCAGTCATACCAGGCAGGAACAACACGCAACCCTGCCGAATGTCGCAGCGCTCCCGCAGCAGGAATGCACTCTTAAGGTGAGACGAACATGATAGACCGCTACCGTGACCATGCCGCTAATGAAAGAACCTATCTTGCCTGGGTGCGTACGGGGATTACCGTCATGGTGCTCGGCTTCATCGTGGAAAAATTCGAGCTCTTTCTCGCAAGCCTGCAGGGGTTGCTGGCGGGAAAGGTGCATGCAGTCGCTGTCGAAAAGGGCCCCGAGCTGGTCAGCATGGCGCTGGTTTCCTTCGGTGTCCTCGTCATAGTGGCCGGTGCAGTGCGCTTTTTCCGGATGAAGTCGCAGCTCGATTCCGCCGGCGGCATAACCTACCGCGGTACCGCACTGACAATCGGGATGACGCTGGTTCTGCTTGCCTTCGGTATCTACCTGCTGCTGTATCTCGCGCGCATCATCTGAATCCAGCCGCCGCCAGGCGGAGTCTCATACGGTTGTCGTTCGGGCGGCGTTGCGTACATTTCCCCAGCGTATTGCAATATTCCCACACCGTGCCCGGAGCGTGGTGCCTATCCTGCTGATTCAACAACTGTAACGTGCCTGGCACGGCATATGCCTTGTCCCGGGTAGAGGATTATTTTTTTCACGCCGGGAGACAATCACCATGCAAGGTATCCATAGCAAACCCCTTGTCCTTGCCATTGCGGTGTGCGCACTGGGCCTCTCCCTGCAGGCAACGCCGGTTTACCTTGCGGCCAGGCAGGAAGTGCCGGAGGTCATACCGTGTAAACCCGTTACGATGCCGCAGCAGGCCGCCATTATTTCGACTGGCGCCAGGGTACTGCACCATATCGCACGGGCCCGGACCGATATCGGGACCCGGGAGGTAACAGATGCCGGGAAGGAAATCGACCGGGCCGAAAGTCTGCTCGATAACATCCAGGCGACATTGCCGACGACCGACGTCACCGACTGGGTCCAGGTGGCGCAACAACATCTGGAATACGCAAGTCCGCGGGAGGTACTCCCCGACCTGATCCCGATCTATGCGTCGCTGCATGAACTGCACGACTCCATGCCGACGGGCGCGGCGCGACAGCATCTGGACCAGGCCCGGAAGTACCTGCAGTCAGGCGACAGGGAGAAGGGCATGGAAGCACTGGAGGCGGCCGCCGGGGCATTGCAGTACCTCGAGGTGGAGTTGCCGCTTGACAGCACCCGGCAGATGGTTTCCCGGGCAAGGAAAGATCTGAACAGTGGAAACTGGGATGCGGCGGACAGTGCGTTGCAGTCGGCTGAAGACAGTACGGTTTACCTGTCCGTTGCGTTTCAGCAGCCGCTGTTTGCGGCAAAGGCTCTCATCTGGCAGACGGTGCTCGATCTCGACGCGGCCGATACTGATCTCGCCAGATCGGACTTCGAGGGCGCCATCGGCTACCTTGAACTTGTAAGCCAGACCACCGACGAGTCCATCCAGCAGGCTGCCGGTCGGCTCTTCACGCAGGCGAAGGAGCTGCAAAAGGACCTGGTAAATGACACGGATGCCGGTTCCGGGGTCCGGCGGCTGTGGGAGCAGACCCGGGCGTTGACAGCGCGGAGTCTGGAGTATCTCGCCGCCGGCTGGGAACGCTATCGCAGCGAGGACCCGCTCAAGTCCAGCCTGATCGAAGCCAGGCTGCATCTTGCCAACGCCAGGATCGACCAGTTCAGTGGACGGGAAACCGCCCGGGCCAGGGAAGAATTGCAGGCCGTGCGGCGCTATCTCGATCAGGCAGCGGGGCAGGTGAACAGCGAGTTGGCGCCTGACCCTTATCAGAACCAGATAAGTTCACTGCAGGCACACATCGAAGCACTTGGCGCTGATCCGTCTGCTGCCCGTGAGCCGAGGTACGCGGCCCTCCAGCAGACCCTGCAGAACATGATTCGATCGTTATGACGGCGTGATCCGGGACGCCATCCCGAACCCCGGATGCTGCTCCACCACGGAGGACCAGAGAAGGAGGATCTGAAATGAAACAATTATTGAAACGTGCACTGACCGTTATCTCCGCTACCGCCCTGCTGGCCGCGGGAACGGCGGGATCCACTCAAAACGGGTATTGGCAATCCGAACAACTGGAAGTGGAGGCAGGCGGTCCAGTCCCGTCCGATGTCAAGCGCATCCCGTCGGAATACGATCTGGTACTGTTGGCGCTTGGGCAGTCGGTTTACGCTAACCTGCAGCGTGCGCGGCAGGCCGCACTCGACAGGGAATCCACGAACCTGATCGTGGCGATACACGAAGCCCGGGAGACGCTCCATCGTCTGCTTCTCCCTGCACAAAAGCGGCAGTTGCAGGCGCAGCTGCAGATCATTCGCAAGGACCTCGGGGGCAGAAGCATGGAACTGGACAAGGAATTGTGGGTGCCGCTCAATGCCCGGATCGACGCCACACTGGTGATTCCAGAGGAGGTCGTCAGGACTGAGGAACCGGCGGCGCCTGCTGGCGGGCAGGAGCATTCACCGGATCAGCTGGACGTCTCGACACCCACTACGCAGTACAGCCTCGGTGTATTCCCCCTGGGCAAAATCAAGGCGGACCTGGAATCGGCACAGACCAGCGCAAACCTCGAACCACCGGACTGGACCGGCGCACTTGAGGCGGTGCAAAGCGGGCTGGACGCCTTCCACTGGTTCGGACGGGTCGCACCCGGCCTGCAATCTGCCTACAACGATGCGGTCAATGCCTATGTGCTCGCGGCCGGGCCTGCTATCCGTGACGATCAGAAGCGGGAAATCCTCCGGCTCCTGGACAGCGCCGAACGTGCGCTGGACGCCTTGCCGGAAGGCAGCATGCTGAGCGAGAAAGCCAGGATACTGATTGAGAAGGGTGAACCGGAAGGCAGTGACATCAAGTCGCTGCTGAATGAGATCCAGGCGCAAATCAGCGCCGAGCATGAGCATGAGGAAGTCCAGTACTGGAAAACCGTCGACCAGGAAACGCCGGAATAGGCGGAGAATGCGCCTGGCCCTGTCATGGAGTTTCTGAACGATTCCGTACAGCTCTCACGCTGTCAGTTTGCACTGACGGCCATGTTTCATATTCTCTGGCCGGTGTTGACGATCGGACTTTCCCTGTTCCTGGTTGCGGTCGAGGCACTCTGGCTCAAGACCGGTGATGTGGATTTCTACCGGCATGCAAGGTTCTGGTCGAAACTGTTATTGCTGAATTTTACCGTCGGCGTGGTCAGCGGCTTGCCGCTGGAATTCGAGTTCGGCACCAACTGGGCGCCGTTCTCCGCCATGAGCGGCGACTTTATCGGGAACGTGCTCGGTTTCGAGGGTGCCATGGCCTTTATGCTCGAGGCGGGCTTTATCGGCATCATGGCGATGGGATGGAACCGGGTATCCAGAGGCCTGCATTTTTTTGCGACCTGCATGGTTGCGCTGGGTGCATCGCTGTCGACCTTCTGGATCATGGCCGCGAATGCCTGGATGCAAAACCCTGCGGGTGGGCATGTCGCAGCCGGCCGGTTTGTCGTGGATGATTACTGGCAGGCCATCTTCAATCCGGGCACGATCACGAGCGCACTCCATATGTGGGTGGCATGCCTGGAGACCAGCCTGTTTGTCATCGCGGGCCTCAGTGCCTGGTACTTGCAGCGCGGGCGCCATGTTGCCCTGTTCATGAAGTCCTTCAAGACCGCATTGCTGGCAGCAATGCTTGTCGCGCCTTTACAAATCTGGCTGGGTGATGCCAGTGGCAGGGCCGTCTTCCTGCAGCACCCGGAGAAGGCCGCGGCCATGGAAGGCCACTGGGTGACGAATCCGCCCGGCAGAGGCGCCGATTGGGCACTGCTGGCCTGGCCGGACAAGGCGCGACAGGCCAACGACTGGTCGCTGTCGATACCCGATGGCCTGAGCCTGCTTGCAAGCCACAGCCTGCAGGGCAGGGTAAAAGGCCTGCGCGAGTTTCCCGTTGCGAACCAGCCACCGGCGATTCCCCTGCTGTTCTATGCCTTTCGCCTGATGGTGCTCATCGGGTTCTGGTTCCTGCTGTTGACGGCCCGGACACTGTGGCTCTGGCAGCGCGGCAAACTGACGGTATCGGGTACTCCGTGCCTCAGGCGGTTGATGCTTGCCTGGGTGGCGTCCATGCCGCTGGGGTACATTGCGGTGGAAAGCGGCTGGCTGGTGCGCGAGGTCGGCCGGCAACCCTGGGTGGTGTCCGGTCTGCTGCAAACCGCCGCGGCGGCATCGAATCTGCCGGCGGCAATTGTCGCGACGACGCTGCTTGTGTATGTCGTACTTTATTCGATCCTTGTCATTATGTTCGTGATTCTTGCACGGCGAATCATCAGGAAGGGGCCGGACACCGGCCTCGATCCTGTCCCGTGTGCCGCGCTGGCAGGGCAGGATTGATGTCGGTGGACGTACACATTTTCCTGGCCGGTATCTGGTACCTGCTGCTGGGCCTGATTCTGATCGTGTATGTCATTACCGACGGATTTGACCTCGGGGTCGGCGTCCTTACGCTGCTTGAGCGCGATGCAACAAGACGTGACGGAATGATGGCGGGAATCAACGGTGTCTGGGACGCCAATGAAACCTGGCTGGTGTTGTTCGGCGGGAGCCTGTTCGGCGCCTTTCCGGCCGTGTATGCAATTACCCTGCATGCGCTCTACGTACCGGTCAGTGCGATGCTGTTCGGCCTGATCGTGCGCGGTATCGCCTTCGAGTTTCATGTTCATGCGCATGACAAGCGCATCTGGACGCTGGCCTTCGGGGGCGGCAGCCTGCTTACGGCCCTGATGCAGGGCTATATGCTCGGCGCCGTCGTCAGTGGTCTGCCGGTTGTGGACGGTGAGTTCGCGGGGGGCATGTGGTCATGGCTGGGAGCGTTTTCCAGCGTTGTCGCTCTGGGTGTTGCGGCGGGGTATACACTGCTGGGAGGCACTTATCTGATCATCAAAACGTCAGGGGAATTGCAGACGATCAGTCGCAGGCGCAGCAGGCACGCCGCATGGATCATGCTGGCCGCCGCCGCTTGTGTGACCGTTGCGACCCCCCTTTACCACGGCTATATCGCACACCGGTGGTTTACCATGCCCCAGGTCTTTTTCCTTGCCATGCTCCCGCTGGCCGGGCTGTTTGCCTTTGCACGTCTCATGCGGGCACTGGACCGCGGTGCTGACCATGCACCCTTCACCTGGAGCACGGTCATATTCATGGTCTCGTTTGTGGGGCTGGCTGCGAGTCTGTATCCTTATCTGGTGCCACCGGAGATATCGCTTGCCGGTTCGGCTTCATCCAGCATGACGCTGGTATTCATGCTGGCAGGCATCGGAATGCTGATTCCCGTCATGCTTGTATACAACGGTTTCCAGTACCTGGTGTTGCGTGGAAAGATCCTGCAGGTATCCGCGGAACGCGATTCCGTGACCGGGGAGACCGGCGCGGGAGACGCTGCGCCTGACGACCACAGAAATGCCGGCGGGAATCCGGCTGAATCCGGAGGATATTGACGGGTGTCTGAAAAAGCGGTCGATTCCGGATATCGATACTACGTGTCGCTGTGGCTGCCGGCAGCGGTGCTCGGGGTTGTACTGATTCTCGTTCTGGTTATCCAGCTGGTCCTGTCCTGGATGGTGCATGCGCAGCTTGCACCGGTCAATCGCCACCTCACGCAGATTAATCGTCTGCAGAACACCAATCTCGAATTGCAGCGGGAACTCCTCGAGAGCCTGAGCGACGCGGGTGTGCTCACCGTGCATGAACGGCACCAGCTGAGCGATGAGCTCAAGGCCATCATGGATATGCAGGCGCACCCGTCGAATGACACGCCCCGGATACTTTCCAGCGCCCGGGCCGTGCTGGTGAATGAGGATATTCATTCCAGGGAGGCCCTGATTCTCGTACTGCAATATATGCGCAAGGCACTCGACCTGGAGGCGGCTAAACACAAGAAACTGATCGAGGAAATCAACCGCTCAACGGCGCTGGAACTCAAGCTTGGAGCAGTCGCACTGCTCGTGTTTCCGGCCTGTGCGGTCCTGCTGATTTACCTGATGCGGCGCCGGATCCTGGCGCCACTCAAGCATCTGGGGTTTCTCATGACCCTGCTGGCGCGCAAGAACTATGCGCCGGCGCAGCTTGCCATCATCGATCCCATGCTGCGCCCGTTGACGGAGAACTACAACACGATGGTGACACGCCTGGCGGAGCTGGAAGAGGAGCACGCGCGGCGCGAACAGGTCCTGGAGGTCCAGGTGGAAAATGCCACGCGTGTGCTGCTTGAACAACAGCGTCGCCTCGCCAACAGCGAACGGCTGGCAGCCGTGGGCGAGATGATGGCACGCATTGCCCACGAACTGCGCAACCCGCTGGCGGGGGTCAAACTGGCCTGCACGAACCTGCGCCAGGAATTGACACAACAGCTGGATTCGCCCGAGTACCGGGAGCGGATCGGTATCATCGCCGGGGAAATCGATCGCATCATTGCACTCCTGAACTCGCTGCTCGACCAGTCGCGGCACACACCGGAGGCCATGCGGGATGTGACGATAAAACAGGCGATTTCAGAACTCATTGTCCTGGCACGCTACCAGATACCGGTGCGAATCCACATCCGGCAGGATATCGCAGATGATATCGTGTGCCGCCTGCCTGATGCCCTGTTCCGTCAGGCATTGCTGAATCTGCTGCTGAATGCCAGTCAGTCACTCGGTGACCAGGCCGGCAGCATTGTCATCAATGGACATCTCGCTGCCGGCAGCCTGCTTGTGAACGTCTGTGACGATGGCCCCGGTTTCCCCCCGGATCTGCTGGAATCCGGTATCCGGGCATTCGTTACCCACCGTACCGATGGAACGGGTCTGGGTCTGTCCATGGTGCAGCGCTTTGCACGCACCAGTGGAGGGAGCATCACGCTTTCGAACCTGGAGCCGCACGGGGCCTGTGTCACACTGGAACTGCCTTGCGGCGGGAATGGAAATGCCTGAAACACTGCTAATCATCGAAGACGAACAGCTGCTTGGCTCCGAGCTGATGCGCCACTTCCGGCATGCTGCCTGGGACGTTGTCTGGGCCAGGACATTCAAGGATGCCCGACGCCACCTCTTTGACCGCGAGCTGGACCCGCTGGTCGTGTTGTCGGATATCAACCTGCCGGATGGCAACGGGCTGGACCTGCTGGACGAGGTTCGCCGGCATGGCGGACGCAGCGAGTGGGTGCTGCTCACCGGTTACGGTGAAGTGCCGGACTCTGTCCGCGCCATGCGGCTGGGGGCGTTTGATTTTCTCACCAAGCCCTGCGAGCAGGATCATCTCGATCTGGTGATCAATGGCGCGGCACGCGGCGCGCGCGCCCAACGCCGCCTGCAGGACGAAAGCGAGAACCGTGCACGGCGTTATTTGCCGGAGTCGTTTACCGGCCACAGCGGCCCGACGCGCAGGGTGCGCGAGTTGCTGACAAAGCTCACGCAGGTGCCGTTCAGCGCGCTGATCATCACGGGAGCAACCGGGACCGGAAAGGGCCTGGCGGCACGCATCGTCCATCATGGAGGACCCCGTGCCACGGGGCCGCTGGTCGAAATCAACTGTGCCGCCCTGCCGCACGAACTGCTGGAGTCCGAACTCTTCGGCCACGAAGCCGGTGCGTTCACGGGTGCCCGGGGACGTCGCCGGGGTCTGCTCGAGCAGGCGCACGGCGGTACGATATTCCTCGACGAGATTGGCGAGATGCCGGTCGATTTGCAGGCCAAGCTGCTCAAGGTGATCGAAGACCGCAGCCTGCGGCGGCTGGGCGGTGAGCGGGAAATACAGGTCGATGTCCAGGTACTGGCGGCGACCAACCAGAATCTCGAGGAGCAGATCCGCAACGGCGGTTTTCGTACCGACCTCTACCACCGTCTGAGTGTATTCAAGCTGGAGTTGCCGTCCTTGCGGGAGAGGATTGCCGACATCAGGGACCTGTTGCCACTGTTCGTTGCCGAATACAACGTGATTGCCGGCAAGAAGGTCAGCGAGATACCGGATGAGGTCTGGACGCGGCTGGAAGGCTACCAGTGGCCCGGTAACGTGCGCGAACTGCGTAATGTCGTCGAACGCTGCGTGCTCTTTGCAACCGACCAGCGGTTCCCGGTCGACTGGCTGCAGCTGGGATCGGCGGTTCCGGCCGCGGAAGGGGGCGTCGCTGTCGAGGAAGGCAGGCTGTGCCTGCCGCTGGATGGTTCCATGGGGCTGGACGACATGGTCGGGAGAATCATCAAGGTCATGCTGCAGCGCAATGGCAACAATGTTGCGGAGACATCCCGGGTGCTCAAGACTACGCGGGAAAAGGTTCGCTACCGCATCGAGAAGTACAACATCAAGGTGTCAGAGTGATGGCCTCTTAAAGGTTGCGCGGCGGACAGCCATGTTGACTACACTGCTTCACTGGCGTGAATACACCAGGGTGTCTGTCGGCCTTCCCGCCATCGTGAATCCGCTGCTTGCCATTCCTGTTTTTACTACACTTGCCCGTGATGACAGCGAAAAGGTACGACGGGGTGCTGCAAGGCGCACTGCGCTGACCGTGGCTGTTATCGTTACGTAACCGTTGTCGCTTCACTGGCTGCAGCCTGCTCCGGGCAGCAGACACTGTCCCCGTCCCGCGCACATCCCGCAGGAGTGAACAGCTCGCTGAGGCTTCGCCGTGCAGGGTACTGCCGGCACCACCCTGTCCACGATGCGGAATATTTTCCGCAGACCGGGCATTATTCCGCTTTCTGGAGGGATTGCTGCCCGTTACGACAGGTGTTCCCCCATGAAAAACAGTTGCATGGCAGTTGGCATCATTGCTGCATTGAAAAAAACAGCAGGACCTGCACGGGCAGAGTCCCACGAACCAACAGGAGATCAATGTCATGCACACCTTACCCGAACTTCCCTACAGTCTGGACGCGCTGGAACCGTACATTTCGCGGGAAACGCTGGACTATCATTATGGCAAGCATCACCGCGCTTACGTCAACAAGCTGAACGAACTGATCAAGGGCACGGATTTTGAACACATGCCGCTGGAGGCGGTAGTCCGTGCCACCACGTCAGCACCGGGGACCTCAATCCCTGTATACAACAACGCCGCGCAGGCATGGAACCATGCGTTCTACTGGCAATGCCTGACACCGAGTCAGACGCTTCCGGAACCTGAACTGCAGAGTACGCTCGACAGCCATTTTGGATCCCTCGAGAGTTTCCGTAAGCAGTTCACGCATGCCGCGGTCAGCACCTTCGGCTCCGGCTGGGTATGGCTCGTGGCGGGCAACAACGGAGGGCTGGAAATCGTCAGTACCGGCAATGCGGACACGCCGCTGACGCAAGGGCGGATGCCGCTGCTGACGTGTGATGTCTGGGAACACGCCTATTACATCGACTACCGCAACGCCCGTGCCGAGTACCTGGCTGCCTTCTGGAACATCGTCAACTGGGACTTCGTGGCCGCCAATCTGAGGCATTCGCACAGTACATCACACGCCGCCTGACTGCGACACTGGCAATACCGTGGTGCCCAGGCGTGCGGGTCGCGCCGCCGGCCGGATGGCATAGCCCGGCGCTATCCGCGCATCTGCGGCAGCGTGGGCAATAGTCCCCTCTGTGCCAGGCAGGTGGGCACTATTTCCACAATCCGGATCCATGTGCCGGACTGTCGTCTTTCAGGAACAAGGACTTGGTGGATTGGCACAGTCGATGCTTGAGGTAAGTCAGGCATACACACAGAGGAGATCTGAACATGAAAACCAATACCTGTATTTCAATGAAACCCACCGCCGTGGTGCTGGCTGTGTTACTTGCATCCGGCGGTCTGGCCCACACAGCCGCTGCGGCGGTCAGCACAACGGGGGAAAGCTCCATTGTCGACCAGTACCCGGGCTGGGGTGATCCGACCATGGCCGGTATTGCCGTCAATTCCGGCCGTGCACTGATCAACCACCTCATGTCGGCAAGGGCCCTGCTGGATGAAAGCGAGACAGAACAGGCACGCAGCGCGCTGCTCGCCAGCCGGGAATTCGCCGACGCCATCGAACGCATGATGCCTTATCTGACCGTTGTCGAGGAGATGCTCGACGCCAGTGACCGGATCGTTCAGGAGAATATAACCGCGCTGTCGGATGATCTGCTGCCCATCTATGCCGGCATCGACGAGATGACCGTGTATGCGCCGGAGGTTGCCCGGAAGACGCGCGGCATGCTGAAGGAGGCGGAAAAGCATGCGCAGAGAGGTGACCGTCAGTTCGCGGCAAAGGCCATCAGGGAGGCGGCAGACGAGATCTCGAGGCGCACTGTTTACCTGCCAGTCGATTACGTGGATCGGCAGATACGCGTGGCGCAGAATGCGCTCAAGCAGGAAAAGCCCGATGTATCAGCCGCAAAGGCTGCGGTGGAGAAGTCACTGGACAGTCTGAAAGTGGTGGTTGATACAGTCATTCAGACGGCCACTCCTTGATGCGGTCGAAGGAGGGTGAAATGAATACTACAGCCGGTAAGTAACGTGACAACCGTGAATAGGTCAGGAGGAGGTATGACAATTCAGGTCAGGGATACAACCATCGAGACCGACGAGGAATACTACTTGCTTGATCCCGATGCCTGGGACGAGTGCGTGGCGGAGGCGGTTGCCGAAGCCGAGGGACTGAAGCTGACGGAAACCCACTGGGGTCTGGTTAACTTTTTCAGGACCTTCTACGAGGACCATCTGCGTCATCCGACGATGCACGAGCTGGTGCTGACCCTGGGGAAACATCATGGCAAGCGCTTCGAGGATGCGAAAAAATACCGCGACTTTCTCTACCAGTTGTTTCCGCAGGGACCGGTGCCGACGCTCTGCAAGCTGGCGGGTCTGCCCAAGCCGGTCGGAGAGATCGAAGATTGATGAGACTGATTAGTGTTTTACTAAACCGTACATGTGATTAAGGAGTAATGCCATGAAAAAATATATTTTATACCCTCTGTATGCAGCACTGCTGAGCCTGGGCCTTGGTGTGGCGGCCCCGACAATCGCTGATGACTCGGCGCTGCCTGCCGAACCGCAGGCGAAATCAGGTGCGACCGAGTCAGTGCAACCACAGGTAGAAGAAAAGTCAGTAGACAAGGCCGCTGAAAAGCGCAGGCAAATCATCACCGAGGCAACAGCTGCGGTGGCCCAGACCAAAACAGCCTTGAAGGCACTCGAAGATAACAAGGCCGACGATGCGCTGCAGGCGCTGGAGGTGGCGACCGGCAAGCTGGAACTGATTCTTGCGCGGGAGCCCGAGCTGGCGCTGGCGCCGGTGGATGTTGACGTGGTGACGTACGATCTGTTGGCAAGCCTCGACACGGTCAAGGCGGTTATCAAGGAAGCAAAGGATTACCTGGAAGATGGTGAAATTCAGATGGCGCGGCCACTGGTGGCGAATCTGGCCAGCGAGATCGTGGTCCAGACCACGAGCATTCCGCTGGGAACCTACCCGGCTGCCATCAAGGACATTACGCCGCTGATCGACGAGGGCAGGATCGATGCAGCGAAAACCGGGCTGCAGGCGGCGCTGAATACCCTGGTGATCACCAAAGACATCATTCCTCTGCCGATACTTCGGGCCGAGCAGTTACTCAAGAATGCCGAGGCCATGGCGGAGAATGAAGAGCGTACCATCAAGGATAACGAAACCCTTGCGGATCTGCTCAAGGATGCGCGGACACAATTGAAAATGGCGGAGTTGCTTGGTTATGGCACGAAAAAATCGTTCAAGCCGATGTACGAACAGCTTGACCAGATCGTGTCCAGGACCTCCGGTGGCAAGGGTGGCAAGGGCTGGTTTGACAAGATCAAGGAACAGATGGCAGAGATCTTCTGAATCGAAACTAACAGGCCGGCGGAACGACTGGAAACCGTTTCGCCGACCGGAATACGACATGATCCACCGATTATGTTTACGAATAAACCGGTGGTTAAGTGGAGAGCAACAGTATCGTGACTGTGTTCTGCTGCAGATTTTTCAGCAGTAGACGGTTACAGGAGAACAGTTACAATGATGAATGCAGAAAAATATGAACTGCCTGCGAGATGGGGCTGGTTGCTGGTGCTCGGACTCACCATGGTTGTCTCTGGAACACTTGGCATTGGTTTTTCTTTTTACCTGACCCTGGCCAGTGTGATCATGTTTGGTGTTTTGGCGCTGGTTACAGGCGGTATACAGTTATGGCATGGAATAGCCATGCAGGAAGTCAAATGGTCGGGGCGGGCGCTGCATTTGTTTGTGGCACTGATGTACCTGGGAGTTGGCGGATTGCTGGTATGGGATCCGGTCAGTGGTTCGATCAGCCTGACGCTGGTACTCGCGGGTTTCCTGATCGCTATTGGGGTATCGAGGATAGCCTATGCATGGAGGTCCAGGCGTCGTCGCTGGCGGTGGATGCTGTCGCTCATGGGGGGGCTGATCGATCTATTCCTCGCGGGCATGATTATTTACGGCTGGCCTGGCACGGCGTTCTGGGTCATTGGCCTGTTTCTGGCTATCGAGTTGATTGTCAATGGCTGGCTTTTGACAGGCATTGCCCTGGCCGTGCGGGGTTTTAACCGGGATAGCAACGCTACTTCGACGGCCAGGCAGGGGCAGGCCGAGGCGAAGTCCTGATTCATAGACAGGAGGAAGATCATGTCCACTTTACATCAACTACGCGAGGGTCTGAACGAGGCCTGGGATTCAGTGGTTCACGGCTGGCAACGCCTTTACCGGCGCGCTGCCGGCGCCATCACCCGGTTCACACCGACGAAAAAAAGCATTGCGGAGGGTTCAGGACAGGATGTCGCCGTACGCAGTACTGGCTGGGGTGTGCTGGCTTCCGAGGTTTACGACGATGATGACAAGATTGTGATACGCCTTGAGGTTCCCGGAATGGAGAAAGACGACTTTGACCTGCAAATTCTGGATGACTACCTGGTGGTGCGCGGCGAGAAACAGACCGAGAGCGAGCGCACGGAGGGAAGTTACCACGTGACCGAGTGCGCATATGGCAGTTTCGAACGGGCGATTCCATTATCCGGTGAGGTGGAGATCGAGAAGGCCCGCGCAAGTTACAAAAGAGGTGTATTGCGCGTGGAGTTGCCAAAAGCAAGCGGGCATCGCAAGCGAGTTACTGTCGAGGTCGGGTAGCCATTGAGACCAGTTGCCGAGTTGATGGCTGCATCAAGGCAATCTGGATCGAGGGGGCGTGAAGCCGGTTCGTTGTCCGGTTCGGGCGCCGGATTGTAGCGCGTTTGCTGAGCGGTTTGTGCGTTCAATAAGGGATGGATGTTGAAGATGTGCATTGTCTGTAAACGGTAGTCTGGAAAAAATTCATGGACCTGAATAGCTGGTATTGGACTCGGCAAGGAGATGGAGTCATGCAGAAAGAACGGTGTTCATGGGTGACGCCGGGCTGCGTTCTGGGAATGCCGCATCGGAATCGGTGTGATGGACACGTTTAACGACACCGGTGCCGGTATCGACAGGGCGGGCAAGGTATCCGGCCTGGAACGAGCCGCCTTGCGACGCGTCCTTGCGCTGTTGGGTAACCCTCCCATCGAACTGGTGTTATGGAACGGCGAGGTCCTCGGAACGGGGCAGGGAACACCGGCGATACGACTATCGATTCACCACCGGGGCCACTTGTTGCGGCTGCTCTACCGACCGGATTTATACTTCGGCGAGGCCTACAGTCATGGCGAGGTAGAGGTCGAAGGTGATTTGGTAAAGCTGCTGGAGTATGTCGACCCGCTGGAGCAGCGCGGAACACGGCGCCGTCTGTGGGACAGGTTGAAGCTAAAGTTCCCGCTACTCGAGCCTAATACTCTTGCGCGCGCGCGTACCAATATCCATCATCATTACGATATCGGCAATGCCTTTTACCAGCTCTGGCTGGACCCGGAGTTGGTTTATACCTGCGCCTATTTTTCCACTGCGGCAACAAGCCTCGAAGAGGCGCAACAGGCCAAGATGGAGTATGTCTGCCGCAAGCTGCGTCTGAAGCCAGGTGAGACCGTGGTGGAGGCGGGTTGCGGCTGGGGTGCCATGGCGCGTTACATGGCCAAACACTATGGAGTCAAGGTGCGGGCATATAATATCTCCCGGGAGCAGATCAACTATGCCCGCAAGCGTGCCCGGGAAGAGGGGCTGGACGGGCAAGTGGAATTCATCGAAGCGGATTTTCGCGCCATCGACGGGCACTGCGATGCCTTCGTCTCCATCGGCATGCTGGAGCATGTGGGCAAGGCCCACTACGGGGAACTCGGGTCGGTGATCGATCGCTGCCTGAGCCCGCGCGGCCGCGGCCTGCTGCATTCCATCGGGCGCGATCGGCCCATGCCGTTGAATGCATGGATCGAGCACTATATTTTTCCCGGCGCTTATCCCCCCGCGTTGAGGGAGATGCTCGAAGTGCTGGAGCCTGGGGGGTTTTCCGTGCTGGATGTGGAAAACCTGCGCCTCCACTACGCGCATACCCTGGAGCATTGGCTTGCCCGCTACGAGGAGGCTACAGATACGGTGCGCCAGATGTTCGATGAGGCCTTCGTTCGTAGCTGGCGCTTCTATCTCGTGTGTTCCATCGCCGGATTCCGCACGGGTTCGCTGCAGCTCTTTCAGATTGCATTCAGCCGCTCCGGTATAAACGACATACCCTGGACACGCGACCACCTTTACGGCCGGCGTCTCCCTGATGACCACCTTTGACAGGTCGTTTTATACCGTCTTCAGTGGCGAAGTGCCGGGATGACCTTTCTTTCTCATCAAGAAAAGAAGAGACGGCTGGTGGATTTCCTGCGCACGCACCGCGGTGAGAACATTCGTCTGGGCAAGCGCACATCCAATCTTTTTCGTGACCGCAAAGAAAGTCCGGCGCAGCGCCTGGATGTACGTGATTTCGACCAGGTGCTGCAGGTGGACGCTGCCGGCGGCTATGTCGAGGTAGAGGGCATGACGCCCTACATGAAGCTGGTGACCGAATGCCTCGAACACGGCGTTATGCCGGCGGTGGTCCCCCAGCTCAAGTCCATTACCATCGGTGGAGCGACCGTTGGCTGCGGCATCGAATCCTCTTCCTTCCGCTATGGGCTGGTCCACGAGACGGTGCAGGAGATGGAAATTCTGCTTGGCAGTGGCGCCACTGTGCTGTGCACGCCCGACAACGAACACCGCGACCTGTTTTACGGTTTCCCCAATTCCTATGGCACGCTTGGCTATGCCCTCAAGCTCAAGGTCAGGGTCGTGCCGGTGAAGAAGTACGTGCGGCTTGGCCATCTGCGCTTTACGGAGCCGCAAGCCTTTTTCGCCGGGCTGGCACGGCACTGCGACCGAAAGGAAATCGATTTTGTCGATGGCGTGGTGTTCGGCCGCAACGAAATGGTGATTACGCTTGGTCAATTTACCGATCACGCGCCTTATACCAGTGATTACAGCTACGAGAAGATTTACTATAAGTCGCTGCGTGAACGTGCTGAAGATTATCTGGCCACGGAGGACTATATCTGGCGCTGGGACACGGACTGGTTCTGGTGCTCAAAAAACCTGTTCGCGCAAAATCCGATCATACGCCGTCTCTATGGCCGCCGCCGGCTCAATTCGATCACCTACACCAGGATCATGCGCTGGAACAGTCGCTGGAAGATCGCCCGCTATCTCGACAGGCTGCGCGGCATTCACGCCGAGCCGGTAATCCAGGATGTCGAGATCCCTGTAGAAAACGCGCCGGAATTCCTGGCGTTTTATCTGGATGTCATTCGGTTCCTGCCGGTGTGGGTGTGTCCCACTCGCGCATACAATAAAAATGCCAGGTTTGATCTTTACCGCATGGACCCGGAAAGGCTCTACATCAATTTCGGTTTCTGGGACGTGATTCGCGGGTCTAGAGCATTGCCGCCGGGATTCTATAACCGTCAGATCGAAGAAAAGGTGATCGCGCTCGACGGCATAAAGTCCCTGTATTCGGATTCCTATTTTACGCCAGAGCAGTTCTGGAAAATTTATGACAAACCGGCCTACGACAGACTCAGGAAAAGATATGATCCGGACGGCGTATTCAAGGACATTTACCGCAAGTGTGTGCTCAAGGAGTAATGCCCGTATGGTGTAAATAGTCGAACGAGCTATGTGATATTGTTATCAATCTATATTACGGTTAGTCTGTTCGCGCCATGACAAACGCCCTGCAAACCTTCCATCTCATGCTTATTGTGCTGGCCGGTTTTATTAACCGCCAACAACACTAGAAAGTCCGGGTATTCAAGACACTTCGTTCGCTGGTGTCACCAGTCGGTGCGCGCGCATGTCTGCTGTGGGTGAGAATCATCCATAACAATGGTATACGGCGCAAAACACACTCCTTTCATTATTATTTACTATGATTACACAGAGGATGAGTTGGTTTTTGAAGCTGACAATGACTGCTTTGACCAAGCCGGAACATGTTTACCGCGGAGGGAATAATGGCGCTTACACTTCGATCTACCGCCTTCTTTCATGGGGCAGAAATCCCGTCAACATATTCCTGTGAAGGGGCAGATATTTCACCGCCACTGGAATGGACGGGGGTCCCGGAATCTGCCCGCAGCCTCGTGCTGATTGTTGATGATCCGGATGCACCCGATCCCCGGGCCCCAAAAATGACCTGGGTGCATTGGGTGCTTTACAACCTGCCGACAGATATTACGGGTTTGGCGGAAGGTGTTTCCCCGGACAAACTGCCGGAAGGCACAGAGGCAGGTCTGAATGACTGGAAAAAATCCGCCTATGGCGGCCCATGCCCGCCTATTGGCAGTCACCGTTATTTCTACAAGTTATATGCCCTGGATACGGTATTGAAAGGGTTGCATCAAGCGACCAAGGCAGCTGTCGAAGCCGCCATGAAGGGACATATCCTTGCCCAAACAGAACTGGTGGGTACCTACGAGAAGTCCGGATAGCGTGCCTGGGGGATGGAATCGAGACTGACCACCTCCTTTCCACTTCACAGAATGGGTTGAACCGGTGCTGGCGCTACAGGATCTTTTGCATACTCTTTATGGACAGGCCGGCTACGATTTGCGCATTGATTATTCGACCGACCCCCGTACCGCCACTTTTGCCGCCTGATGACTGCTGCGACAGAGTGAACTGCGGCAGTGAAAAACGTGAACGTCCAGGTCCCAGCGGGATTAGGTGTGATTATCAGTTCCTGGCGGCGATGCCGACGGCGCGGTCGCGACCAGTACCCGGAAAAGGGGCATAAAGAGGCCGCTCCTGCAGTACAGGCCCAGAACCGCACTACCGGTGAATTCCGGAATCACTACACCGGGATGAATCTCGTCCTGTAAATCAGCTGTCGAAAACGGATTACACCCCGGGTTTATGCAACTATCGGGTTTATTTTTCCTGTTTCCCCGGGAAACAAAAAACCTGTCCTCTTGTTTGACGGTGGCGCTGCGCCGGCAGCCGTGCAGGAATGGAAAGCAACGGGTTTTCATGACACTATAATTACCCGCGCAGCTTGCGTGACTGACAATGGGGGATATGGATATGGATTCCGGGAGTACGGCTGAACTACGCGACGAGTATCACCAGGTAACCGGTGCACTGGATATGATCGTGCTGCTGCGCGAAGAGATGGAGCAGTGGCTCGAGGAAGCACAGGACGAATCGAAACACGAAACCCTGGAAAATGTCGTCGGTCATCTTCTGGCCCTGGAAGACGAGTACAAGCACCGCAGTGCAGACTTGAAGAAAAAACTGGCGTCCGGCTAGCGCCTGCAACAAGGGTGTACAAGGGGACGGATTTATTTTTCACAGCACGGGAAATAAATCGGCTTTCGCTGACCTGATGGCCGCGCAGGGCAGGCCATTGCCCGACACGTTCAGCGGGAATTCGAGGATTATCTCAAGTGCGGGCGCCTGGAGCATGGCTTTCTGCGCGTGCGCTGCACGTCGTGTCACCAGGAACACTTGGTGGCCTTCAGCTGCAAGCGCCGGGGCATTGTCCGAGCTGTGGCGCGCGGCGGATAGCCGACGACTGCAGGGATGCAGGAGGAAGAGCAATGCAGGAGCAATTGCCGAGAGCGCGGCCCTGCTGGTTGACGATATCCTGCCCGAGGCCCCGGTCCGGCAGTGGGTGCTGAGCTATCCGTATGCGCTGCGCTTTTTGTTTGCGACCCGCCCGGCGGTGATGGGCCGGGTGCCGGGGATTGTCTACCGGACACTGGCCACCCATCAGATCAGGAAGGCCGGGCATACGCACAGGAGCGCCCGCACCGGCGCGGTGACACTCATCCAGCGTTTTGGCAGTGCGCTCAATCTCAATATCCACTTTCACATGCTGTTGCTGGACGGTGCGTATGCAGGTAGTGAAATTGCCACAGCAATGCAAAACAGATTCCCGTTAAAGCGATTCGGACAACCCGAAGACATTGCCAATCCTAGTCAGCTTCCCCGCATCTGATGATGCCGGTTTCATAACTGGTTCCGAGTACAACCTCGATGGAGGTGCAAACATTAACCCACTGCCAGGCTAGTCATAGCCCTTTTCTTTTCAATAAGTAGCGAAAACGGTTTCTGCGCTATCGCCACCTATCCATGCGCTATTATTCAAGGAATGATCCGAACTTCTTTTTTTACGGCGCACAGAAAGTTGGGTCCCCGCTTGTTTGATTGGCTCCGATGACAATTTTTGCGGTCCGAATTATTTGCCAATATACAGGTCCGGGTACTGCCGTTGCAGATTGATGATCTTCGGCAAGTCGTTGATGATTATGTACGGCTGAGTCGGGTGGTGAACAAGATAATCCTGGTGGTAGGCCTCGGCGTCGTAAAAGCCCTCCAGCGGAGTGACCCGGGTGGCGATGGGACGCGGAAATGCATGTGCCGCCTGCAGTTGAGCGATGTAAGCATCGGCAACCCGCTTCTGATCGTCGTTGGCGAAGAAAATCGCCGATCGGTATTGCGTGCCGGTATCCGGTCCTTGCCGGTTCAGTTCCGTCGGGTCGTGTGCGACGGAAAAGAATACCTTCAGCAGCTGGCCATAACTGATGCGCGCAGGGTCATATGAGATGCGCACCGACTCGGCATGGCTTGTCCGGCCCGAACTGACCTGATGATAACTGGCGGTATCCGCCGTGCCTCCCGCGTAGCCCGGTACGACACGGGTGACACCCTTGACGTGCTCGAACACGCCCTCAATGCCCCAGAAGCAACCGCCGGCGAGCACCGCAGTCTGGGTGCCGGATATCTTTGCCATGGGGATGTCGACGGCGGGATCGGGAAGTGACGCGGTGGCGGAAGATGCTGCGAATGCTATCAGCGCTGTCGCCGCAGCAAACCCCAGACTCACAGCGATTACTACGTTGGATCGACGCTTCAAGTGGATTCCTCCTTCGCTACGCACGCAACCGGGTTCGGACGTTCACTATTATCCGCTGGCCGACTGCGTGCGATTGTCCCTGATTCAGGGATATCCGTGTGCAAGGGTACGAGCTGACGGTTTACTGTTTCATTCCGTCCTTGCTCATACCCTCCGTGGGCATGGAATCCTTTGACATGGAGTCCCTGGACATGGCGTCTTTAGCCATGTCGTCCTTCTGCATGTCCATTTTGTGCATGGCATCCTTGTCCATGCCTTCCTTCTCCATACTCTGTCCGGACATCCCCTTTTGAGACATGCCGTCCTTGTTCATCGCGTCTTCGGCGAACGCGCTTCCACCGCCAGCCAGCAGGCCGAGGCACATCAGGGTCGTGAAAATCTTTTTCATGGTGAACTCCTCTCGGGTTGATTAACGAAAATTGGCAGTGATGCCATACTTCAGGGCGGCCGAGCAGGAGCTCAGCTGCCGCCGAACCAGTTATACCCCTGGTCTTCCCAGTAACCGCCAGGGTAGGTATTGGTGACGAAAATCGCCTGGATATGTTTCGGATTCTTGTAACCAAGCTTGGTGGGCATGCGCAGCTTCATCGGAAAACCGTAGCGCCGCGGTAAAGTCTGGCCGTCATAGCTGAGCGCCAGCAAGGTCTGCGGGTGCAACGCGGTCGGCATGTCGATGCTGGTGTAGTAATCGTCGGCGCACTTGAAACCGACGTATTTGGCATTGAGATCGGCGCCCACCCGTCGCAGGAACACCGCAAACGGCACACCACCCCATCTGCCGATGGCGCTCCAGCCTTCGACGCAGATGTGACGCGTGATCTGATCGGTCTGCGGCAAGGCACTTAATTCCGCCAAAGACCAGGCGCGCCGGTCGGCCACCCGACCGGTGACCTCCAGCCGGAAACCGTCCGCATCCACTTCCGGCGCCTTATCCTCGTCGTAGAAGGCATTGAACGGAAACGGCCGGGTGATCATCGACTCGGGGTAGGTCGGCGCCAGTCGGTTGGGATCGAACAACCAGGACTGGACCGTGTCGTTGAAGCGCGAGATCTTCATCAAGGCGGCCTCAGCGCTCTTGCTGTCGGTGATCGAGCAGCCGGTCAGCAGGGACAGGCCGCCGAGCGTCAACGAGCGCTGCAGGAACAAACGACGGGAGGGTTGTTCAAGACCACTCAAGGCCTCCTTGACCACCGCATCGCCGTCAACCAGTTTGTTCCCCGGGGATCGCCTGATCATGACATCTCCTTGTTATTAACCACGAACCATGGTACGCAGCGTGCGCGGCACCAGCACCGCCATCGTCAGGTGAACCGCGACAAAAGCGACCAGCGCCACCATCGAAAAGAAGTGCACGCGCCGCGCCGTCTCGTAACCACCCAGCAATTCGCGCAATAGTGGAAACTGCACCGACTTCCACAACACCAGACCAGAGATCACCAGCAGGACGCTATCGATCATCACGAACAGATAGGCCGTGCGCTGCACCGCGTTGTAGCGGCGTAGGTCCGCATGCGACAGTCGGCCACACAGGGCATCCAGCAGATCGACAAGGACGGCGCGCGGGGACAGGGGAAAAAACTTGCGCAACAGTCGCCCGCTACCGAGGTTGAGCAGCAGGTAGATCATGCCGTTGACCGCGAGAAGCCACATGGCCGCGAAATGCCACTGCAGTGCACCGGCGAGCCATCCACCCAGGGTGATACTGTCGGCAAAACGAAAGTCGAACAGGGGCGATGCGTTGTAGATGCGCCAGCCGCTCATCACCAGGATCACCACCGCCAGCGCGTTCAGCCAGTGCGTCACGCGCAGCCAGAGCGGATGGATGGGTCGGCTGCCGTCACTCACAAAAAATCTCCTCTGGTATGTACAGCCAATCGCTGCAGGTAAAATGCTACCGGTCGAAGATCGCGCGGATGTCACGGGTTTATTACATTTTTATCACGGACGGGGCACGAAATGAAAACAGAGGCTGTACCGGCGTTATGCTGGAAAGGTGGAATCGGTTCCTGAATATCGACTGCTCCATTGGACTGCGTGGTGTCTATGGCGAATTGCTATTTATGCCGCTACAGGCAACTGGTATAGGTTGCGGCAATGGCATTCCCAGCGGAAATTGTTGAGAGAAACACAGTGGATGGTTCATTATAAGGTGCTGCTGTTTCACCAACAGGCTGTCGGCGAGAACTGCTTTTGCGCCACCGGGGCCCATGAGCCTGGCGATAGTGGTCGGCACATGGGCGAGAAGAATGAGCAGATCCGTCATGGCATTGCACGGTAGGGTAACCCGCCATCCGGGGCAAATCCGACCAGGCTATTGTATTCAGGTGAAAATACTATTCGCCATACACAGGTGCAGTCACCAGACCTTGGAAAGGTAGTACAATTTCCAGAGGTTGGTGGTCTACATCACCATTATGAACGGTTGGCGGCATGATGGTGTGTGTTATGAGTTTTCGGGAAGGAGTACTTGTCCAGGCACCCATGGCCGCGTGAGCTGGAATTCGTCACTCACTGTGTGATTTGGCTCAGAGGCAAACGCAGGTCCGCCAACTCGATCAGCGGTCTGGGGTGTGCCGAGCCGGACAGGTTGGTGTACACGCTCAGGTCGAAACAAAAGCTCCCCCCCTGGCCCCACACTTCATGACTGTTGGCCCAGTCGATCAAGAATTTCGCCAGACTCGGACACAGACCACCCGGTTCCGCGAGATCACGGGATGGAACGAAATCGTCTACGGCACGCAGCACCAGCGGTATGCGCGTGAGGAGGATTGCCGCGGATTCATTCGCGCGTACCTGCGAGCGCTCCTGCTCGTTGAGTGCGTACGCATAGCAGACCGCCACTCGAACGGGACGGGTCCGATCGGCGGGACTGTCGGGCGTGACCTCGAGAAGCTGTGCAAAGAATGTTGCGAGGCACTCCGGCAACGGCCTGTTCGCGTTTCCCCCACCCGCGTGCGTCGCGGCAGTCATCGCTATCGGTTGTCGGTAGGCGAGTAGCGGCCATGTAGTAGCGGCCGGCCGCACGCACGGCACCTTGTAGATGAAGTCCGGGTTCGTCGGCCGGTTCGGTAGTAACCCGGCATTGCGTTCTACGGATACAGTGCCCTGGATATTCTGAGTCTCGATGACATCGAGGTCCTTCACCTCATGAGTGAAAATCAGATCGGGCTCACCAAATCTGCTGTCGGCTTCCTGACCGGCCAGGAAGCGGCCGTCGTTCGCAGCGTGGTTGAAGGCGGCAGACAGGCGGGTTGTTGCGAGCGGCAAGGTCGGGAGGCCCGGCGCGCCGCGGCCGGGATCGGGGTGTATCGCGACTCCCGGTTTGCCGCGCACCGAACTGCTCAACCGAATTCGATAGCGCGGTTCCGTCGCGATCTGCGCGTCCACAAGTGCGCCGGACGGTCCAGCCCATTGCACCCATGCATTCGCAATGCCTTCGGCAAAATCGGCGAAGATGTGCAGCGCCGCGCCCACGATCGGATCCGGCTCGGCCCCGTCGATCGCGTCGCCGAGCCTGGCGAGGTCCGCCCACAGGGGCGTGCGCACGGCATCGTAACGTGCGAGCCAGCAGGGCAGCATGTCTGTCGGATCCTGGTCGGTCATGAGGGCGTCCGAATCCGGAAGGTTGCACTCGAGCGCCGTGTAGAGTCGGTCCTGCGCCGCGCGTGTATACGAGAAGCTGTACAGGTAGTCGTAAGTCTTGATTGCTTGCAAGGTCGGACGTTCGCCAGGCGTCTGCCGCGTTCGTTGGCCGAGAATGGCGGGCGGTGCCGGATAGGTGCGCAGCGCCACGGGCACCACCGTATCCTGCATCGAGTGATCGACGATCGGATCGACGAAGGTCAGCCATTGCGAAGTCTGGTAGCCATCCGCCCAATCGACGCCGCCGATGTCGTACTCGATCCCGGTGATCTGGTAGGACAGATCCAGAGGAATGCGGCGGAATCGCCTGTTGCTCGCGGTCTGAAACAGGAACGTCAATGTCGAACCCTTGCAGAGTTTGACCTTGGCATCGGACAGGGAAAAGCCGGGCACGAACGTCAGGTACAGGACCCCGATCTTGTCGTTCACGAGCTTGGGCATGTTGAGTTGACTCAGGACGAGCTCGGCCGGCGTCACGGCCAGCGCATTGGCGATGGCGTCGAGCGACTCACCGCCCTTCACGCGATGCCTCTTGTCCGTCGCGCCGCCTCCCGCAACGTGGCTGTCGATGATGATCACGGCACCCGGCTTCAGCAGGTCCGCCGTTTCGCCGTTCATTGCGCTGAAAATATGTGCGGCTTCTTCGACCGTCCCGGTGTCGTCGAGCAGGTCGAGTATTGTTCCGAGCGTATCGCCCTCCACCGTCTCGTAGCTGCGCGTGACGAGGTTGAGCGTGGCGCCGGCTCGCAGCAGCTTCTCGTTATGGCGCTCCTCGTCGGCAAGCGTCGCAACATCGGTTCCCAGAGCGTCGGCGACACTGTGCAGGGTGTCACCGTGTTCGATCACGGACTCGCGCTTGGCGAAGCGCACCCTGGTGCCGATCCTCAGAAAGTCCGTGGCGTCGGCAAGAAGAGAAGCGATCAAGGAACGCGGAGCGCTGAACCGGGCCGCGAGCAGCTCGAGCGTCGCATTCGGCCCGATGGAATACGTCGCACCTGTGACTTGTCCCGAGAATCGGGGTGCGGTATCGGTGTGCTCGTAGGGCGAATCGACCTTCACCGGGAACTGAACAATCGTATCGATTCGATAGGCGCTGGAAAGCTCGACGAGGACATGTTGGTACAATGCCTCCCGGGCCGCTGCAAGATCGGGTTCAAAGGTCTCACCGGGCGGCGGGGCGACGACTGCCGCCACGCAGTCCCGGATAGCGCCCGCGAGCACGCTCTTTGCCTGAACGATACGATCGAAGCTCGAGCCGCTATCGGCTGCTTCAGCAGCGGCGCTCAGGCGCTGCGCCGAAATTGCGAACGCCGGGGACAACAGGCGGTCCATGTCCTCGAGAAAGGTGCGCCCCCAGTTGTCCAGATCGACACCTTCGAAAGTGCGTTGCGTCGCCGGCTGCAGCGCCCCGTCGCGGTATTCCCGGATGGGGACCGGAACCCCTTGCGCAGATCCCCAAAGTTCATTTAGCAGCGGCTTGGGCGCAAAGAAGTACGGCGTGCGCTCGATTCTGTAGGCCAGTGTCTGGTTCTGAAACTGCACGGCCGTGAGGCCGCGCTGCGGTGCTGCGCCGTTCTTGCGATCGGTCCCGGTCGCCAGTCTGAGATCCGGGAATGCCGCCTGGAAGCGCG
>Ga0210123_1000296_pt1 | contig 33024 bp, 31 predicted proteins | sample Muzzi_PWB_D2_FD_185535 | JGI IMG/M metagenome (GOLD analysis project Ga0210123, IMG submission 185535) | Wetland microbial communities from San Francisco Bay, California, USA, that impact long-term carbon sequestration - Muzzi_PWB_D2 (SPAdes) | ecosystem: Environmental > Aquatic > Marine >... | reverse complement strand
GGGTTTCCTTATGCTCCATTTGAAAAAAATACAAGGGTCAAGACCGCTCGCCCAGCCTGGAGGGCAGGTCCGGTACCGGACCTGCCCTCCAGGCTGGGCGGAACACTTCGCCACCTCAATAAAATCAGCCCTTCTGCTCTAACTGCGGGGTTATAAGGGTTATGTAGAAAAGGAAAACGATTGTGAATGATTGGATTCTTTCCTGCTCTTATGATTTCAAAGGACGGGATGTTTGGTATGGAACGATGGGGGATGGCCCACCAATGGTGCTTGTACATGGCACGCCTTGGTCATCATTTAACCTACGTCACTTGATCCAATATTTGTCCATAGAGTACAAAGTCTACTTTTTTGACCTGCTGGGCTATGGTCAGTCAAGTAAGGTTGAAGGTGACGTTTCATTAGCTGTTCAAAATAAAATCCTGGATGATTTGCTTGCTCACTGGGGGCTGGATAACCCGATTATTGTTGGCCATGACTTTGGCGGCGCAACCGCGCTCAGAGTTCACCTGCTAAACAACCGCACTTTTGAAAAAATCATTCTGATTGATCCGGTGGCAGTTTCTCCTTGGGGTTCACCTTTTTTCCAACATGTGAATGCCCATGAAGCCGCATTCGCAGGACTACCAGAATATATTCATGAAGCGATAGTTCGAGCTTATGTGCAAACAGCCGCCCATAGACCGCTTGATGAGGTGACATTAAACGGTATTGTTGCACCGTGGCTTGGCGAGCAGGGCAAGGCAGCATTCTATCGTCAAATCGCTCAAGCAGACTCCAAATACACCGACGAAGCTCAACAGCTTTATCATAAAATCACAACGCCCACCCTTATTTTGTGGGGGCGGGAGGATAGCTGGATACCTTTGGAGCGAGGAAAAGAGCTTCACAAATTGATTCCGAGTTCTACTTTTCGCATCATTGACGATGCAGGCCACTTGGTTATTGAAGAGAAACCAGATGATTTAGTAAGGGAAATCCTGGCTTTTACTAAGACCTAAAAACCACATAACCAGGCCATGCACCGGATGCCAACCCCTTCGCTTCGCTGCAATTTTGTCACCGGTGATGGCGAACGTTTATAAGCCAAATGAGATATGAATAATTCGCATGGGCACATAAACGATACTAAATGGGATGAATTGCGATTGGCAATGTATAATTTGGGGACGATTCCTCGTGGAACCAGCCTTGCTTTTGGCTGGTATTTATGTTCCTCTCTCACGGGAGAATCAGGTTTTGCCTAGAGGGAGCATGCACCCATAATATCGCCGTCATGCCGAAGACACACAATGCAATACGCCGAAAAAAAAGTTTAGTTTCAGTACCTTCTCACAACGCAGCGCAATTGGCATTTATATGAAAAGGAGACTGTATGAAAAAATTTTTCTCGATTTTGTTTTGTTTGTCCGTGTTATCAGGTTGTGCTACATCACACATGACAAAACTGGATGAAGCTCCCACTCTTATGTCAGAACCAGATCGTGCCACTCTGGTAATTATTCGTGAGACATTTTTTGGTGGTGGAATTGTATTCTGGAATTATCTGGACGGGAAATTAATTGGTGAAACTTTAGGGAAAAATTATTTCATTACACCTGTCGATCCAGGACCACATTATGTTGTTGTAGCTACAGAAAATACAGGTGTTGCGCATCTGGATTTCAAAGCAGGAAGAACGTATTTTCTTGGCCAGGGTATTGTAATGGGAGTATGGCGTGCCAGAACCTCCGGATTTTACCCTATGACCAGGGAGGCTGCTGAGAGTGCAATGAAGGCGTGCACCTACAAGGTGTATGATCCGCAAAAAGGCGGAGAGGATATGGATCCCAAATTATACCAGCAGGCAATAGATGAATACCTTGCGGAGATTAAAAGTAATCCCGATGGTTTCAAAGATATGTTGGAATATGATGGAATAATGATCGATCAACCTTGAAACTTTGAAGTACAGCTATTCCCGTTTGAGTTACGAATGTGCGGTTTTAGCGCATCTCTTCGGAAGACATGGAGGGGTCACCCATAAATGACCCCTTTTTTTCGCAATTGCGATCCGGATTTGTTTCTGTAGTTGCCCTGCTGGTTCCGGGTGTTGTCGCATACCTCACAAGTTTGTTGGGGGTCCCATGAAATTCCATGATCGAATAAAAGGAGTAGGGATCGCGATGGCCCTCCTCATAGGATGCCTCCCGGTAGCAGTGGTTCTGACGGTCATTGCGTCGCCCTTTTGGTCCTGGTTTGAAGGGCAGTTTGGAATAGAAGCATATGGTCACTCTGGGCCCGCGGAATGGTGCTATCTGGTTTCATACAGTCTGCTCATTGCCATTTGTGCCATGATTTGGGTTCGCTGCAGGAAACGGTAAGAAACGGCAGACGCATCATATTCAAATTTCAAGCCGTGATCTGGAAGTTCTCCAACGTAGAGCCTTGGAAGGGGGATTGCCTTACCAGTCGCTTGTATGTAGTGTGCAAGATATTAATAATCGGGAGGCTGGGGGGTTCTCCCTGGCGGATGGGGGTCGGACCAAGGCACATTGTTGATTTAACATACTAAATTCATAAATAATTAGCTATATTTAACCTTAAATCCTTAATTTTATGGCTCAAAAGGAACTTTTAAGGGAAATAGCACAACAAAAACATTTTGCGAACAAGCCGCAAATGTTCGCGTTAGGCAAAAAACTCAGGAGGTTTATCGTACCACGTTTTTCGCCCTCTTGGTCCAGTACTTATCGAATCACCGAAGCGCTTATGCGCTCAAAAGCACATATGCCAAACAGTGTTGCAAATTAGATTGATGCGTTGCTTACACCGGGAACACTGGCCATATTTTCTGGAACTCTTGCTGTTTGGGCTGGTTCGAACTTCTTTGGTGTTGGGGAAATTGTCGATGTGGGACTACTTCTGGTGGGTGCGTTTTTCGTTGGATGGTCAATTACTGATGTCGCGAGAGACCTAGTAACCTTCGCAGACAAAGCGATAAATGCGCGCAGGGACGAAGACATAGATACTGCCGCTTGAGCGTTTGCAAAAGCTATTGCAACCGGTGGACTGACTGCTGTGATGGCGCTTCTTTTGCGCAGAAGCTCGTGCAGCATTCAGGCCACGCGCGGTGCATCCGTATCTCAGGCTGCACGTCCACGCAATCCAGGATTAGCGCAGGTTGGACCAGATTCACAGGCTGGACGTATATGGCGACGTCCCTCTGTAGCGGGGGGATACCTCGCTGCCCGCTGGTGAGGGAGCGACAACCGCATTTGGGGATGTGACGTATTCAACGGCTGGTTCCGCAACTGCGCAACAGATTGCCAGAGTCCATGAATTGGTACACTCATTTTTCTCCCCTCGGTTGAGAGCCTTATGAACTTTCCGTGCCCGGCTCGCAATGTCAGGTTATATGCGCTCGGCAATCCTGCAGCATCTAGAGGAGGCCTTGGCGGAGAGTGTCGCCCAGCTTGCGGCTCATGGTATCATTGGCCTCTTGCGAGGAGTAAGGTTCCCGATCGCAAACGGCTATGTCACGCTTCAGCAACTCGTATCAGAGGGCGCCGAGATAGGGACAATCCTAGTTGGAACGCAGCGATTTTCTGTGCAAGTCGTTGTTACCTCTCCTCATCCGGTATGCGCTCCTCCAGAGTGATATAGGAATGTAATAAACCATACAAAAGAACAGAGCGTTAAAGTTGCCAAATCATTTGTGGCTAATCAGTCGTCGCCTTGGATTGAACCTGTTGAAGTTCGACTACAGCCAATGCCTTCCGGAGAGAGAGCATGGTCCGTACAAACAAACGTATTTGCGAGAGGTCGTAACGTTCGCCTCCAGATTCGGGAATCAGACTTTTCTATAATTGATTCTGCGTTCCTGCCTCGTTAGAAATTTCAAGCATAATGGGGATAAGAGGCCAGAGACAATTGATTTCGCATAGACCACAAAGTGTTTCACCTAATATTAGGTGGCACAAGGGAACCCCCGTAACATATTAACTTACTGGATATAATGTTTAAAAGTTAAGAATGTCCCCACGATACCAAGGCGCTGCCAAAATATTGGCCGCCTGTTGGACAGGCCTCCCTGGACTCTGTTCAGTACCCCTTTGAGGGGTGTAAGAACATGAACATCCCTTGTGCAGGTAAGCGACTGCAAGGAGACTCCGAGCGCGCCATTTACCGTATCACCTGTTCCTCGGGCTTTGATATGTGGTGCTGCCTTACCTTGGGACTCGGCCTTGTAAGAGCGTTTCTGCCCGTCAGCTCACAAGTCCGGAGTCTCGTACCTCGCCACCTGCACCCGGCTTCCTTCAAACCCTACCTCGCGGTAACGCCCTTGCCTTCGGCTAGTAATTTGTACTAGATTTACCCTAACACAGGAACACTTACAGGGGACTTTAGCCCCATGAGTTCACGCCCATGCTGGGCGTACACCAACTGTTCCACTGGACCCACAAACAGCGCGTGCCAGTGAAAGGCACGTTCAAGGCGGCTGCGCCGCCATGAATCGCCTACATGAAGAGGGCATGGCCCAGGACAAAGTCGATTCCGGCTTTCCTGCACAGATCGCTAATCCAGTACAAGGTAAACATACACTCCACTCCAACCACCTGAGCTTTTCAAAAAAGTTGAAAAGTAGTCATAAATATGTCAGGATTAGTATTGATGTTTTTGTGGAGAACGACCTCAGCCTGCTGATTGATGATGCAGGTACATCTTCCTGGTGTGAAGGTCGATTCCGCAGTAATGTTCGTGCTGCTTTGTATAGAATTTCATCTGGTCTCCTCTTTTTAGGGGTTGAATGATTGTCGGTTTAACAACCATTTTACCATCGGAAAGAGGTGGTCTTTTATATATACCTGATCGGAGCACGGCGATGGTCAGCACCGCGATTTAAATTCACAAAGATTCCTTAGCAAATAGCATAGCTTTTAAACCCTTTTTTAGTTTAACCAAGTCAACCGGAGATTGATAATGAGACTGTCCCGTATTGTACGAATATTATCCTGCCTCGCACTGATTGTTCAGTTGCTGTTGGCAGTCCCTGTGTTTTCTAGAACACTTTATACCTGGACGGACAAAAACGGAGCGGTTCAAAGGACTTACTATCCACCACCGAAGGAATATGTGAAAAAAAGTCAACCTGCTGTACAAAACCAAGTTGAACTCTATGTGACCAGTTGGTGTCCATATTGTAAAAAGGCCAGACAGTTTTTCGATTCCAAAGGCATTGCCTATAGAGCTTACGATATAGAAAAAGACGCAACGGCAGCAGCCAGAAAAAGAGAGTTAGACTCCCAAAATGGGGTTCCTTTTGCAATTATCAATGGCACGGCAATCCACGGCTATTCACCGAAAAGTTATGAAAGTGCTTTAAATTAAGCGTGAGGGCAATATGCTAAAAGTATTTGAAATTAGCTCATAAAACTGGCAACATAAACAATCCCAAATTCGTGGTGTCAATATGTTTCCATGGGTTTGCTGATGTTGGCTAATGGTTGAAAAAATTTGAGAAACAGCACCGTTATTGTGATTCTGCACTGATAAGGTAACAGTGCACAGTATTTCAGGAGAGACAATTAATGAAACTTACTTATATTCATACAGTTATCATCAGTATTATACTTTCCGCTTCTGCCGCATCGGCATCATGGCTGGATACTGTAGAACAATCCGGAATCGTCTACCTGCTTTTTGATTCACCGGCTCGAATAGAACGCTATAATATGGCTGAACAAGGCTGGGATGCAGATATCGCACTGGGGGAAACGCCAACAGCTTTTACCGTTGACGACAGTGCCATGTATATCAGCTTCGGCCGAAGAACCTCCCGATTCAATTTGGACGGAAGCGGTGAAATGCATTTGCGCAACACCAATTCTGATGTGCGTAGCCTGATGATTAATAACGATTTTCTCTATTTATATGATGGAGTAAGTTTTATAAGTATTAACAAAAATACTGGGACATTTATCGATTCCGTTGACTATTGGTACTCAATGCAGGGACTGAGTGTAGCGCCAAATATAGGTGTTGCTTTTGCCCGCAGCACCAGTGTCTCTCCGTCGGATATTCTTCGGATAACCTTAAATAATGATGGCACACTGGGTACACAGACAGATAGTCCCTATCACGGAGATTATCCTGCCGCCCAAAAGACATATGTGTTTCCCGATCAGGTCCGAGTCGCAGACAACTCTGGAATTGTTTATAACGCCGACGACCTCACATACAGTAACAGCTTGGCCGGTACCTTTGATGATCTTGCCTTTTATGGCAGCCTACCCGTTGTACTACGGAACAATGAGTTAATCGCCTATTCAAATGCCTTTTTAGAAACGGGGCGCTACACCCCTGCCAATGCTCCAGATGCTATTTTTATCTATGGGGAGAATGTCTTATCATTTTTTACGCAGGATGGGGAGACAACTGTTTCTGCGATTCCCATCAATCTCCTGTCCCCGGATACACCCGGGGAACCTGTTGACCCAAGCGGACTGGCATATACCCCGGATAACATCATCCTGGGCCAGGGCAATATAGTCTATCTATTAAGCCCAGATAATCTCAGTGTGTTTCGTTGGTCGGTTGCTCAACGTGATTATGTTGGTACAATCCCTTTGCTTGCCGCGCCAAAATTTATGGCCTACTCCTCAGGATCCAACCGCCTCTACCTGGCTTACCAGACCAACGAGATTACTGAAATCTGGCTGGATCAGGGTATTACCGAAATGCCATTTGTTAATTCCCCCCAGACACCATGCGGTCTGGCTACAGCGGGTTCAAATGTGTTCGTTTGTGATCCATCCGGCGCCTGGGACTCTCATTTCACATACAGCCCGGAAGGCACGTTGATTTCCCAAAAAGATTGGAATTATTTCAGTAAGGAATATGTATGGAATACAGCGAATCAAAAGATGTATTTTTTCCGGGATGATACGAGTCCAAACGATCTTCTGTGGGAAGATATTTCCGCTGACGGAGTGATTGGCGATGATATGGATTCGCCCTATCACAGCAGCGATGGTATAACACATCCTCTTCGTGTAGCGCCTGACGGGTCTGTTGTCGTATTGGGTTCCGGGCGCATTTATGACGCTATGACGCTGCTACAGCTTGATTCGCTCTCAAATGATATCTCAGATGCTGTCTGGAAAAGCGGTAATCTTGTAACCCTCCGCTCTCTTAACGGCAACACAGAAGTCCAGAAATGGACGGCAGCCCCGTATGCCATAGAAAAGAAGCGTCAGGTGGACGGTTTGCCCCTGAGACTTTTTTCCATTGATGGGGGATACCTGGTAATATCAGAAGTGGCAGGAGTGCCGACATTCACAATATTGAATGAACAGCTTGTTCAGCAGCATTCGAGAAAAGTTATGCCTTGGATACATCTATTGCTTTTGAACAAACAATGAGTTGCAGGGGCAAAACTGTTTTGTGTTTTTAGGCATGCCGAGACCATTGTGATAAGATCATTCTGCCCTTGAGCAAGGCTATACTTCCTATGGTTTCAGCCGCTTGATTCGAGAAAGGCAGTTCCGGAAGGGTTCGTGTTGAAAACAAATGACGCCTCCCCTCTTTTTTCCCGGGAAAACTGCCTGTTGATATCAGCGACAAAGACGCAGTGTCCGGTCTCGGACACTGCCCATTTGGAGTGGACCTTGGTGTAATGCCAATCGCAGTTGACACCGAGAAGCTCCAGGCTCACATGCATGGTGTCTTTAACGTCATCATGCCCCCCGTCATTATCAAATGTACTGGGCGACTTTTCCCGCCGCCATGTTTCCACATCGAGATTCTCACTGAGGCGCGGGCCCACCCAGCCAACCCAGAAATAGGACAGGGGGGTGCAGACCAAGCCATGTTGTTGATAAAATGCACTTTTAAGGAAAAATAGCACAACAAAAAATTGCAATTGAAATTGAGGGGATAATAGGCGGGTTACTTTTTGAAAATGGGAAGATAGCATTCCATCAAAGCGGTAATTTCATAAAAATTTGCTCTAAATCATCCCAAAAAACAATAGAACAATTACAAACACCGAGACAGAAGAGATTCTTGCAAAATATAAAATGGTCAATGATGAACAATAGCTATTAGCTTGATGTTACTCCATTATGACTAAGAAAACAAAGATGGAATCGGAAATTGTAGAGATAGAATGGTCTTGGGAGCAACCGATAATTCAAGATATACTTTTGAAATATTACCGTGATTGGCTCTTCAATACTCCCGGGATTGCCAAGGATATGGTAGAAAAAATAATATCGATTTCCAAGGTCCAACCTCCGGGGCAAATATTGGATATCGGATGCGGATTAGGCTATCATGCCGCGGCATTTGCGCAAAAGGGTTTCAAGGTATTCGCCTTTGATCCGGGCGATAAATATCTTGAAATCGCACAGGACCATATCTCAAAAGAAGGGATTGCTGTAAGCCTTCGACAGATGAAATGTTCCGAATTAGATGAAGCTGACCGTTTTGCGCTGGCTTGGGCCGGCTGGTACTGCCCTGGTCAACTTTCACCTTCAGAGGTCACACAAGATTTCAGACGAATTTATAAATCCCTTAGTCCGGGAGGATGGTTTGTATCCAATGTCGCCGGAAAACCAAAGATTCCTTCTTCGGAAAAGGTGCGAAACTGGAGGCAGTTACCGGATTGTTTTGCTCTTTCGGAGAAGTGGGCGGAGGAGATCTATTTCCATGAACATTGCTGGTTTGTGTATCCCCAAACCAATAAGGTCATAAAAGTTGTCGAAGTTGAGCGAATGTACGGGGTGCGAGAGATAACACCGCTATTGGCTGAAGCTGGATTTACTGATATCTCAACAGCCAACAGTCTCAAAGGTGATACAGCTGCACAAGCAGGCAAGCATTTTGCTTTTTGGTGCCGAAAGCCAAATACATAACCTGTGTCGGCACGCAGACCGGGCGCGCCGGTGTCCCTCCTTGGAGGTTAAAGATAATTGGAAACGTTTGGCGAACCTATGGGGTTCGTAAAGAATAAACGATATGTCCAAGACCGCGAAAATACTCTCGCCGCACTTTATCTGGATACCATTGACGAGCCAATTGTCGACATCGTCGCTGGTTTTGCTGGACTCCGCCATTGCTTTACCCTGCAGTGCTGCTACGGGCACTTCGTTTACGCGCCGGAACAGGATCTGCGTAGACTGGAGCCCATCCCGTTCGACTTTAATGGCTTGGTGAGATACAGAATCGCCTATATCGCATTCTGCCTTGAAGAGAGCCGACACGGGGAGACTCTCCGTGATTCCCTCGCTCGAATTGCAGCGATTTCCCCGGACTACATTCAGTTCGGGTCCGTGAAATGGTTCTGGGAACATTGTGTAAATTCATATGCCCTTCAGGTGGAGCCCATTGCTCACCAGTTTAAGGATGAGGCCATCCTGGAACCTGTCGAGGCGCTTCAGACCCAGACTGTCAGAAACCACTTTTTCAGGGAACTCAGGGCACTGCTTCATAGGGAAATGAGCGAACAAGTAACGGGCTAACCCTGCAGTGCAGGAAACAGCCAGGGTTGCCTACTGCACTGCAACTTCTTTATCAGTCTGACCATTTCGCTCTCATCCTTAAAAATGTGTGCCGTGCCCGGCACACTACCAGGGGCTGTAGCCGAAACGGTTCCCTCGCGGCAAAGCTCCGTCGTTATGACTCAAAACCAACACAGCAAGATTCGGGTCGCGAATGACTTTTGAACGTTTATATTTACATACGGATTGCGGGAAATTTTTATCCGTATGTACTTATCACCCTGAAAGGATTATTAAAATGGCAGCACTGCCCAACAAAGTTGCAATTATCACCGGAGCAAGCACCGGACGAGATTGCAAAATCAGCTCTTTATCTGGCATCCGACGCATCCAGCTTCACTACGGGATCGGCGCTTCTGGGTTGACGGCGGGCTTTCAATAAACAGAACCTGAACTCGTACTCTCAAGGAACATTCCAATGTCTGACTATGATCGTATAGCTGAAGCAATTTCTTTTATCTCCACTCGGCTGGATAATCAACCGACACTGAACGAAGTTGCGGCACACATCCATTTAAGCCCCTTCCACTTCCAGCGCCTCTTCTGCCGCTGGGCCGGAGTGACTCCAAAAAGATTCTTACAGGTTCTTACCTTGGAACGTGCCAAACAATTATTGCGTGAGTCAAAGCCACTCCTTGACGTTTCATACTCCCTGGGATTGAGCAGTGGTTCCCGCTTATATGATCACTTCGTTCATCTGGAAGCTGTCACACCAGGAGAATACAAAATGGGAGGTGCAGGCCTGACGATTGAATATGCCCTGCATGACACTCCTTTCGGTAAATCGTTTCTTGCCACAACACCGAGAGGGGTCTGTAGTTTTGCATTTCTGGAGAACATAGACATTGATGAGCATCTGACAGAATTGCAGAAAAAATGGCCGCATGCGTTAATGTGTGAAAATCATCAGCGAACGCTTAAGGTTATTCAAGCTATGTTCGGCAAGGTGAAGAGGATGGATCGGCCGTTGTCTTTGCATGTTACCGGAACAAACTTTCAGGTCAGCGTGTGGAAAGCGTTGCTACAGATACCCCCGGCAACGGTAGCGAGTTATTCTCAAGTAGCAGCTTCTATTGGGCGCCCAGGTTCCGCAAGGGCTGTGGGCCAAGCGGTAGGCGCCAACCCTGTCGCATTACTGATTCCTTGCCATCGTGTCATTCAACAAAGCGGTAAACTTGGCGGCTACCATTGGGGTGAAATCCGGAAACAGGCAATCCATTCATGGGAATCTGCCAGGTATGAACGCCATACCAAGGCATTCGATAGGGATGCGTCTAAGAAGGCGCACTGATTCGCAGGGTCAAGTGTTGAAAAATTAACGGGAAAATGGTTGTGTCCCGCTTTGACCTTCCTCGGCAAACAATCACGGAGAGAAAACGGGACAAACGATAGAATTGGGACGGACCAAACCAACATATCGGTTACACAGTATAAAGAAGTGGGTCTTTTAATGGGTGCCCCTTTTCGTGTTTCGACAGTACTGAAACTGACTCCAAATTCCGCACCTGTCCTTTAGAGTTGAGTATACTCTGGGGACATCTTCGCACTTGATCATACAGAGCCGACAGTCCAATCGCCTAGATTACTTATGAGCAACAGCCACTATTTTTTCCGTTATTTCGAACTGTTTTTTCCGAAAATATGAAAAAGCGGAAACTGTCCCACCAAGGCGGTACCGCTCATAACGCCCTGGCGATACTAAAACATCCCATTGTAATTACATGTTTTATTACTCGTGCACTACGGGTAGCGTACGGATTAATACCACGCTTACAGGGAGGGAATAGTCCTTTTGTGGGAAGGTAATAGCAATTTATTTTGATCTCTAAGCAGATTTTCAACTCTGCCTCTACAGACCAACATTTCATTAAAGATCTGTATCTTATTGTACTTATTATATTGTTACCATTTAACATCCCCCCGAACTTTGTTTTTTCCAGGTGTGCTTGGCAACTGATCCTGTCATCTCTCATCATGCGTTTCCTATCTTTTCAGAGTAATCTTCTTCTTTTCGCTAAAAGGGAGACTACTAATAAATTGATTGGAATTGATTGCTTATGAGCAACCTGCAGAAACTCCTTGCCCTGGTCTTCATTCTGGTATGGATAGTGCACGGAATTGTACAGCAGACCTGTTGGATATTTAGACAATTCACAGGAGTTCCGACACAGCCTCAAGGCTAAAATACACTGACAGGCAAGCTCAAGGAGGTAGAAGATGAAAAAAGCATTGTTAGGGAGTCTCATTCTTTTCGGATCGTTGATGATGGTTGGAAGTTCGATGGCAACAAGCCTGTGCGACATGTCCGATTGGGAGGTTAATCCAAATTATAAGAGGGCTGGATTCATTAACAAGAAGAACAGCAGCTTTGAATTCGGCGCTTATACAGTAGATGGATCTAAAAACGTGTCTCTCAGTAAAATTCTTGGTGACATGTATACGGATCCCGATATACATTTTTTAAAAAGCAACGAATCCTTTGGTTTTTATTTAAAAAAAGGTGATAGAATCTGGCTCTCAGACAGCGCCATCAGAGGAATTAAATACAAAGGTGCGTCATCTGATTTGGCTGGTCTAAGAATCGCGAGATCCGATAGGTTTCAAGTAGATTATATAGACACCCTTGCTGGGGATAAGTATAAGTTTTACTTGACTTCCTTTAATGAAAGGATGTTATTTAAAGCCATAGGTGCTCACATAACCCCAACAGAAACGGCCCCAGTTCCTGAGCCGGCTACCATGCTTCTCTTTGGTACTGGCCTGGTGGGTCTTGCTGGCCTGATAGGCAGAAGGAATAAAAAATAAAATTCCACTTTCTCGGAATCATAAGGCAGGGTCATTACTGGCCCTGCCTTTTTTGTTGAAACCAATCCAAGATCGTTCCAGACTATCAACAATCCACGGCTATTCGAAATAACCCCCGATGTGACCACGGTCAACAGATTGTCGAACGATTCACCAATTCATGCACAAACGTCAGTTGGTTTTCATTAACCCGGCTTGAAATTCTATCCCAACCACTTGATGATAGCGGATAAAATCACGCTGATCTTTTAAGTTTTTATCTGTAGAATCGCTTTGATATAACCCGCCTTTTTTCCATAGTTTGACCAGAACCGCCAACTGTTCGGCAGTTACAATCAGCGGTCAAAATCCATCAATTTCTCTCAAGACAATCCCTGGTTCGGTGGAGTGAGGCAGGTTTCCGACAACGGGTACAGATAGCAATGAAACCTCTGCCGTGCCTCTGCCGACCCGATAATGGCCACCAAGTCATGCCGGTCAAAACGAAAAGAAGGCTCAGGGTTAGTCTCTAACCGACCATCACGGATTATTCCAACCACTGATATCCCTGTTGTTTTACGGATCTCGGCCTCGGCAATACTTACTCCTACCAGTGGATTCTCCGAATCAAGTTCAACCCATTGCAAGTCAAACTGTTGCTCAGCTGCCCGCATCTGGCCAAGGGTCCTGTATTCTTTTCCGGGGGCAGCAACGTTTTGCACAAGCTGGTGACGAAGATTTTCGGCATGAAGCTGGATCTCCGGCACTGGAATACGCAAATAGAGCAGAACCTGCCGAATCATTTCCATACCGGCTTCAAATTCAGGATAAATTAGATCTACCACTTCCAATTCGCTGAAAACACTGAAAAAATCTGGATCCGAGATACGTGCGACAACTCTGATTCTGCTGTTTACTCTCTTTGCATGGCTGATAATGGAACGGGCAACAACTATACCTGGAATAGTTACCACCAGAAGGGACGCTTGCTGGATCATCAAGGCTTCCTGGACGACCTCTTGACCGCCGTCTCCAAATACGATTGGATAACCGGCGGCTTTGGCTTTTTCGATACGCAGCTGGTCAAGTTCGACCAGGACGAAGGGAATAGCCAATCGCTGTAACACCCCTGCAATCTGAAAGCCAATGCGTCCGCAGCCGGCAATGACGACATGGTTGCGAAATGTATCTTCAGGGAAATTAAGAGATTCGAGCGGCTCGTGCCTGAACCACCGTTTTTTCAGTCCGTACAATCTGGATGTCTGGGATGAAACCAGAGGAGTCAGCACCATTGTAATAACAGCCATGGTGAGGAATACGTTATAGAATTCGTCGCTGATAGACTCAGTGGCAACCCCGATCCTGGCTAATACAAAAGAAAACTCGCCCACCTGAAAGAGACCGAGCCCGACTGCGAGCGGGATGACATTGCGATAACGAAAAATCCAGGCCAGAACAGCAAAGACGCATCCCTTGCCGATACTCACGATAAGTACCAGAAGCATGATAAGAGCAAAATGGTTGATAAGAAATCTGGGATCCAGAAGCATGCCCACAGAGGCAAAGAACAGCAGGCCGAAAAGATCGCGTAGCGGGATAATATCACTGAGAGCCTGATGGCCATAATCCGACTCGCTGAGAACCATCCCGGCAATAAAAGCCCCAAAGGCAAAGGACAGGCCTGCCAGATAGGTGGTATAGCCCACACCTAATCCGATAGCGGTAATAGCCAGAATAAAAAGCTCCCGGGAGCAGAGCCGGGCGATGGTTTTAAGCAGATAAGGGAGAAGCCTGGTGCCGAGAAACAACATGGCGACGAGAAACACTGTTGCCTTGATTACTGCAAAACCAAGGCTTCCAAAGCCGGCAGCCGGATCATTGAGTTGCGGTAGGATAATCATCAGCGGCACGACCGCCAGATCCTGGACAATAAGTATACCGATCATGACCTTGCTGGACAGTGTCCCAAGCCAGCCTTGGTTCATCAGCGTTTTTAGAATCACCATCGTCGAGGAGAGGGAAATCAGGGATCCGAACCAGAGTGCGGTTTTCCATTCCCAGCCGAAAACGCGACCGACTGCATAGCCAAAACAGATGGTCAGGAGCATCTGTAGTGGTGTACCGATAAGTGCGACGAATTTTACCGGTTTCAGATCTTTGAGCGAAAACTCAAGGCCAAGCGCAAAAAGCAGCAGTGCAACCCCGATCTCGGACAGAAGTTCGATATCATGAATTTCAGTTATCGTCATCCCGCCGGTATACGGCCCGAGGATAATACCGGCAGCTATGTACCCGAGTATCAGCGGCTGATGCAGTCGCTGCATTATCAGGCCACAGAAAAAGGCGGTCAAAACCAGTAAAACGATATCAGTTGCGATTCCCATAAAACAAACCAGAGCGAAATTTGAAAGTTGAAAAAGCAAATACAATAAATTGGTTCAACTGAGAGTACTCTTCTTTGTACCTTTTTTCACTGTTCATAGAGGCAATACATGGAACCTCTAGGCTTCGTGACGGTCGATTTTTTGGCTCAATACCGTACCGCTAGATAGTGTCGATGTCCGGGTACGGAACCACGCTTTCGCACACCGGGCAATTCGCTTTCACGATATTGACGACCCTCCTCACCGTCAATCGGGCAGCAGAGAGATTTCCTTGAAAAAAGTCAGGTTTTGACCTGGGTCAAGGTAGAAGGCTGCCTTCCCAGGTATCATTTACCTAATAGAATACAAAAATCAGTTCGGCAACTCATCTCAACTGCGAGGATTGACATGGACGCATACAACTGCAAAGGTATCAAGGACATTATCGCCGAGTTTCCAGGCGTCGGCACAATACTTGAGGAATACGGCATCGGCTGCGGCCCCTGCACCGTCGGCATCTGTCAATTGAAAGATATCCTGGAGATCCACAGCCTGGCAAAGGACGCCGAGAAGGAGTTAATGCTCCGGATTGAAGCGGAAATTTACCCGGAAAGAAATATCAAAGTATCTTCCGGGGCCAAAATTCCTGCCGCAAACATTGCCGGAAAATTTGTTTTTTCCAGGCCGGTGGAAGTTCTGGTGGCAGAGCACAGACTGATTAAGCGATGGCTCGCCTTAATACCCGTCATTACCGGGAAACTGGACCTTGGCAATACTTCGGACCGCCAGCTTGCAGAAGGAGGGATTGATTTTATCCGATCTTATGCCGACAGTTTGCATCATGGAAAGGAAGAAGACATCCTGTTTACCTATTTTGATGATTCGGCGGACATCTTCCAGGTCATCTATAAAGATCACCGCAGGGCAAGACATCTGGTCCAGCAGATGCTGGACGCTCTCAAGGAGCAACAGAGCCAGGTTTTTACCGCCAACCTGCTGGCTTATGCTTCGCTGTTGGAAGAGCATATTCATAAAGAAGACGAGGTGCTCTTCCCCTGGCTGGATCAAAAATTGACGGCAGAGCAAAAAGAAGAGCTCTTGAATCGATTTCACCAGGCGGACGGTAACCTCGCCTTGAATCTTCAAAAGTATCACGATTTCATCGACAGACTTGAACGGCAGCTTCGGTGAACCGAGTTTTCGGGAAACTGTGGAAAAATGTTGAGTCCCATACAGTTAAAGGAGGAAGACCATGTGCGAGAGCTACCACCTCAAGTGTGAATGCGGCATGAATAAAGCGGAGATTTTCTTTGGCAAGATGCTCCTCGATGCAAGGTCGGTTACTCGCCTCTTTTGCCCTGAATGCAGCGGGGACAATAACGGCCACGATCCGGAAAGAGTATGGGATAACGGCTGGGTCATCGAGATGAATATGGAGCTGATCAGGGCATATGCCGCAACTTTTGGCGTAACTGCGACTGATCTGACCGCAGACTGGATCTTCGACCAGGGGTATGTCACCTGGGTAGGAATTACCCCCGATGACTCAGAAAACCGCAACAGAGAGCGGGAGAAAATCCAGGCCCTTGCTCAAACCGACGTACTGGCCTACATGAAAGCCATGAAAGAATGGGGTATTGCACGGGAAAAGCGCTTTGTCGGTGAAGGTTGGCGTAAAATGCAGAACAGATAGGCCCACTCGAAAAGAAATTCTTCAGCTGTCGTATCTCCGGGGCCGTCCGCTCCCCAGAATGCAGCCCCATGGGGGATGACGATTCGCATCTCTTTTGCTCATCGCCATCAATCAAAACCACTATATTTGCAGTATTTTCGTAACACTTCTGGATACATCTCACCTTGATCCTCGGTACACGTGCCATGAGTTTGCCTATGGCTGGGATCGTGTTTTTTACACCGACTTCGTTAGTCATACCTGTCTTGCCAATTTAAAACCTGCTGATTTAGCCGGCTTGTGCGATTGCGGTTCAACCTCCAAGGCAAGATGGACGTGATTTAGAAACCGGTCTCGCCTATCATAATATGCAAGCATCCAGCAATTTACGCCAGCTGCCTTCTTTTTTCTCCTCTCTTGGTCTCCTTGCAGAACCTCATAGTTCAACAGACTTATTGTAAAATGCTATTTCGTCCACTATGCAATCAATTACCTTACGGCCATGATACCCTGACGACAACTTGACATCATATTTCCCTTGAATTATATGGTTTGGCGTTGTAATCGCATTCAGATATTGAGAATAAAAAGTTTGAAAGGAAGCAACTGAATATATAAAGAAAACATAACAATCCTCTGTAATAATCGACAGTGTCTAACCTTTTTCTGCGCTTGATCCGGTCCCCAAGCAAGGACCAAACAGAGTATAGTGAATAGTCAGAGCCCTTCGATGGATTGCAAAATCGTTAACAAGAGTATAGGAAAAAATTGTTCACCCGGTTTTACAAGGCGAGGGATTCACCAAATTATTTCAATGCTTGAAAGGAGAACGTTGCATATGAAAAAAATTGTTTCAATACTCAAATCACTTCAGGTCACTATCGTTTTATTGCTGTGCTCACTGGTTATTTCAACCTCTTCGTCAGCAGGAGATAAAGATGATGCATTCCTGTCTGCTGCCGAATCCGGCAATCTGCAAGTTGTAAAAAATAGTATTGAGCAAGGCAGTATGGTGGATGTCACAGATGCGGATGGTTGGACGGCATTAATGAAGGCATCTTACCAGGGTCATTACGATATAGTTAAATACCTTCTTGAAAGTGGTGCCGATGTCAATGCAAAAAACAAGAATGGCCGAACAGCGTTAATAAGTGCTTCTGCCTGGCATCCTTCAATTGTGCAATTGCTGGTAAGCAAAGGGGCAAATGTCAATGCTGCAAACAGTAGAGGGAGAACCGCACTAATCCAGGCCACTTATTTTTATAAGCTCGAAATTATTAATTTTCTCATAAACAATGGGGCTGACCTTAATATTAAAGATAATGACGGCAGAACAGCATTAGCCTGGGCTAAGAAAGAAGGATACGATGATGTTGCGGATGTTCTTTTACATCACGGCGCCCAGTAAAGCTGGTAAAGACAAGGACTAACAGTTAAGGGGGCAGCCACGGACAGTGCTTGCACCCTTATTATGTATTTTACGGAAAACAAAAACCAAAGCCTCATCGATAAATACACTCATCCAGCGGGCGCTCGTGATAGTTAGATCAGTTGCAAACCGTCGTTTTCGTCAGAATGACCTGTGAACAATAGCCAGACGGGCAAGTTATCTCAGTCTTTGCTAAGGAGCGACAATGCACATTTTTGTAGCCGATATTAAAGATGCAAAGAAAATCTTAAGCCTTCAAAGAGTGGCATATCAAAGTGAAGCCAAAATTTATCAAGATTACACAATTCCTCCATTGACCGAGACCATAGAAGAAATAAAAAGTAACTTTGCAACTCAGACATTTCTCAAAGCCACTGATGATAAGGACAATATAATTGGATCAGTGAGAGCCCGTTGTGACAACGTATCCTGTTTTATAAACCGTCTAATTGTTCACCCTGAATGGCAAGGTAAAGGTGTTGGAACCAGACTTTTGATTGCCATTGAAGATCATTTCTCCAGCGCGAAAAGGTATGAGCTTTTCACAGGATCAAAAAGCGTGGGGAATATACGTCTCTACAAAAGATTGGGTTACAAACCATTCAGGGAGCAGGTGGTCAATGCATTCCTTTCACTGACATATCTGGAAAAAAATAAAATTGCCCCAATATAATACCCAACGATTCCGGGACCAGGGGCAAAGCCATACTGCCGGCTGCTTCATTTGAACGCAAGAATTCAATAAATAGCACCTTCCTGATAGGCAGCGGGAAGTATCATGGTTATCTTACCCTCATTCCCATCATGTTGTATCTGCCGGCCCCTGCCGTCTTTAGGCCGGATCTATCGTACTCTTGCTCGGGACGTGCCGGTTTTCCACTGGAAACGGGTGCTCTCCGAGAATCCATGCTTGCCTGAACAAATCAAACCGGAAGGAGGAGAAAATGAAATTTCATCGAATACTCTTCATAACGGCTATACTCGTGTCCCTTACAATGAATGCTGCCGAAGCCAAAATCGTGACCCGTGACGTTCCCTATGACCATGATGGTGTCCATCTGCAGGGTTTTTTGGCCTATGACGACGCAACCGCAGCAAAACGACCGGCCATCCTGATAGTCCATGAATGGTGGGGGTTGAACGACTATGCCCGTCAGAGAGCTCAACAACTGGCAGGAATGGGCTATGTCGCCTTTGCTGTCGATATGTATGGCGACGGCAAACACACCGAACATCCTGATGAGGCCTCCAAATGGATGAGTCAAATTACTGAAAATAAAGATCGCTGGCAGAAGAGAGCGGAAGCGGGTTTGGCGATATTACGGCAGGATCCGCACACCGACTCCTCCAAAATGGCTGCCATCGGCTACTGTTTCGGTGGCGGTACGGTACAGCAGCTGGCCTATGCCTCCGCCGGTCTCAAGGGAGTTGTCAGCTTCCACGGCAGCCTGCAGTTGCCGCCTGTGGATGCAGCAGCGATGACCCGGACAAAGATTCTCCTTTGTCACGGCGGGTCGGATCCCTTTACCAAACCCGAGTATCTGCAGCAGTATCTGGCCGCCATGGAAAAATCGGGGTTCGATTATCAGATGGTCATCTACGGCGGAGTCAAACACAGCTTTACCAACCCCCAGGCGGACAAGATGGGCATGGATGCCCTGAAATATGATCCCAAGGCCGATCGTCGATCATGGGCACAGATGAAGATGTTTTTTCAGGAGCTGTTCGGCGGCTGATCCGATACACTCTCGAAAACCAATATAGAGCCTGAAAACACTTCGTTCCTGGAGATTAATACTTGGTATTCGAAGAGGTATCCTGGTCCGACCCCAAGATGCCCGAGGAGCCCAAGATATTGAATGAACAAAGATACAACATCGAGGAGCAAATACAGGACAGTGGACAAGAGGCATAACAGCTATGTGGCCTGATGGTCCCCCGGGGCATGGAATTACCAGCCACTATCTCCCGGCGGGAACCAACTATATATTCACTGAACGCTTAGGAGGATGTAGCGTTTATATACAGGCTGGTCAGATTTGGCACTCTTCCGCAGGAATTGTACCCGGTGGGGTTCCGGCTCATCAACAGGTAGCTGAGCCTTACGCTGGGACTGCAGGTAATTTTGATCAAACATGTCCCGTCGCCTACCAGGTCAGGGGTGTCTGGAATGTAGGGACCAGCGTACCGCATGATGTGGGGCCTTTTCTTAGAACACATGCACCTTCACAATATCGATATCGGGGTTATTAAAACAGCAAAAAAGCGCTGCCTGGAAAAGGAAGGTTTTTACGAGTCGTCTTTGTTGATAAGAAAAAGAATACCCGGGAGAGGTGGCCTGCGATTATCCCGAAGCTCAGCCAAGCCAAAACCTTTCCTGAAGTAATTTACGACGTTACGGGCGGTATACTCCTCTCTCCAGTAACCTTTTCGTTGCTGACGTGCCTCCATGAAAAACTCAAGAAATCCGTCGCCGGTCGTTACTTCATGGCCCAAATTTTCAAGATAGGTTTTAAGTGTCCGGTCAGGAGCCGGCCACCCTTCAGCAGATGCCGCTTCCGCCCTGCTGCTGTAAAGTGTATTGCTTATGAATTGTGTGTCATTTTCTGTTCCGATTGCTGACTCTTTCGGCCTGTACTCCCAGTCAACTTCTCTTGAATTTGTAAGTGTATTGTCTCGAAATATATTTCCCGTCAGGCCAGGATATGCCCAGGTAGCGCATTCCAGATACTCATTTTCGACACCATCGGTCACATTGATTGCCCTGGAGGCAGCGCCGGTGTCAAATATATTGTTGTGAATAATGTTGTTTCTCGACGGATAGTGAAAGGTATGGGAGTAACAGTACCACCCCAAAGAACTTAAAGAGAGACCGTATTGATCTGCCTCGTGTTGCGCGCTGGTAACGACATTTCCAGCAACTTCAACTCCATAGGCGCCGGAGGTGAGTTCAAAGCCCCAGCCCGGATGGCCACGGTTGTCATCGGTTCCGCTGCCCTTAAAACGCTGCAAAACATTATTACGTATCGTACCGGTTGGGCCGTCAGAGTCTGGATATCCCCCATGTGCTCCCATGGCCACATAGCCTTGATAGAAGAAATTATTTTCGATTCTCATCCCTGGACGAAACTGATCCCCGGATGCGCCGATCATGCTGATCGAATCAAACAAACCCGATTGCATATTCTCACATTCACCACTGAGGTAGAGGTTTCGATTATAAATATCGTAATACTGCTGACCGGAGGGCGGCCAGTTTACCATGGGATCTCCATTGGCAAAGCCATTGCGCATCAGGATTGATTCTTTAATCTGCAGACGGCTGTTTCTGAGACCGGAATAATACATACCCTGCACATGGGGACTGTGGCTGTCCAGATAAGAGTCGGTGATAATTGAACGGTAAAAAGTAAATTGACCCGCTGTATTCTGGATATTTACATTTGTCCCCCCATCAATCCAGAAATCTTCAAACACAATATCCACCGCTTCTTCGTTTTGGCCTAGAAAGCTGATGCCGCCACGCTTGTCGCTATCGCTGCCTCTCCCGTCAAAATGAAGGGAAAGGTAGGTAATATGTTTGGGTTGTGGATCTGCCCATCTGGATAAGAAAGCACCATTTGTGGTGTTAATGAATCTCGGCCTTGGCAAAGAGAGGTTTCCATAAGCTCCGACTATCTGTCTCTTGGAACTGGAACTTCCACCCGAAACGGCGAGCGTACCTGCATCCAGCGCATTGAAACCGGGCGTCGTTTCCCGTGCGAACGAGAGATAATCCTGATAGAGATCAAAGGTGTCTCCCCGCTTAAAGAGCCACCAGTCTGGGTATTCATATCGCGTGGCGGCCCTGTTTTCACCGGGTGCCTTGTAACCTGTACCGTCCCAAGGGGTGCCAATATCCTCAGCGGCGTTTCGTCGTGGAGCAACATAGGGCCATCGCCTGAAAGGTTTGATTGGCCCGCTGGGATTCATTGGATCGATGCCATAGGCAAGGCCTCCTTCGCCGGTATTGTTGCCGGAAGAGTCGACAATTGCCTCTCCGTTCCAGAAATACAGCTCAGCCTCGGTGTCATTTCCTGAGGCACTGATATAAATAAGTCGCGTGCCGGGCTGATTAAGGCTGGTGAGAGGATACTCGGAAGTATCGTACGGAGTGGGAGTAAACTTCGTCCATCCGCCGGCAAGGACAAGCACAGAACTGAGCAGTAGATAGATGCTGACGATACCTGGCAAAACGAGTAAGCTTGTGCTATTGAGAGTTTTTGGGAACATTACCTGTCCTTACTGATTTTAAGGTTTTTACGAGATCATCAAAGATGAGAGTCAGCAGTTTGACAAAGGGGCCCACCAAACATCATAACTACGGGAAATAAAGGAATAACCCTCATGCTATATGGTAACAAACGAATCATAAAACACAAGATCAGACTTCTCAATTTCGCAGAAGAACTCATCGACGTCACAAGATCCTGCAAAATCAAGGGGCCATTTCCATTTATTGATCTTCACTGCAGACAGTATTGTATTTTTTGTTGAAGGAACTTTCCCAACAGGTCAATGTATCATGATCGAAACAAAAATATCCGACCAGGCAAGTAGACCACCAAGTTCTTCAATCATCAGGATAAGGTCAAAGCGATAAAGGGAGGAGGTGCATTATATGAGAAACGTAAAAAAAACTATCGTTGCCAACGACCCCTTTGACCTCGCTCGTTTTACGATTGCCCAGAAAAATATCTACGACCAGGTACTTTCGGAGTTAAGAGATGGCCGGAAACGAAGCCACTGGATGTGGTACATCTTTCCGCAAATCGACGGCCTGGGTTACAGTGCGACAACCAAACTCTATTCCATAAAAAGCCTGGAAGAAGCTCAAAAATACCTGTGCCACCATCTTCTTGGCCCAAGACTCATCGAATGTGCAGAAACAGTGCTGCATACCGAAGGACTGACAGTTTCTGAGATATTCGGCTCACCCGATGATATGAAATTGAAGTCATCGATGACCCTCTTTGCAACGATTTCCGAAGAAAAATCGGTGTTTCAACTTGTTCTCGACAAATTCTTCCAAGGGAAACAAGACCGGACAACTCTCCAGCTTTTGCAGGCAATGGATAACGACGATTAAAAGGGAGGTAAAGGGAAGGAGCCTTGCATTTCCGTAATGCGCTTATAGGGAAAACCTCTCCCATAACAAACAACAACCCCAATATTTTCCCCACAAGTGGGTCATTTCCTGACACATATGGGGAATATTCCCCACGTCCCTCTAAAAACCATCCGGCAAAACCAGCATTATCGATTTCACGCTTTGTCTATATTCTATAATTACAACACGTTATAAGAAATCCACGAAAACAAATCTACTTGGTTCATATATTGTATAGCTATTTACATTACACGGATTGTTTGTAAGAAGATAAATGCTAACTCATTCCGGAAAGGTTACGTGCCTGTCCGGAATCCCAGATGTGGTGTTGCAGGGCAGGGTCGCCCCTCTGCTCTTCTTACCTTCAGTGTCTATTTTTTCCGGATGTATACATTTTTCTGATTGTCCGTTAGGCGGACGAATGACAAATATACCATTTTTCACGGCTGAGAGGGTGAAAATGAAAAAAATATTCGTGATTTTATTCATGAGTCTCGGACTATTCTCCGGGAATCTTCAAAGCGCCGGCGCCACGACTATATATGACGCTCTGGCGGCAGGTGCCCTCCCTTTTTTTAACGTCCTTGATATTACTATTCTTGCGGCTCAGGGAGCATCTGATTTCCCGAATTCGGCGGGCAATTCAAGTGGTGATATTGATGAATTGCTTTTAGCCGATAATGAGTCAGCCCCGGAGAAAGTTATCGAAAAATTGATATCCGAGGAGACGTTTAGATTGCCACCTGATTCGTTTTCCCAGGTAGACGACAGAGTAACCGCCATGGAAGTATTGGTAATTGATTTATTAGACAAATCCTCTGCATTCGGAGAACCTATCGGTCCATTCTGGCAAAATAGCATCCCAGGTTCAACCTCTGCAGATACCTTGTTTACACAATTTAATGAAACTGCTTTCGGTGATTCAGATCTGATCACTGGAGTTGGAAATACCGCTGGCAGTACTTCTTTCAGGGTACCCGAACCGGTAACTATGCTTCTGTTTGGCGCTGGACTTGCCAGCTTTGCCAGCCTTTTTGGCTCGAGACGGAGAACAAAGAACTAAACACATTTTCCTATCATTGGTATTGCGCTCGGTCTCTTTTGCCGGTTCCATGACCCTCCCCTCCGGTATTAATATGCTGTTTTCGACCCGTTGGCGCTGGTTGGAATCCCGACCGCTTTTATTATTTTATAGCGCGGCCAGGTCACCCACCCCCCTGCATGAACGGCGTAAGGCTCCGGTGGAAAGTCCCATCCATGCCAACGAAGACATGCCCGTTCTCTACAGGAACCTGGTAAAGCGGCTGAAAAGGGCTGGCCGATTCACGGCAAGCCTGCCACACGAGCCTGGGCTGACCAATCACCTGTACGCCCAGGCGGCCAGAGACGATTTTTTTTGCATCCTCAGGGGATATCATCATGCTGCTCAAAGGTGCCGGGAACTCCGCCATGGAGGACATGACCCCACTCTGGGCATCAACTTGAACGATGAGCAGAATCCCACCATGTTGGTCCAGCCACGGAATGAGGTAGTAACCTTGATCCGGCTCGTCGAGCCGAAAAACCAATACCGGTACCCCGGCGCGACCGACACTTCGCGCATCGGCCACGCCGGGGTTATCCTCAGTGTGGATACGATCCAGACCTCTTTTCGCTTCCTCTTTGGCAACAGCAGGATCAATCAAAGCACCTCTCCTTTTTATACGCCGTGTCCACTTGTCAGTTGAGTAAAAACCTGACCATCTACTCGCACATAGAGTTTATTCCCGCCGATTGTCAGTTGGTAAAACGGCAGGTGGGGGGACCAGGATTCACGGCAGGGCTTCCATACCAACACCGGGGGAATGCAGTACGTGCCGGGATAGACCTTAAACCGTCCCTTTTCATCTGGCAACTCGAAGAGTTTATCGTTAACCCTTCGCCCTACTAACTCAGTAAGCCGCCTTCCTGTTTTACCAAGCAGCAATTCCTTTGCGGGTGCTGCAAATATCCTCAAACTCTTGAATATTCCAAATCGCGCATCGACGTCAACAAACCCTAAAACATCGCCGTCTCTTTCCCATGGTGTCAGATAGTAGAATTCATTCGGCAAATCGAGACGCTGGACAAGCAGCGGGGTGCCGAAATTACCTGCGCTAAACGTTTCTGCCCCGCGTTTACTTTCAGGAATGCCATATTCTTTCAAACCACGGGCAGCCAATTCGATTATATCTTTTTTGAAGATCAACCGCTTACCATCGGCGAAATATTTAATTTCACGCCGGCGCGGCAACTCAATTTTCGGCGGCTCAGGGTCGCACACGCTGATCCACTGGGTTGCCCCACCCGGATCGTCATAGCTGCAACCGTTAAAGCGATGGGTTTGCCATTCGGTATACGTAACAAACTCGTTTGCTACGCCATGTGTGCTTCCCGAGCCGCAGGTATCCGAGCCGTCGTGGGCAGATATCGAAGAGTCCCATACCGGGTTGTTCAACCAAAAACCTTCAACGACATACGGTCCCGTCGTCGGGTCAACATCAGTTTGTACCCCGCAGACAACATTCCAGTGCTGACAGTGATAGACCAGTATTGCAGGCGATACTTGGTAATGATACAAGGTATGGGCGACGTCCCTCGTACCTTCGGCCTCAGTCAGCCGTTTGTGAACCACGAAAAAATTAGGCAGAAACGAAGCCGGTCTTCTATCGTTCAGCGTGTAGCACAGTCCATAGGGATCGGTCGCCCATCCCGATTTGACATTGTGGTTGTGATTGGATGTGTAGAGATCATCCTGATCGAGACTGGCATAGGAGACGCCAATCTCGTGAAGGATCATCATAGCGCACGCTGCACCGCAGTAGTACGACGTATCTTGCGTGTGATATCGGTTATTTGTGTTAAAACTCCAGCTCATGGCAAATATCCTCCGTAGGATGAAGTGATACTTCTTTGCATCGGTTAACACAGTTCAGACAGAGCTATGCGTTGTGTATTGCATAGTGCAAGTTTACTGCTTAAGGTAGCAACCCCCGGCATATTTTATTCCGTCAATAGACATCACCTCCTTCCCCACGAAGAAATCTTCAGATAATGCATTGCTCAAATTTGAGTAATGCAGAGACCAAATGACCTGAACTTGAAGAATAGTTACTTTGTCTCGCGACCTACACTACAACAAGGGTCACGAGGTATTGAAGAGTGATGCAAGAGCAACAAGTTGATCGAATCAAAACGAGAATAAACACAGCTGAACCGGATCATCACAGGTCAAGGAAGCCGCCTGAGAACAATCCGATAAGCATAGACTTTAATGTGGAAGCCCAAGAGAGGCAATAGGCATAATTACCTATTTTAAGGCGCGTCTCCTTTAAACAGATAATCCGCTGTTGCTACTCCTTTTAGCAATGCCGCGAGGGCAACAAAGACAGGACATCGCGTCAACCCAATCAGCGATTCAACCGGGAGCCGCACAACAAGGTTACATCATTAAACCTGTGGAAATTGCGAAAAGGTTCGCATAATTAGTCTCTTGGTGGTATTTTTATCGAGATTTCAAAGAAATACAGCATAATTTTCAGAGACGTGACCGCTATGACGCAACTGCTGACGCTTCATCTGATATCTCGTCGATTTTACTGTTGTTTTAAAATAAATTATTTAGTACTTTTGATGATTGGGATCTGTTCATCAGGCTGTTTTAACCAACCAATTGAGCGATAATCAGCACATCAAACATGAAGATTTTTGCTATCAACGGCAGTCCTCGCAAGAAATGGAACACTTCGATGTTGCTGGAAAATGCCCTTGAAGGTGCCGAATCACAGGGGGCGGAGACGGAACTCATCCATCTCTATGATCTCAATTATAAAGGCTGCACGAGTTGCTTCGCCTGCAAATTGAAAGATGGCAAAAGTTACGGGAAATGCGCCATAAACGATGAACTGACTCCTGTCCTCAACCAGCTTGCCGACGCGGATGCTTTTCTCCTCGGTTCCCCGATCTATTTCGGTACGGTAACCGGAGAAATGCGCTCCTTCATGGAACGGTTGCTCTTCCCCTATCTGGCCTATACCCAACCACCGGCGTCATTATTCAACAGGAAGATTCCTACGGCATTCATCTACACGATGAACGTCTCTGAAGAAAAGTTCAAGGAAGTTCAATACGATATCCACATTAACCTCAACGAAAATATCCTCAGCCGAATATTTGGCCAGGCAGAATCGTTCTGCTCTTTTGAGACACTGCAGTTTGAGGATTATGACAAGGTAGTTTTCAGCTATTTCGATCCGGAGGAACGGCGCGAACGACGAAGAACAATCTTCCCCGAGGATTGCCGGAAGGTATTTACCCTGGGTGAAAGCTTAGTGCAGAAATACAGGAAAATGAACTAGGGAATGGCTAAGTAAAAAACCATACCATTTTCATCTTTTTTTGATACGTTGAGTAAGAACAGCATCGTGGCAGGCTGGCGAGTCACAGAATGTACGCATTATATCTACTCCGGGGGGCGCGAAACGAAATGATGAGAAAAACACTAAAAATACTTTTAGGCCTGGGAATCAGTTTTCTTGCAGTTTCGCCGACCAACCTTTTCGCCGCGACTCTTCTTTCCGATGACTTTTCCGGGGATATCGTCAGCTCCACCAACTGGCTGATTCCAACCTGGGTGTCGGAAACCGATGGAACATATATCGGCCGGACGCAGTTCAGATGCGCACAGAATGCCACGCTGCCTGCAGCGAGCAACAGTAACGCGATACTCACCGTTGATACCTATAATCCAACCGGCTTTTCTTTCTATGGCACCGATCTCATCGCCAATCAATCCTATCCCCTGGCCGGAAACGGAATCCACATAAAGGTTCGCGCCAAGATGGATACGGCAAGCCCCGGCATTGTCGGGGGAATCTTCCTCTATGCCCTCAAACCGGGAGAAACAAGCCTGCATGATGAAATCGATTTCGAATTTCTCACCAGTCTCCCCGATCAGGTGCAAACCAATGTCTACAGCAACGAACCGCTGGGTGACGGCCATCCGCAGGCCATCCCCTATCCTTCCGGCTCGATGACCGACTACCACACCTACGAAATCAAATGGCAGCCGGACGAAGTCTCCTGGTTTATAGATGGCAATCTTGTTCGGACGGAAACCAACCATGTCCCGACCGGACCAATGAATTTTCACCTCAATATCTGGGTCCCTGATACGGACTGGACGGAAGCTTTCAGCCCCTTGTTACAGCCGACGCCAGAGCTAGCCGCCAACCAGATTTTCGGGATGCGCGTCGACTCGGTGGACATACAATCCATTCCATCGACAACAAGGACACCCAACCTGGCGACTCTCTTGTTTCTGCTCGCCTTGGCAAAACCCCTCCCATAGAGATAAACCCAAATCCGGGCAGCACATTGTACCGATGTGCTGCCGAACAGTAACCTTTTTATTTCCTTTTCCGCCTGACTTATCTTAACATAGACCCTTTCCGGAAACCCAACCCAAGGAGTACGCAAAGATGAAAAACGGTGAATGCCCGAAATGCGGGGGAAAAGAAATCTATTCCGGGGCTAATGTCCCATTAAAAAGCGGGCCGTTTGCCAGTAATGCCATCCCCATCGGCCTGACCTCCATGGCCGCCCTGGACAATTATGTCTGCGTGGAGTGCGGCCTGGTAGAGAGCTACATCGCCGATAACGCCAAGCTTGAAGATGTCGCCAAACACTGGGACAAGGTCGAACCGGGCAGAACATGACAGGAAAACAGACCAGATGAAAGGAAAACGCCGCTTCGGAGCCATAACCCGCGTTCTCGTCAGACATGGTTTCGGTAATGTCATTGAGCGTATCTTCAAGCGTGGTCAGCCGGAAAGCGATATTGACGCAGGGAGCATAGTGCCTGCACGGACGCCATTTCATTCGCCGTCCCGCATCCGCCTGCTGCTCGAGGAACTGGGCCCTAGTTTCATTAAGCTGGGTCAGTTGATGAGCGTTCGCGCCGATATCTTCCCGCCGGAATATACCGATGAATTCAAAAAACTCCAGGATAGTGTCCCGCCGGTCTCCTTTGCCTCCATCAAGGCGGTGATCGAGGCCGAACTGGGCGAACCGATAGACGAAATCTTTGCCGACTTTTCCACCGAGTCGATAGCCGCCGCCTCCGTGGCCCAGGTCCATGAAGCCAGGCTGATGAACGGTGACCGGGTAGCGGTCAAGGTTATTCGCCCGGGGATCGAACGGAAAATCAGGGAAGATATCCACGTGATGCGGTTCTTTGCCGAGAAACTGGAGAAGGTCTTCGAGTTTGCCCGGATCATCGGGGCAGTCAATCTGGTCAAGGAATTCGAGCGAACGGTATTTCGAGAGCTGGACATGTTCATCGAGGGCGGCAATATCGAGAAATTCGCCGCCAATTTCGAAGGGAGCGAAGAGATCTACACTGCCCGGGTCTACTGGGACCATACCGCAAAGTCCGTCCTGGTCATGGAGTATATCGACGGCATCAAGATGGACCAGGTGGAACAGATCCGTACTGCTGGCATCGACCCCAAAGAGGTCGCCATGATCGGCCTTCGCTCCTTTTCCCGCCAGTTAATGGATTTCGGTTTTTTCCATGCCGATCCCCATCCCGGCAATACCATTGTCATGTACGACGGGCGTGTCAGCCTGGTCGACTTCGGCATCATCGGCTACCTCGACGAAGAGGCGATGATGCAGGTGGCCAATATCTTTCTCGGCTATGCCGAACACGATTACGACATGGTCATGGACGCCTTCAGGGACGCCGGTCTCATCGACGATGAAAGCATCGACCTGAAGCTTTTCCGCACCGACCTGAAGGATATGAGCGAACCCTTCTACGGCCGGTCCCTGCAGACCATTGCTGTCAAGGATGTCTACGAACAGGTGATGCGGCTGGCCTATAAGTACCGCATCCGCTTTCCCCGGAACCTGCTCCTGCTCCTCAAGACTTTCGTTCAGACGGAGGCGCTGGGTAAAATATTGGGCAGCAACGCCAGTATCCTTGAGGTCACCCGTCCCTACGCGAAAAAGCTGGTACAGCGGGGCTACGACTCCCAGAAGCTCCTGAAAAACCTGGGCCGTGAGACCCAGGCCATGGGTGCCTATCTAAAGATGATGCCCCGGCTCACCCATGCCATCTTCAAGCGAACCGCCGAGGGCAGGCATCGACTGGAGGTCAATCATAAGGGTTTCGACTCCATGGTGGGCAAGTTCGAAAGGGGGCTGAACCGGGCCGTTACGGGGCTGATCATCTCCGCATCGACCATTGCCGGTGCCCTGCTGCTCGATTCCTCGAACAAGGTGATGGACATTTCCGTGGGCGGCTTCACCATCACCCTGACCACCCTTCTCGGAGGTACCGGCTATTGCATCGCCACCCTGCTCGGCCTGTGGCTGATCATCTCTATTTTCCGTTCGGGGAAAATGTAGCATTCCCGGGCAGTACCATGCCGTCGTTACAACCGGGCCGGATCGCACAGGTGTCTGACCGGAAATGAAATTTGGACATGGAACACTTTTTCCTTGTCGTCACTGATAAAGATACGTTTGCCGCAGGGGAATGATCAGATGAAGGTATCAGACTGGCTTGATGAACAGGAAGCAGACCAGGTGGATGTGTCGCACATCGAACTGCCGCGAAATATGGCTTACGATGAAGACCCGGATGAGACTATTTTCTACCAAGAATTCAGGCCATGCGGCCTGTTCTGTACAGAAAATCATCCCTTTGCCACGGTAGAACGGTTCGGGCACTGGTATTATTGTCATGGACAGGACAAGAGCGCCGGAATTCATTCCTCTGCAATGACCTGGCGACTGTTTACCAGGGATAAGGCTCTGGCTCTCCAGACAGCCAAAGCCCGTATAGAATAAGAAAAACCGGGAGTTGGCCGGCCTGTCCTGCGACCGGCAGTTCTTCTCTTTGCCGGCAGGGGGGAGGTGGCCAAGCCGGTCTTGTCAACAATCAGGAAAAATAGCCGACCCAGCGAAACAGGCACACCCCGGCCATACCTGCCGTCATGGTCAGCAAAAGGTTCCTGGTGCGCAGGAATACCAGCAGACAGGCGACAAGGCCAAGCATGCCCTCGATCCCCGAATGCAGAGCACCGGGGACGGTGAGTGACAGAAGGATGGTCCCCGGCAGGCAATCAAGAAAACGCCTGGCCGGACCAGACCCGGGAAGCCGGTCAGCCAGCAGCAGGCCGCCCAGTCGAAGGGTGTAGGTGAGACCGGATGCGAGCAGAATTGCCGGAATAGCACCAAACTGGAAGAGATCGTTCATCTGTCTTCCTCCTTACCGATTACAGCCAACTGGGCAATGGTATCTTCTCCGGCCGCTGCTGTTCTTTTCGTCTGCACTATTTCCAGGACCACTGCGGTCAGAGCGCCGCCGACCCCGCCCAGAGCGATATAGAGTTTTCCCGGCAGCAGATGTTCTCCGGCAACCGCCAGACCGGCAGCGACAAGCCAGGGTAGCAGATCATCCCTGCCCTGCCAGAGGCTGAGCGACAGGGCGGCAAAGACCGCGACAAAAGCGAAGTCCAGGCCCCAGCGCTCCGGCTCGACGATCTGTCCGCCAAGAAGATTGCCGGTAATGGTCGCAAAAGTCCAGGCGGTCAGCAATAACAGACCACCGCCGACCAGAAAGGCCGGACAGGTGCCGCCGTTTCGGTGGGCGGCGATGGTCACCGCCCAGTTTTCATCAGCCACCAGATGCATGCCCAGTGCCTTCTGCCAGAACGGCCGACCATCGAATACCGGCTGCAACGAGGCACCGATCAGCAGGTAGCGCATATTGACGATCAACACGGCGAGACCAATGGCCAGCACCGGGATCGGGCTATGCCACATTTCAATCATCACCAGCTGGGCCGAGCCGGCGAACAGCAAAAGATCCATGGTCAGCATCTCCGCCCAGCTCACCCCCTGATTACCGCTTATTACCCCGAAGATCCCGCCGTAAGCTATAGCACTTACCGCTAGAGGGATATTGGCCTGCATTCCTTTGAATACCTCTTTCATGTCGATTGTCCCCTTTTTCTCATGACATTGTCTGTAAATAATGTCATAATCCAAAGAAATTGTCCCAGTCAATCGATATATTGTCATGATAACAATTTTACTGCAACATATCAGCCTCACCTCAGGCCGGAAATACCGGCAGATCGCCAGCGGTATCCAGGCAGCCCTGACCGCCGGCGACCTGCAGCCCGGCGACCGGCTGCCGCCCCAGAGGGAACTGGCCGACGCCTCGGGGGTCACCTTGGGGACGGTGACCAGGGCCTATCAGGAGTTGGAGAAACTCGGCCTGGTCCGGGGGGAAATCGGTCGGGGGACCTTTGTTGTCAGGCGGGAGGAAGAAGAATTCACCCTCCACGCCCTGCATAACCGGACGGAACGGGATACCGGGGACTGCATCCGTTTTGATCTCAATTTCCCGGTGCCGGAAGGAACACCCGACCTTGCCGCCATGCTGGCCGACCTGTCACACCATCCTGGACTGGCAGAATTACTCCAGTACCAGCCGACGGCAGGGCTGCCCAGGCATCGCCGGACCGCCTGCCGCTGGCTCGAGCGTCTCAGGCTGCCGGCGACCCCAGAAAATGTCGCCATCACTACCGGAGCCCAACACGCGTTGCTGGTGGCGCTTGGCAGTCAACTGACGCCGGGCGACGCCCTGGCGGTCGACTGCCATACCTATCCGGGCATTCTCAATCTTGCCGGAATGCTGCATCTCCGCCTGGTCCCGGTGGCGGGAGATGAGGAAGGCATGCAGCCTGACGCCCTGGAAAAGGCGGCTGCCAGGCATCGCCTGAAAGGGGTGTATCTCATACCGACCCTGCATAATCCGACTACCGTCACCATGAGCACGAAAAGGAGGGATGAACTGGCTGCGGTCCTCAAACGGCTCGATCTGTTTTTGGTTGAAGACGATGTCTACGGCGGTATGGAGCAGGAGACCCCAACCCCAATTGCGGTGGCTATTCCGGAGCGAAGCTTCTTTGTCACCAACCTGTCAAAGACCCTGGCACCGGGGCTGAGGCTGGGTTTTCTCTGCCTGCCTGAGGGACAGTTATCGGCGG
>Ga0210123_1000293_pt1 | contig 33187 bp, 33 predicted proteins | sample Muzzi_PWB_D2_FD_185535 | JGI IMG/M metagenome (GOLD analysis project Ga0210123, IMG submission 185535) | Wetland microbial communities from San Francisco Bay, California, USA, that impact long-term carbon sequestration - Muzzi_PWB_D2 (SPAdes) | ecosystem: Environmental > Aquatic > Marine >... | reverse complement strand
CCTGCATCAGGCAACGGCCGCTAAAACACCAGGTTCCCGGTAGTAGCAGTCACTCGCACGGCCTGACAGGCCAACCAATGGGATGAAGCGTAAATCACGGTAACCACGGCCAAAGGAAACAACAAGGCCGGCATGAAGCCGGCCTCTGGAATGTTGCAATGCGTCCCGGGGTCAGGCGGTTTTGCGGCGGCGCCGAATGGCCCACACACCGACCATGCCGACGAATAGCAGCGAAACCATGCCCGGCTCGGGTACCTGGGTGTCACCGGCAAAGAGGACGCCAGACCATTCTTCAAAGCCGTCGTTGGCACCGGCGCTTTGGCTACCCAAGCCGGCATTGTCACCGAAGCGGCTGAACAGCACGACATGGGCGTCCGCAACATCAATGCCCAGTCTATCCGCCGCGGCCACGAAATCCTCATAGAGGATCTCGACCGAGAGTTCGAAATCACCGCTGCCGCATTTTTGGTCACCCAGGTAGTTATTCAGCTTAATCCAGTCATCAGCAGTCATGGGGTTATCCAGGTCCCACACCAGCTCGGCGCCGCTGGTGAACATGTTGGTTGCGTCATCGTAGTTGTGCAGGTTGGGATCAGCGGTGACGAAAAACTGGAGTTCATCCAGCGAGAGGTACTTGTCTTCTCCGCCGCCGCCATTGTCCTGGTTGATGTCCAGCAGGAATTGCACAGAGTCTGAGTCGGGGTTCACCAGGTCGCTCAGCAGGAGGGATTTGGTCCAATCGTTCTGATCCTTGGTATCGAACTGGACGGGACGGTAATCGGTGTTATAGGCCTGCTCACACGTCTGGCCAGCAGGGCAATCTAAGTGCTCGTAACCCTGGGGCTGGATGCGCACGAAGGGATCGATGTAGCCCGTGCCTGCCGGAATTGCAGTGTACTGTGAGAAAATCGCTTCGCCACCCGTCGTCCCACCCATGATGGTCTGGTCCATGGCACCATCGAAGGAGAGGTCATATTCGATGGCATCGGCTGTGCCGGCCATCAGCAACAGGGCAGATGCCGTGATAAAGATTTGAAGGTATTTGCTCATTTGTTCGTCCCTCGATTCAAAATCGGTCCATTTATTTTATTAAGTATTTACAATAGTACATCTGTGCCACAGGGAAGTGCACCACTTCATTATGTGCAAAGGAACATGCAAGCTTCATTCCTATTTATGCATCTATTTGTTTATTAAGCCCTTTCTCATATGCCCCTGAAGGTTGAGTAGGTTCCATTGTAAAGCATCTCAACAGACCCGGCATGAAAAAATCAGCAGCTTACCGGGAATATCAGTATTTATACTTTATTAACAAGGTGTTGAGATATTGTAACCGGTGTAAAAATTTCTGACAGTTTTTTGACGCCGATTACATCCGGGGGCTCAACCGCCCAACTCGTGCAGGAGCGCTTCCGCCCGCTCGCGCCCGTCAAAATCCGCTGCATCCTGCAACACCTCTTGCAGCAGCGAACGGGCCTCTGCACCTCTTTCCAGGCCAGCCAATGCCTCGGCCAGGTGAAAGCGCACGGCGACGGATTGCGGGTGCTCGCCAAAGGCCTCGCGCAACAGCTGTTCGGCCCGCTCGTTTTCGCCCAGCCGCAACAGGATCACCCCCAGGGTGTCCTGGTTGATATAGTCGGGCGCCAGTTCCACTGCCCGTTCGGCGTATTTTCTGGCCTGTCCGGTATCCTGTTCCCGCAGCAGCCAGGCCAGATTGTTCAATGCCTGCAGGTTGTCGGGGTCGAATTTCAGCACCCATTCAAAGCTCTGTTGCGCCTTGGCAGCGTCCCCCGCGGCCAGCTGGACCTTGCCCTGCAGCAGCCAGGCCGCCGCCTCGTCGGGATGTGCCGCCAGCCAATCATCGATAATCACCAGGGCCTTGTCGGCTTCATTGCCACGCGCGTGGGCATAGGCCAGTCGTTCTGACCATTCCCACTGCTCCGGGAAACGGTCACGCGCCTCCTTGAAAATGGCTATCGCCTCGCGGAACTGCCCCTGGCCCAGCGCAAACTCACCCCGCACCCGGGTAAGAAACAGGTTATCCGGTGCCACCTGCTGCAAGCGCCACAGCAGTTTGCTGGTGCTTGCGGGGCCGGCGGACAAGGTGATCGCACGCTGCACCAGGACCGGCAGTCCCGGATGATCGGGCTGCAGGCGCAATGCCCCGATGAGGGCATCCCCCAGGCAGATGTAATCGCCGTCGAGGGCGCAGGCGCGTGCATACATGTACTGGATATTGGCATCTTTCGGCGCCAGCTTCGCCAGTGCCTGGTGGGTGTTCACGGCCGCCCGGGTGTTGCCCGCGCGCAGCTCCGCCTCGCCCAACACCGCCAGAAAACCCGGATCCTCCTGGTAGTGTTCCTTGATCTCCTCGAACAGGGACAGGGCCTTCTCCGCATCCCCTTGAGAGAGATACTGGCGTGCCAGCCACAGCCGCGGCCACAGGGTTTCAGGGTGGTACTTCATGGCCCGTTCGGCCAGTTGCTGTGCGGCTGCCGTATTTCCACTGGCCGCCTCCAGCGATACCAGTGCCATCAAGACCTGCAAGTGCTCGGGGTGATGCTCCAGTACTTCCTCAAACAGCGCCCTGGCACGTTCGACGTGGCCTTCCGCCAATTCCAGACGTGCCAGGTTATACCCGGCGGGCGGCCACCCCGGCGAGATCGTCAGGGCTCGTTCAAAGGCCTTCCGTGCTGCGGGCCTCTCACCGGCCACCAGTTCCGCCGCCCCTACATAGACCCAGGACGCGGCCTGATCCGGCGCCGCATCACGCAACTCGGCCGCCAGTGCGCGCGCGGCTGCGTAATTCCCCGCCCGTAGATGCCCGGCCAGGAGCATGACGCGTGCACGATCCGACTCCGGGGCATCCTCGACAACCTGCTCAAGCTCCTTGATGCCCGTATCATATTCCCCCAGCCGAATCAGGCTGAGGCCCAGTTTCATCCGGTCACTGACCATATCGGGCTGCTTGGTTACCACGTCACGCAACAGTTCGCTGCCCTGTGCCGTCTCCCCCATGGCGAGGTAGACACGGCCCATGAGACTCTGCAACTCCGTATTGTTCGGATCAAGCACGAGCAACGGTTCCAGAACCTCGGCGGCCGAGTGGTACTTGCCCTGCTGAAAACGGACTTTGCCCAGCAGCAAGGCCGCTGTGAATGAATTCGGTGTTAGCTTCACCACGCGATCCAGGTAGGTCTCGGCGTCCGACAGGTTGCCCAGTGCAAACTGCGCAACACCGAGATAGAACAGGCCCTTAGTGTTTGCAGGCGTCAGCTGGAGCAGTTCCTCGAGGAACTTGCGCGCGGATTCGAAGCGCCCTTCGCGGATTGCAAGCAGACCCTCGCCATAGAGTACGTAGGGGTGTCCACGATGATAGATCTGACCCACCTCGGCCAGGTCTTGATGGGCACCGGCATAGTCCCCGGTTTCAGTGCGCAGATCGGCGCGCGCGACCAGTATCTTTCCCTTGAAGGTCGTCAACTCGATCGCCCGGCTGTAGGCCGCTTCCGCCTGTTCGTTATCACCCTCGAGCCGCGCCAGCTCCGCCGTCACGCGCCAGGCCTCGGCTGCATCCTCACCCGTCCCCCTGTCCCGCGCCCGGTCGATCAGCTGGCGTGCCGATGCACGGCGGCCCTCGCCGATTGCCAGGGCCGCCTGCCCCAGCAGGGCCGCCACACAATCGGGATCGAGCTCGAGGGCTGTTTTAAAGGCCTTGCGCGCCGCCTCCAGGTTTCCCAGCTCGATGTAGGCCGAGCCATGCTGGGCATAAATCCGGGCCTGGTCGGCCACGCTCAGCCCCGGGTCTGGCTGGATGCGGTCAAGAACATCCTGCCAGGAGTTCAATCGCAGCAAGGTGTCACCCAGGCTGACCATGTACAGTGAGGGGTCACCGCGTGCATCCTGGACCCGGCGGAATTCCTTCTCCGCACTTTTGGCATCACCCAGCAGCAGGTGCAAATCCCCCAGGGCCGCATGGGTCTCCAGGCTGCGCGGATTGGACTGCAGCGCATTCTTGAGCTCGATTGCGGCCTCCTCGAGTTTCCCCTGCTCCCGGTAGGCGGTTGCGTTTGCCAGGTGTTGCTCGAAACTTGCCGCATCCTCGGTCTCGCTGCAGCCGACCAGGAGGGTGATTAACAACAGGATCAGCAGTCTGACGTGGCTTTGTGTCGCTACAGGCATATCGATGACATGGGTTGGCTATACATTCTGTGAATAATAAAACGATGTGGCGCTACAGACCAAATATACACGTGTGCACTGGAAGCATGCTTTATTTTGACACGCAATAAAACCTCGACAGGTTCGGCCTGGCAGGGCCCTGTCAGGGGCTGGGTATTAAGCGTGTAAATCAATAAGCTGTTCCAGGATGGTCCTGACCTGCTCCAGGCCCGTGGCAATGTTCCTGCCAATCATTTTCATGCTTATGGGTTCCGTTCCACGACCCGCTGCCCGGTTGGCCGATACGGCGCACGCGGCATAACAAAGTTCCAGCTCCCGTGCGAGTGCCGTCTCCGGCATGCCGGTCATTCCGACCATGTGGCAACCATCCCCTTCCATGCGATTGATCTCTGCGGCGGTTTCCAGTCGCGGGCCCTGGCTGGCCCCGTAGGTCCCTGACTCGATGACACCGACACCTGCCCGCCTGGCCGCGGAGATCAACGCCATGCGCATTTCGTGGCAATAGGGCTCGGTGAAATCTATGTGTGTAACACTTGTCAGGTCTTTCTCGAAAAACGTGTGGTTACGTGACCAGGTGTAATCGATAATCTGGTCCGGGATACTCAATGAGCCCGGGACCATATCCTCCCGGATCCCCCCGACGGCACAGATGGCAATGACCTTGCTGATGCCCTTGTTTTTCAGGCACCACAGGTTTGCCCTGTAATTCACCATGTGCGGCGGGATGGTATGTCCGTAGCCATGCCGCGGCAGGAATGCCACCTGCTTGCCACACAGATTACCGTACGTTATTGCCCCGGAAGGTTCCCCATACGGTGTATGCATAACCTCGCGCCGTTCAATCTCAAGCCCTTTCAGGCGGGTAAGCCCGGTTCCACCAATGATTGCAAGTTCTGTCATGACGATTTCTGTTCCACTATCCAGGCGTGTGACCGGCTAGGCACCGGGCTCGCCGAGGGCATATATCCCGTTCATGTTGCGCATGTAATTCCTGTAATCCATGCCGAAGCCGAACACATAGCGGTCCTCAACCTGCAGTCCGACAAAATCTGCCGATATCCCGGGTACACGGCGATCGTGTTGCTTCTCTATCAGCACCGCCGTATACACCCGGCTCGCCCCGGCATCCCTGCAGAAATCCAGAACCTGAGCGAGTGTATGACCTTCATCAAGGATATCATCGACGATCAGAACCGTTCGTCCCTGCAGAGATATTCCCGGCTTGCTCACCCATTCCACTTCCTCACCACTGGTCTCTCCCCGGTATCGGGTCGCATGCAGGTAATCCGTTTCCAGCAGAAACGACAAGCGCGTAAGAAGATGGCCAGTCGGGATAATGCCGCCTGTAAGCACACACAGGACCACTGGAAATGAATCACCAAGCTCGGCCGTTATCGCCTCTGCCATGCGGTCAAGCGCTTGATGAACAGCCTCGGGCCCATGCAGGCAGACGGCATTTGCGCGGATTGCCCTGACTTCATCCTGACTGAGCGGCATTGGCGGCAACGTGTGCAAGTTCAGGCCTGTGCAGGATTCCAGGCATTCCAGTCAGTCAGTGTCTGATAGAGGGTATTTGTCATACAGGGCAGACTTGATTTACCATAAATTATGCTTCGTAACACATTGTATATTAATTATTTTTCATACAGAAAAAACAACTCTCGCCAAGACGCCAAGATCGCAAAGTTATAAGCCATTGCTAAACAGAATATTTATATTCATTTCCCGGCGTCTTTGCGCCTTTGCGAGAGAAATTTCGGTGTTTATGGATGGCAATTAATTATATACAAAGTGATTCAGCGTCGTAGACCGGGTGCAGATCACTAAAGGTCCAGGTCAAGCTCCGGGCTTTCCTCGTAGCCCGTCACTGCAGCCACGGCCTGCTCCCAGCGAGGATCACTGTGCAATTCATCCAGGGACACGACAGAACGTCCGTGCATCCTTGCCATGCGGGTATGCGCAACCGGATTGCGATAATCGGCCAACGCCTGTGCGACCTGCTGCGCCTGCTCACGCTCATTGCAAACCAGCACCATATCACAACCGGCTTCGAGGGACGCATGTGCACGTGCACAGTGGTTACCGGCACAGGCGGCACCCTCCATACTCAGATCATCACTGAATATCAGCCCCTGGAAATTCAGTCGCCCACGCAGTACCTCTCTTACCCATGTCCTTGAAAAACCGGCCGGCTGCCTGTCGACCTTCGGGTACACCACATGTGCCATCATGATGGCCGCAAGCCCGTAATGAATCATGCGTCTGAATGGCACCATATCCCATTGCTCAATATCCCTGAACTCACGATCATCAATCGGCAGGGCAACATGAGAATCGGCTGCTACTGCGCCATGGCCTGGAAAGTGCTTTCCGGTAGCGGCCATGCCCGCATCATGCATGCCCGTTTGATAGGCATATGCAAGATCGGCAACAACCTCCGGGCGTTTATGCAAGGCACGGTTGCCAATGATTGACGAGACACCGAAGTCAAGATCCAGCACCGGCGCAAAACTGATATCAACACCCACAGCGCGCAGTTCCGAGGCCATCAGCCAACCGGTCACTTTTGCAAGGTACTTGGCGCGATGTGCATCCTTGTCATGGATCCGGCCAAGACAGGACAAGGGTGGGAGACGGGTAAATCCATCCCTGAATCGCTGTACGCGTCCACCCTCCTGGTCGACGGCCACCAGCAAATGCGGGTCACGCAGCCTGTGTATGTCATCGATCAAGGCAGTAAGCTGCCGGGTTGATTCATAGTTGCGTGTGAACAGGATAACGCCGCCAACGGCCGGGCGTTCAAGCAGCTCGCGGTCCTCCGCTGTCAGCTCCAGACCTTCGATATCGAGCATTAATGGACCAAGCGTCATGATGGATTTTCCGGTTCAGCCGTCATTCGTGTGTCCAGCCTGTCTCGCAGCCGGTCACCCAGCAGGTTGACAGACAGCACCACGGCAAATATTGCCACACCGGGCGCCACTACCATATGCGGGGCGACCAGCATATAGCGGGTGCCGTCCCGGATCATTGCGCCCCAGGAGGCCTCGGGGGGCTGCACCCCCAGTCCGAGAAATGACAGACCGGCCTCGGCAATGACCACGGCAGCAATCCCGAAAGTGGCCTCCACGATCAGGGGTGCGGCCATCAGGGGTATCAGATGCCGCCTGATAATGTGCCATTTGCCGCTGCCAAGTGCCTCTGCCGCCTGCACATGTTCGCGATGTTTCAGCGAAAGCACCTGCGCCCGTGACAGCCGCGCATAGCCGACCCAGCCGACGGTCGTCAGTGCAATGACGACATTATCGATGCCCGGACCCAGTAAACCGGCCAAGGCAATCGCCAGCAGGATGCCGGGAAATGCCAGAAAAATATCCACCAGCTGTACCGTGACACGGTCCCACCAGCCGCCATAATAGGCGCTCGCTGTACCGACCAGGGTTCCGACCAGCGCCGACAGGCCAACGACCCAGAAGGAAACCAGGAAGGACGTACGCGCCCCGACGATCAGGCGGTCATCTATTCTTCGTCCCAGGTCATCAAAACCAAGCGGTGCATCATGACCGGGCGTAGCAAGTATGTTTTCCAGGTGAATCAGATTCGGTGTTAATGATAAATACTGTCCGCCCACCGACACCATGGCCCACAAGGCAAGTACACAGAACGGAATCCAAACACGCATCAGCGGGTGCCGCCCAGCCGGATACGCGGATCAATCCAGGCATAGACAACATCCGTCAACAGGTTCACGAAAACATACGTCGTGCTGATGAGCAGCACGCAGGCCTGCAGTACGGGATAATCGCGCGTCTGGATGGATTCGATCGTCAGCAGCCCCACCCCCGGCCAGCTGAATACCGTTTCTGTAATGACGGCGCCTGCCAGCAAGGCGCCGAGTTGCAGGCCCAGCAGGGTAATGACGGGCAACAGGGCATTACGCAGGCCATGTTGCAGGATGACACGCTGCGGGGCCAGGCCCTTGGCCCTGGCGGTGCGCATGTAATCCTCACCAAGCACTTCCAGCATGCTGCTGCGGACCATGCGTGAGAGCACGGCTGCCAGGCCTGTACCGAGTGTCAATGCCGGTAAAACCACGGAGGCAAATCCGTCGCGGCCACTGACCGGGAACCAACCCAGCAAGAGGGAGAACACCAGGATCAATATCGGGCCCAGCCAGAAGTTGGGTATGGATACCCCGAGCATGGAAAAACCCATCGCACCGGCATCCCAAACCGTGTTTCTCCGTATGGCTGCAATCACGCCCAGCGGAAGCGCCATGATCAGGCTGACTGCCAGGCTCGCAGCCGCCAGTAACCCGGTCGCCGGAAGCCGCTCAAGCAACAACTCGGATACCGGCCGCCGGAAGTGAATGGAGGTACCCAGATCCAGCTGCAGCAAGCCCTCGAAGTAGCTCAGGAACTGGGTCAATAGCGGTTGGTCCAGCCCGAGCGCAACCCGCAATTCCTCCCGGTCTGCCAGCGACGCCGATTCACCCAGCATGACTTCAACAGGATCACCCGGGATCAGGTGAATCAGCAGGAATACGATGGCCGTCACTCCAAGGATCACCAGCAGTGCCCCGGCCATACGGTGAAACAGGTAGGATGCCATTATAGAAACATCATAGAAACATCAGTGGATATTCAATCAGGAATATTTATCAGCGAGAAACACGTCAAACCCGAACATGGTGTTTATCTTGTCCCTGTTTCTTTCTATTTTCGTGATCTCCTCATCCACCAGAACGGCCTTGTAGTTACCAATCGATGAGCTGGAGATCGTTTTGCCATCGAGTGGCGAGGCGCTTTCATCGTCAGGTGGCCGCTTTGATACCCAGGTGCTTGTTTCGTAGTCCCAGGGAATATCCAGTGAAGTGTGTCTGCGTATTGCAGGAAGCATATCGGCTGAATTGCTTACCAGCTTTTCATAGAATACATACAATAATCTGTCGCCAAAACTCTCCCTGAGACCCAGTACGCGACGGTAACGATCCACGTAAAGCTGCAGAAATTTAAGCACATTGCGATCTGCCCCCATTGGTCTGCCCGCATAGCGTACAAATTGCGAGGCAATTGCATCACGCGGGTCCCTTACCATTACCAGGAACTTGCTGGCGGGAAAAAATTCCAGCAATTCGGGAAAATATTTTACCATGACCGGTTGTTTCTGGACGATCAGGCCCTCTCCCCACCTCGAACGAATATGGTCCATGTAGTCAGCAACGATTCGCCCGTGATACTCATGGAAGTGTTGCTTCGAGTCAAAATAATCATGCGTATGGTATGACCAGTTATCTTTTTCGTTTTTATAGACTGCAAGCAGTTGTGACAGGTACGCACATTCACGTGTAACAGGAAAGGCCTTCCTGTCCGAGCAGATGATCCCCTGCATCATGGTCGTTCCTGTCCTGGCATATCCGCCGATAAACAGGGCGTTCATGGGCGCACCCGTGGAAAGAGCATGTTCATGGCTATCCCGTACAGCTTGTCTGGAACGCCGCTTCCTGTATCAGGACACGTGTGCCGACCGGAACAAGGTCAAACAGGCGAATGACGTCATCATTTTTCATCTTTATGCAGCCATGTGACGACGGGATACCCATCGGGTCCTCTTCCGGACAGCCGTGAATATAGATATAACGGCGCATGGAATCGACCTCGCCCGAGCGGTTCCTGCCCGATTCCAGGCCACTGAGCCAGAGAATACGGGTCAGCATCCAGTCGCGACCGGGATGCTGCAGTTTCAGTTCCGGTGTATAGATCTCTCCAGACGGTCTGCGGCCGACAAAGACCGTGTTGGGCGGACAGCCTGCACCTATCTTTGCCCGGATCGTGTGCTGGCCTCGCGGGGTGCATTCACTGTGCATAATTTCACCCGGCCCGTTAGCCGCGGTGGCAACCGCGACATCCATAACAAGCCGGCCGGACTCATGCAAATGCAGGCGCTGTGCATCAATGCTGACAGTAATGTTAAAGGGCCCGGGCTGCATTCAGGGATTATACCGGCGTGTGCGTGGTGATGGACAACTGTTCACGGCATTAAACGATTGACGCGCAACAGGCTGTCGTAATTACCATCCCCTGTAAGCTGGTATCCCTGTATGCGCTCTGTGGCGGCATAGACATGGTCTTCATACCAGAGCGGAATATACGGGAGTTCTTCAAGCAACCGGGCCTGTACCAGGCGGTATAACTCCGCCTGTTCGTCAAGCGTCCGGGCCTGTTCGGCTGTCTCAATCAGCCGGTCAACGACGAGGTCTTTCAAGCGGCCGCGGTTCGCGCCCTCGGGAGGCAGGGAATCGCTGTGGAAGGCATAGCGAAATATATCCGGCGTCTTGATGCCCACCCAGGAGAGACTGTACATCTGGAAGCGTCCGGCCTTGATATCACCGTAGAAGGTACCCCAGTCATAACTGGAGAGCTTCATTTCCACCCCTGATTCTGCCAGTTGCTGCTGGATAACGGTGGCTATACGCAGCCGTAGCGGATCGGTTGATGTCTTGTAATGCAGCACCAGGGGATGATCGGAATCAAAGCCCGCCTGTTTCAGCAGTGCCCTTGCCCGTACCGGGTCATAGGCCGGTGGTTCCAGTGCCGGGTTACCGGCCCAGTGCCCGGGCGGCAGCAATGCAGCCGCCGGACGTGCCGCATTCCCCAGCACATACCGCATAATGGCCTCGCGGTCGATGGCATGTGCGATGGCCCTGCGCACGAGAATATTTCCCGTGAGCGGGTCGTCGAGGTTGAAACCAAGGTAGGAGAAGTTGCTACCCGGTCCGAATTGCACACGGATACCCGCTTGTTCTGCCAGGTATCCCAGCAATTCGACAGGCAAATCATTCTGCAGTAAATCCACTTCCCCGCGCAGCAGTTTGAGTATCCTCACCGTGGGATCGCCAATCCTGATAAATTCGAATACCTGGCCGTCGTGGATACGCACGAGCTGTATCTTCCCCGGTTCATCCCAGCGTGCAAAACGAAACGGCCCGCTTCCCAGCGGGGTTTTATGGAACGGGTATCCTGCATCAATGCCGGCGGCCGGTACGATGCCTATCACCAGGTATCCCGGGAACAGTGGATCAGGTCGATTTATATAAAAATCCAGTGTGTCGGCGTCGATTACGGTGATTTTTTCAATCAGCCGCAGACTGCTGGCATGGGCAGAGGCATTGGCCGGGTCGAGTATGGATTGATAGGTCGCCGCCACATCAACGGCCGTCAGTGGCGTCCCGTCGTGAAATGCAGGACGCCCCGGTTTCAGGTGGAATCGATACTGTTGCGGGCCTATCTTCTCCCAGCTGGCAAGTGCCGGTACCGGCCTGGCCTGTTCATCAAAGTCAACCAGGCGCTGGTAGAGCAGTCGATTAATACGTGCCGATGTAGCATCGGTTGCATAACGGGGATCCAGGCTTGCCGGCCCGCTGGCCAGACCAAAGCGGATGATGTCATCAGGTGTCTCGGTGCAGGCCGAAACCAGCAGGAGCAGCCCGATTAACAAATACCCGGCTTTCATCGCTAAACCCCAAACCCTTCTCGCGCAAAGACGCAAAGGCGCCAGGAAATCAAAAAACCATTTATAAGCACAAAATACCAGTAATAGCCCTGATAAAACATAGCGGAATCCCGGAAGGTTTTTAAACCGATCACCCCGGATTCGGCGATGCATCAACCGGTCTGCACGAATAGAAAATGGCTTTGTTTTTCCTGGCGCCTTTGCGTCTTTGCGCGAGCCGCTTTTTCCCGGCATCAATCAACCGCCTGGTTCATCTCGATCATCAGGCGTACCCGCAAGCGTCTGAAGACCTCCGGTTCGAGCATGTCAGGCAGCAGTACCAGGTGATGGACGCGCCCTCTGCCGCTCCTGAAATGCATGATGACCATCCAGGGCAGCATAAAGACCTGTGGCATCAGGCGGGCCTCGATATCCCGTCCCGAGGAAAGGCGTAGCTGGCAGGAGCGCGCCTCACGCCACTGTACGGCGCGCACAGAGTCAGGGTGTCCCAGGGTTATATGCATACGGAGGGCCCGCCACAGACTTAACAGCATGAGCAGCAACAGGATCAACACGGCCCATACAGGAAGTGACATAAAGGGAAGGATCATGATTGACGCAACGTGAACCAGTATCAGCCAGACACGCAGGCTGCGTGATGGCCCGGGTTCAAGCAGCAAAGGTGTTGCGTATTTCCTGGACAATGTTTGCCACATCCCTGTCTGCGGGCGTCATTCGCCCCATCAGTAATTCAAGCAGTACAGCATCCGGGTATTCAAGCAACAGCTCAAAGGCCTGTTGCCCGACATCACCCAGGCTGCTGTAGCGCCGCGACAGGAAACACAAGAGCAACTCATCAAGCTCCCGCATTCCACGGCGGCACTGCCAGCCCAGGCGCTTACGGCCGGAATCCATCACCCCGTTAGCCGTCTGCCCGTTCATCATGTCGATCGCTTGACCATCAACTCTTTTATACGGCCTATCGCGCGAGTTGGATTCAGCCCCTTGGGGCAGACTTCGACACAGTTCATGATGGTATGACAGCGAAACAGCTTGAATGGGCCCTCAAGATTTGCCAGGCGTTCATCGGTTGCCTGGTCACGACTGTCTGCCAGAAAGCGCCAGGACTGCAACAGGGCTGCAGGCCCCAGGTATTTGTCAGGATTCCACCAGAATGACGGGCAGGAGGTTGAACAACAGCCACAGAGGATGCATTCGTACAGCCCGTCGAGTTTGTCTCGGTCTTCGGGTGACTGGCGGCGCTCCACTTCCGGCTCCGGATCCTTGTTGATCAGGTAGGGTCTCACCGCCCTGTATTGTTTGTAGAATTGCCCCATATCCACAATCAGGTCGCGTTTTACAGGCAGGCCCGGCATCGGGCGAATCTCGATCGGTGATTTCAGGCTGTACAGGGGTGTTATGCAGGCCAGCATGTTACGGCCATTGACGTTCATTCCATCAGACCCGCATACCCCTTCACCGCAAGAGCGCCTGAAACTGAGTGATTCATCCTGCGCCTTCAGCATCAACAATGCATCCAGCAACATCATCTCCCTGTCAAGCGCAGCGGACGGCAATTCAAACGCCTGCATGCGAGGCTTTTTATCGACATCCGGGTCAAAGCGATAGATGGAAAATTTCATGCTCGACGAATCATCCCGGGTTAATAGACGCGCGGTTTCGGTGGAAACGAGTCCACTGTCAACGGTTTCATTCGGACCGGCTTGTAATCAATCGTGTTCGAGCCCCTGTGATATAAACTGTGGCGCAGCCAGTTCACATCATCCCGTTCCGGATAGTCAACACGCGAATGCGCACCACGGCTCTCATGGCGTTTCCAGGCAGACATGATGGTCGCCATTGCCACATCCATCAGGTTTTCCAGCTCCAGCGCTTCAATACGTGCCGTATTAAACACCCTGCTGTGATCATTCAAACGAACGTCCGGCATACGCTGATGCAGGGCAAGCAGCTTGTCCACGCCCTCGGCCAGTATCTCCTCGGTGCGAAACACGCCACAGTGCTCCTCCATGGTCCGGGTGAGTTCCTGGCGTATGGTATCAACCGACTCGCCCTCACCCTTCTGGTCCCAGCGCGCCAGCCGCTGCAAGGCCGGTTCCAGGCAGGCATCGCTCATGGGGCGGTGATAGCGATTCTCCTGCAGGAATTCAATGATCTGGTTTGCAGCAGCACGGCCGAAGACAATGATGTCAAGCAGTGAATTCCCGCCAAGCCGGTTGCCGCCGTGCACGGATACACAGGCGCATTCGCCGGCCGCATACAGTCCGGGAACCCGTTCCTCCGGTCCCTGCTCGATTGGCGCGACGACTTCACCGAAACGATTGGTCGGGATGCCACCCATCGAGTAGTGCGCTGTCGGGTACACGGGAACCGGATCAGTGCACATATCAACGCCCGCGAATGTGAGTGCAAGATCGCGAATAGCCGGCAGACGCTTCTTTATCAAGGCGGAATCCAGATGATGTACCTGTAACAGTACATGGTCCTTGCCGGGCCCGCAGCCGCGCCCTTCGCGCACTTCTGTGGAAATGGCGCGGCTGACGACGTCCCGGCTGGCCAGGTCTTTTGCCTGGGGGGCATAGCGTTCCATAAAGCGCTCACCTTCGCCATTTACCAGGTAAGCACCCTCGCCACGCGCACCCTCACTGAGCAACATGCCCTTGCCGGCAATGCCGGTCGGATGGAACTGTACAAATTCCATATCCTGCAGCGGGATCCCGGCACGCAGTGCCATTGCCATGCCGTCACCGGTATTGATCAGGGCATTGGTATTGGTGCGGAATATCTGCCCCGCTCCTCCGGTCGCCACCAGGGTTGTCTTGGCCTCGATCAGCAGCTTCTCGCCGCTGGCGATATCGATGAGCAGCGCACCGAGAATATAGCCGCTGTCATCATGCAACAGGTCAATGGCAAAATATTCATCAAAGAAATGGGTCCTGGCACGGATGTTCTGCTGGTAAAGGGACTGCAGGATGGCATGCCCGGTACGATCGGCTGCCGCACAGGTGCGCGCGGCCTGTTCACCGCCAAAGTTCATGCTCTGGCCGCCAAACTGGCGTTGATAGATCCTGCCGTCATCCATTCTCGAAAATGGCACCCCGAAGTGTTCCAGTTCGTAGACGGCCTTGGGCGCCGCCCGGCACATGTATTCAATCGCGTCCTGGTCACCCAGGTAATCACTGCCCTTGACGGTATCAAACATATGCCAGTGCCAGTTATCCGGACGTACGTTTGCAAGTGCGGCGTTGACGCCGCCCTGTGCCGCAACCGTATGAGAACGCGTCGGGAAAACCTTGGATACCACCGCGACATGTGCATCTGCCTGCGCCAGCTGCAACGCGGCACGCAAACCGCCGCCACCGGCACCGATAATCAGGGTATCAAACTGTCTGCGCGGCAGGCTCATGGGTTACGCCGTCGCCAGCACCAGGACGCGCAGCGCCCAGAAACCGCAGCCGCCCAGCAGCAGACCAATCAGGGTCAACACGATTAGTCGCAGGCTGACGGTATGAACATAATCGAAAACAACATCGCGCATGCCGACCCATCCATGCACGAGTACGGCAAGAATGGAACCCGCGCTGGCAATGGCTATCAGGGGTTGACTGATCCATGCATGCCATTGCTCGTAGTCCTGCACCGGCTGGAGGGAAAAATGCACCATGAGATAAACCAGGTAACAGCCGAGGAAAGCAGCAGAAACGCGCTGCAGCAACCAGTCACGCAGTCCGTGGGCCAGGCGACTCAAAATATCCGCCAGCTATAGGCCAGTGCCAGGACAAGCGCTGTGACATTGACCAGCCAGGCACTTGCCCTTGCCTGCGTCAGCATCACCCCCGCCCCGATATCGATAAGCAGGAAACGTATCCCCGAGAGCAGGTGGTGGAACAGGGACCAGGCGAGAACGGCTGATCCGGATCGTAGCCAGCCATTACCTAGGATATCGATGGCCTCAGCATAGCCCTCCGGACCCTGTAGCGAGATGTCCAGCAGATAGGTGAAAAACGGCAGGGAAACAAACAGCAATAGCCCGGAAACACGATGGGCAATCGAGGTCACTGCACCAACCGGAAAGCTAATCCGGAGAAGATTTAGATAAACAGGTGCAGATGGCTGTCGAGTCATATACTTTGCTTTTCTGGCAGCTGGTTTTATACCATCGCACCTGCTGGAACACCAGCACCGTGCCGGTATCTTATTGTCAATATTTCTTCTAGAATTCAAACTCTTTCCAAGGCAACAGGACCCGTATGAAAACCAGTTGGAAATCCTTTCTAACCGATTCCGGCGCTGAATTTCAAGCCGACAATCTCGTCCATTTCGGTAATCCCGTTCGGGAACGCAGGGCCGCGCTGAGTGGCCTTGTCTTTGCCGACCTCGATTACCTGGGCGTGATTGCCGTTCATGGCACCGATGCAGGCGAATTCCTGCAAGCCCAGCTCAGCAACGATATCAGGAGCTGCGGCGAGAACAGTAGCCGGTTAAGTGCCTACTGCACCCCCAAGGGACGCATTCTAGGCCTGATGCGAATATTCAGACAGGGAGATACATTCTATCTGCGGCTGCCCGCCGATTCCCTGGAGGCCGTACTGCAACGCCTGCGCATGTATGTTCTGCGGGCCGAGGTGACGCTTGAAGATGTGAGTGAGGACTTCTATTGCATCGGTATATCCGGGGCAGATGCCGGAGAAGAGATCCGGAGTGCTGCCGGCCAGGCACCGGCTGAGGACAACCAGGTCCTGCATCCCGGGAGGCTGTCGCTTATCAAGGTGCCGGGGATACAGCCGCGCTATGAAGTGTATGCACGCTCACTGGAAACCGCACAGGCCTTCTGGGATTCACTCAACGTGCGTGGTGCACCGGTCGGCAGCCCGACCTGGCGCCTGCTGGAGATCCTGGCAGGAATACCGAATATCTTTGCAGCAACCACCGGATTATTTGTCCCCCAGATGATTAACCTGCAACTGGTGGACGGGGTGAGCTTCAAAAAAGGCTGTTACCCGGGACAGGAAATCGTTGCACGCATGCAGTACCTGGGAACCCTGAAACGCAGAATGTATCTTGGCCACATTCAACAGGATGAAACAATCTCACCCGGCGACAAGCTCTGCCAGGCCAGCGGTGATGAACAGATTATCGGCAGAATCGTCGATGCACAGCCACACCCGGACGGTGGTCACCTGGCACTGGCGGTACTGCAAATAAAGTCAGCCGCCAGCGGTGACATCCACCTGGGGGGTACAAGTGGTCCACTTTTTATCCAGCAAGCCCTGCCCTACAGTTTCGGGGAATAGTACTCGCAGGGAACTCATTTTTCCGGCCGGAGTCATACTGATAATTCGCCCAACACCACCCAGGAGAACAGGCCCATGAAGAAAAACAGAACACTGCTTGTAGCCGGGATAGTTATTTTATTCAGCATTATCGCCCTGTTAAAGTTTGTGAATGCCACCGAGCCCGGGCAATCGTCAGCCCGGTCTGAAAGTGCTGTCGCGGCAGAGAAAACCATTGAAAGCACGAAATACCCTCGTCCTTCAGATGAAGAATTACGTGCTCGCCTGACACCCCTGCAATACGAGGTAACCCAGAATGAAGGCACGGAGCCTGCATTCAGCAATGAGTACTGGGACAACAAACGGGATGGAATTTACGTGGATATTGTTTCCGGACAGCCATTGTTCAGTTCGCTGGACAAATACAAATCGGGTACCGGCTGGCCAAGTTTTACCCGGCCAATTTCGGACACTGCCGTGATCGGGCATACGGACACACGGTTTTTCATGAAGCGTACCGAACTCAAGAGCAGTTTCGCAAAATCCCACCTCGGGCACCTGTTCGATGACGGCCCGCAGCCAACCGGGGAACGCTACTGCATCAACTCGGCATCCCTGAGGTTTATTCCCAGGGAGGAACTTGCCGCCGAGGGCTATGCAGAGTATCTGCCATTATTCGAGCAGTAGCAGGGATGCTACATATGTGACTGATGCTCATAATTGCCGCAGCCCTGGTAAGCCTTGCCATCAAGCACAACGACGACCGTCGTTTCGTATGATTTGCCTGTCTCAACGTCACTGCATTCCTTTTCAGTCATCTGCACATTCAACTGATGGTCATTATTGGGGACCATATAGATGGTTGTTTTATCCTTCCTGATGAGCGTGGGCCCCATGGCCGGGTAGGAGTAGCTGACCACTCCGTCATCTGATTCAAAAGTAACCTTGTGAGTGGTGTTATCGATCACCAGGTTCCAGTTGGGGGCTTTTCCCAGGGCAGTAAGGTTATTGTCCTTGTTGCCCGTATTGCCACCTGCCACAGCCAGTTGGGATGCAAGCATCAGGGTTGCTGCGATAAAAGTATAAACCGGCTTCATGATATAGGATTGCATTTGCACTACTCCTTTTGTAACACATTGCCAATCAGTTTACTTGTACGCTGCCCTGGCAGCATCGACTGCCACACCTGAGGAGATCGGTGCCTTCATACTGCTGAGCACCGCATCAAGGGCCCCCAGACAGAATAGAACATTTGTCGTATTGCTGGCAAAGCCCATCAGGCCGATACGCCAGATTTTCCCGGCCATTGCGCCAAGACCGGCCCCGATTTCAAGGTTATATTCACTCAGCAGGGCCGCCCTCACGGAGGCCTCATTAACCCCGTCAGGGACCGAAACCGCGTTCAGTTGCGGCAGGCGCTGATCCTCGGGAACAACAAATGACAGGCCCATGGCCTCAATACCGGCACGCAATGCCTGGTGATTTTTCTGATGCCGTGCCCAGGAATTCTCTATGCCCTCTTCCTGCAGGACAACCAGGGCCTCGTGCAGGCCATACAGGGTGTTGACGGGTGCCGTGTGATGATAGGTGCGTTTCGCACCGCCACCCCAGTAAGCAAGGACCAGGTTTAAATCCAGAAACCAGCTCTGCACCTTCGTTTTACGGCTGGTTACTGCATCGATGGCCCGTTGACTGAAGGTGACAGGAGACAGTCCAGGAACGCAGGACAGGCATTTCTGGGTACCCGAGTAAACCGCATCCAGCTTCCAGTCATCCACCATTAACGGCGAACCAGCGAGCGAAGTAACCGTGTCTGCAATGACCAGGCAGTCGTGCTGACGGGCAATCTCCGCCAGGGTCCTGGCATCCGAGATTGCACCGGTTGATGTTTCAGCATGAACAAATGCAAGGATTTTTGCATCCGGATTGGCCTTCAGGGCCTCTTCAACCTTGTCAGGATCGACGGCAACGCCCCACGTGTCTTCAACCATGATGGCCGTGCCACCACAACGCTCGACATTTTCTTTCATGCGGCCACCAAAAACACCGTTCTGGCAAACCACAACCTTGTCACCCGGCTCCACCAGGTTTACAAAACACATCTCCATACCGGCAGACCCGGGAGCAGAAACCGGCATGGTCAGATCATTGCTCGTCTTGAAGGCATAACGCAACAGGCCTTTCATCTCGTCCATCATGGATACGAAGACAGGGTCGAGATGACCGATGGTCGGCCGTGACATGGCCTCCAGGATTCGTGGATTCACATCGGAAGGACCAGGGCCCATCAGGGTGCGGACAGGCGGATGAAAGGACTGAATACTCATGAATATGCCTCTTTATAGCTGGGTTTATTAGGGTCGGTGTGCCCGGAAACTGCGCATTTTAGCACTTTCAGCGCGCTGACCCTATAACTTCCTCGGCCGTAATTGATTTGAATACACATCGCGGCCATGGGCTCTTCAGCCACCAGCTTGTCCGCTGTATAGCTAATACGCGTACCAATACCCTGCGGGTCCCTGGTTTCAGTGTACAGATGCAATGGCAGCCCTGGATCCAGTGTTTTCATTTGATTTCCCGCAATGGGTTATCGGTTAACAGGGATGTCTTGAAAAATTTCAGCGCCCTGTTCAGGCATGCAGAAAACAGCATACCCGGTGGTCTGCCGTACCGGTTTCCTGCGGGTATTGCTGTTGGCACTGCGGCATGGCCTCGGGGCAGCGCGGGTGGAAATGACACCCCCGGGGCGGGTTCGAAGGCGAGGGAATATCACCCACCAGGCGAATGACCTCGCGCCGGGTATCCTGCTCAACGACCGGCACCGCAGACAGCAGGGCCTGTGTATAGGGGTGCCGGGGGCGTTCAAGAATATTACCAACCGTACCCTCTTCCACGATACGACCGAGATACATCACAGCAACCCGGTCTGACAGGTACGCGACAACCGAAATATTATGTGTAATAAAAAGGTAGGAAAGCCCCATTTCATTTTGCAACTGCTTGAGCAGATTCAGTATCTGTGCCTGCACGGACACATCAAGGGCGCTGGTGGGTTCATCGCAAATAATCAGGCGGGGGTCAACCGCCAGCGCACGTGCAATGCAGATACGCTGCCGCTGCCCCCCGGAAAATTCATGCGGGTAACGATGCAGATGCTCGGCTGACAAACCAACCTGGACAAATAACTGCACAACGCGTTTGCGACGTTCCGTCCGGTTTTTACCGATACCCTGCGCAATCATGCCCTCCTCGACAATGTCACCAACCATCATGCGCGGATTCATGGATGAGTAGGGATCCTGGAAAATAAACTGAAAATCAGAGCGCCGGCGCCGCAGCTGCCTGCCCCCGAGCGTGGTCAACTCCGTCTTGTCGAAACGCACGCTGCCATCCGTTGGCCTGATCAGCTGCAGAATGCTCTTGCCGACCGTCGTCTTGCCGCAACCTGACTCACCCACCAGCGCCTGTGTACAGCCCTCGGGTATCTCCATGGAGACACCGTCAACGGCGAACACATGGCCAACGATACGCTTGAAGACCCCTTTATGAATCGGAAAATGCACCTTTAATCCCGAAACCTCGAGCAAGGCACCGGTGCCTGCCATGTGCCGCGCGCTCAGTGGCTGTTGCTGCGCGGAGCCGAGGGAAATTGCAGGTGACAGGATGGTGTCATCGGCCAGGTGGCAACGCACATGACTGCCTGCGGACGAGGTCAGCCATTGGGGCACATTGTCCCGGCAATGCTCCCAGGCATAATCACAACGCTCGACAAACCGGCAACCTGAAAACTCGTGGTCTAGCTGAGGAACCGACCCCTTGATCGTATCAAGTGCCTGGTCACGCTTTTTAACATCCGGTTGCGACAGAAACAGCTTCTGGCTGTAGGGGTGCCGCGCCCCGGCAAAAAACTGCTCACGGCTGGACTCCTCGACCAGTTGCCCGGCATACATGACCGCCACGCGATCGGCCATGCCCGCAACGATGCCGAGGTCATGGCTTATCAGCAGGATCGCCATGCCGGTTTTCTGCTGGAGTTCCTGCAACAGCTCCAGCACCTGTGCCTGGATGGTTACATCAAGCGCTGTCGTTGGCTCATCTGCAATCAACAGGTCCGGCTCACCCGCCAGCGCGATGGAAATCATGACACGCTGCTTCATGCCGCCGGACAACTGGTGCGGATACTCGCTGTAACGCCGCTTTGCATCCGGGATACCCACCGCGTCCAGCAACTCCAGGACGCGCTTCCTGGCAACACGTCCTTTCATGCCATGATGCTGCTGCAGCACCTCCGAGATCTGGCTGCCTATCGTCAATACCGGGTTGAGTGATGTCGCCGCCTCCTGGAAGATCATTGCTATACGCCGGCCACGGACCGCCCGCATTTCCGCCTCTGGCAATGCGACCAGGTCTTCACCATCGAGGAAAACATGCCCACCGGTTATGCGACCGACAGGCTCCGGTAACAGCCGCAGAATAGACAGCGCAGTCATGGATTTCCCGCAGCCGGACTCACCCAGCAAGGCAAATGTTTCACCCCTGCGGATTTCAAGGCTGACATCGTCGACCGCGCGTATCGCGTTCGGGCCCTGCCCGAGGCGCACCTTTACATTTTCCAGCCTGAGTAACGCGTCTGTCATTTTCTGTCTACCCGGTCAATCATCGTGCGTGTGTACGCGGATCAAAGGCATCGCGAACCGCATCGGAAAAAAGGTTCGCGGCAAGCACCAGCGCGAACATGAATACAAAGGCCGCCAGCAGGGACCACCACACAACCGGTTCACGTGCCATCTCCAGCCGGGCACCGTTAATCATGTTGCCCCAGCTGTTCATGGTCGGATCAACGCCAACGCCGACATAGGAGAGTACGGCCTCGGCCAGGACCAGACCACTGAAATCCAGCACCACCGTGATCAATACGACATGCATGACATTGGGCAGAATGTGGCGGGTAATTATCCTGCCGTGCGAGACCCCGAAGGAAACGGCGGCCTGAATGTATTCGGCCTCGCGCAACTTGAGAGATTCACCGCGCAACAGGCGGCACAGGCCGGTCCAGCTGGTAATCCCGAGAATGATGCACAGGAATAACAGGCGGATATCCGCTCTTTCCACTGTGGTTTCAAAATATTCAGGGTGATTCGCCATAAAGACCTGCAGCATCAGTATTGCGGCGGCAATCAGCAAAACACCGGGTATCGAGTTAAGGGTGGTGTAGGTATATTGCACGACGTCATCAATCCAGCCGCGCATATAGCCGGCAAGGATTCCCATCATGATGGCAAAAGGCAGCATCACGAGGGTTGTCAGACTGCCTATAATCAGGCCTGTGCGGATACTCTTTACCGTTAGATAGAGAACATCCTGCCCGACCTTGTCGGTCCCGAAAACGTGGTATACACCGGCCAGGTTGATCGCAAGAAAAACGAGCAGCAGCAACACGCTGACGCTGGCAAGGACGACGCGCCACGGCAGAACGGTATTTTGCGCCAGGATGTCTGCCATCTTCCTGCCCACACCGACCGCGTCCCGCCTTGCCAGCAGGGCCGCCAGTAACACAAATATGAACACACTGACCAGCAGGCTCTCCGCCAGTGCGAACAGGGAACGGACAAGAATATCCTGCCCCCTCCCTTCGCCTGACTCCTGCAGATGGCGCCCGCCATATTCCAGGGGGGGGTATGCACGGATCTCGCTGCCGTCCGGTTGAAATACGGTTTCCCTGGAATACAGGTGCGTCGCAAACGGGGCCGAGTAGGTTTTCTCGACCTGGGTACGCAGCGGCCCCAGCATCACATCCAGCAGACTCAGGACATCGCCTGAATAATAGACCTCATCGCTTGTACCGTTGTTTTCGAGGGGCAGACGAAAATGTATGGAATCAAGCAGACCGGTGAGTACGAAGGCCAGCAATACTACCGCCGATGCTGCGGCGATCCGGCCGGAAAGTACACGCAGCCACGGTCCCCTGATATGCGGTCTGCTACGCGCATAAAGTATGAATGCAGCGACCACAGCAAACAGCAGGAAAAGCAGGACATCGGTCGTCAGCAGGACCGGCTTGATCATGTCAACCGCACCCTTGGGTCAACCATGGTATACGAGATATCAACCAGGATCAGTCCGATGATATAGAGCACAGTGCCCAGAAAGACCATGGCACGCACAATCGCGAAATCCTGGTTCCTGATCGCATCGATCGTATAACTGCCAAGCCCGGGGATTGCAAAAAACGATTCCAGCAGCAGGCTTCCCATAAACAGCAAAGGCAGAATCGCCACCACACCCGTGACAATCGGCACCAGTGCATTCCTGAGGATGTGGCGGAACAGGACCAGTGATTCAGCAAGCCCCTTTGCGCGCGCTGTCCGGACATAATCCTTGCCCGTCTCCTCCAGGAAAAAGGTCCGGTACCAGCGCGAACCCGAGCCAATACCACTGACAACACCGATAATTACCGGCAAGACAAGAAACTTGAGCGCGTCAATGCCAGTCTCAAAACCGGAGATTGGCATCAACCGCAGCAGTTTTGCCAACAGGTATTGTCCGCCGATGATATAAAACATGGCGGAAATGGACATCAGCACGACACAGAGAATCACGCCCGACACGTCGAGGTATGTACCTCGAAAAAAGGCCATCATCATGGCAAAGGTGATATTGATCAACAGGCCGACGATCAAAACCGGAACTGCAATGGCCAGGCTGGGCAGCATGCGCTGGCTGATATCAAAGCTGATATCACGACCATCGTCCGAATAGCCGAAATCGAATGCAAACAGGCGCACCGACTTCTCGTAGAAGATCGTATTGCCAAGCTTCTCTATTCCGGTTTCGGGCTCGTTATACAGCAACGGTTTGTCATAACCGTGCTCGACCTTCCACTTCTCGACCGCTTCGGCAGTGACACGTTTTGTGCCCAGGTGCATACGTGCCATATCGTCCGGGGTGTTCACCACGAAGAACAGATAAAATGTCAGCAGGTTGACGCCGATCAGGATCGGTAACGCATAGGCCATACGTCTGACAATATAGGCAAACATCAGCTTTTTTCCCGGTAAGCCGGCATGCGCTGGTGCCTGCGGAAACCGATGTAGGCCGGCATGACAACGATCAGCAACAGGACGGCCAGCAACGCCAGCGGCCAGCGTATTGGTTTATTCCACTCGGCCTGGAGTCGCGCGCGAAGCCCGGTATCAATACGCCTGTATTTCAGTGAATTATTGGCCATCAGGTTGGGCTTGGAGTTCTTGTACCACGCATGGTGCAGCGAAAAGTCCTTGGGGAAATATCCCCAGGCCCAGGGCGCGTCATGGCGCACAATCGCAATCATCCTGTCAATCAGGGCCTGGCGCTGCGGACTGTTCTCCATGTTTTTCATCTGCTCGAACAAGGCATCGAACTCCGGGTTCTGATAGTTGGCTGCATTTTCGCCGTTCTTGCCAACCTTGCTGTTCGGGCCATAAAGCAGAAACAGGAAATTCTCAGGGTCCGGGTAATCGGCATTCCAGCCCCATTGGAAAATTTGTTCAGTGCCCTTCAGCATTTTATCCTGGAAGCGGTTGTAGTCGGTGCCGCGAATCACCAGCTGGATATCCAGTTTTGCAAACTGCTTCATCAGCCAGTCGAGCCGGGCCTTGGTATCCGGACCGGACGAAGGCGTGTCAAAATACAGAACCAGTGGCTTGCCTGTCACGGCATCGCGCCCGTCGGGATATCCCGCTTCCACGAGTAGCTGCCGGGCCACCTCGATGGGTTTGCGCTGCAAACCGGTCTCGGTGAAATCATAGACGTACCGGTTTACGCCCGACACACCTTCGACATGCCCGAAGATTCCTTTTGGTATGGGACCCTGGGCCGGGATACCACGGCCATTGAGGAAAATTGAAATGTACTCCTCGAAATCGATCGCGATGGATATCGCCTGGCGCAGCTTCCGGGCGCGTTCGGACTGGCCCCCGACGACCGGGTCCAGCATATTAAAGCCGGTGTAATACATCGACGTGGCCACGGACGTATTTAATTCGATACCCTTCTCTCGCATGGACTCGGTCAGGCTTGCCTCCCCACCCGAACCAATGGTTATTGCCTGGTCAAAACTGTCAGATGCGATTCCGGAGGTGTCGTAATACCCCTGCAGAAACTTGTTCCAGTAAGGAATGGTCTCCTTCTCGAGACTGAAGGTGACCTGGTCAATAAAAGGCAATGGCCGACCGGCATCTTCAAGCAGGCCAGCCTCCCTGTCGCCTGGCTCTCCCTCCGCGGGATAGGTCTCACCATGAAAATTCGGATTGCGCATCAGGATCATCTGGCGATTCGGATTGTTCACAGTCAGCATATACGGCCCGGTTCCAACCGGGTACCAGTCCAGTGTGATATTGCGCTCCTTCATGCCGGCCTGGGAATAAAAGCGGTCTGCTTCGTGTGGAACCGGGGCAAAAAACGGCATCGCCAGCCAGTACAGCAATTGCGGATATTTACCCTTTATCCTGATCCTGTAGGTATAGCGGTCAATCAACTCCACACCCTCGAGCGGGTATTTGTTCAGATCAAGGTAAACGCCTTCTTCCTGCCCGGCTGCAGCTTGCTCGTAGGCGCGGGACAGGGTCTCCTGGTAGGCCTCAAGACCCACAATATAATCACTCATCAAGCCTAGTATCGGGGAGTGCAGGCGGGGATGTGCCAGCCGCTTTAGCTGGTAGACATAATCGGCCGCTGTCAGCTCGCGTGTGCCGGTTTCACGGAAATCTGCCAGCGTATGAATTGGCGCCAGGTCCTCTGCCGTCAGGTCCAGGTAAACAGGCTGCCCCTGTTCGTCACGAGCAAAGGCCGGGTGTGGCTGATACTGGATGCCCGGTTTGATGGTTATCTCGTAAACGCTGAAAGCAATCTCGTCATTATCCGCATCGGCAGGAAGACGATTGCCCGCTGAGTCCAGGTAGACGGGTACCGGGAGTTCCGTTGCCGTGAGCGGAACCAGCTCATAGGGCCGTTTCAGATAATGATATTGCAGTGGTGGCTCGTAAATCTGTCCGGTAAACGTGACCTCATTAGAGCTGTAGGATTGTGCCGGATCAAGGTGATTCGGACGCTCCTGAAAAGACGAATACATGATATTCAGGTTGGCCTCGTCTGCAGGATACGGCCGGTTCCAGGGGCCATCGTCGCAGGCCGCAAGCAACACGCTGCCCAGGAGCACTGGCAGCCAGAGATTCCTCCGGAGGATGGGTAGCAGCTTGAATGTTCCGGTTTCCGGGGTTGCGGGCATAGGCGGCCATTATAATGACCCGCCGCGCAGGTACCATGCCTGCGTGCACTTCACCCGGGCAGTGTTTTCCGGTACCGTTGCATCTCCATCCCCGGCGTACGTGTAGGCGTTCGAGGTTTAACCATCAAAATACATCATGCAGGTACCACCATGGGTTTTATGAGCGGAAAGCGTGTTCTTATCGTCGGCGTTGCCAGCAATCGTTCCATCGCCTGGGGTATTGCCCAGGCAATGCATCGTGAAGGGGCTGAGCTGGCCTTCAGCTATCCGAATGAAAAAATGGGCACCCGGGTAACCAGGCTGGCAGCCGAACTGGGCTCGGACATCATCCTGCCCTGCGATGTCGGCAGTGACGAGCAGATCGAAGCACTGTTTACCGATCTCGGGAAGCACTGGGATGGCCTCGATGTCATTGTGCACTCGGTCGCCTTTGCCCCCGCAGAACAGCTCGCCGGTGATTACCTTGAATGCGTCACCCGTGAAGGCTTCAGGATTGCTCACGACATCAGTTCCTACAGCTTCGCGGCACTGGCCAAGGCCGGACATGCCATGATGAAGGGCCGTAATGGTGCATTGCTCACCCTGAGCTACCTCGGTGCGGTACAAACCGTACCGAATTACAATGTTATGGGTATCGCCAAGGCCAGCCTTGAGGCCAATGTCCGGTACCTGGCGCAGAGCCTTGGGCCTGAGGGAATCCGGGTCAATGCCATCTCTGCCGGGCCCATCAGGACACTGGCTGCAGCAGGCATCAGTAACTTCCGAAAATTACTGGAAAGTTTTGCCGGTGCGGCCCCGCTACGCCGCAACGTAACTATTGAAGATGTCGGGAACGCCGCCGCATTCCTGTGTTCGGACCTGGCTTCCGGCATCACCGGCGAGATCACCTATGTCGACGGCGGCTACAATACGGTGGGCCTGGCGCTATCGGAGTAATAGTTGCTGTATCTGTACCAACAACTCGGCACAACCGTATCATCTTTGATCACGGTAATGGCTGTCAGATACCCCGGGTTCAGAATTCTGCCGTGAGCCGCATGCCGTAGATGAAACCCGCCGGATTTTCCTGATTTTGCAGATCGTCTTTCATGTACTGTATATCGGCTGACAGGGCGAGGTTGGTGTTGAACACAAACCGGTAGTAGGCCTCGGCGGCCTGCGAATGCCGGACATCCTGATTGCCGCCATGGAGGTAGGCATAGCCCAGGCCGATGTTATCGTCGCCCCGGTCCCAGGCCACCCCGCTGATATCAATACCCCCCGACCAGACCGCATCGTAGTTCACGGCGGCATCATCATCCTGCCAGCCGAAGCGGAGAAATGCACCCACCACATTGCCCAGCTGCTGGTCGAAGGAAAACAGGATTGAGGCGCGCCTGTGCATGGATTCGCCATTGCCATCGAGAAAGTCCTCGCTGGTGCGGTCGACCAGCACCCGGTAGTTGCCCTCACCAAGTTTTGATTGCAGTGTATACCCCAGTTGCGCCCCGAAAAAGGTGAAATCATTTCCATCGTCGTTCTCGCTAACGTTCATTACTACACCGCGCAGCGACCACGGGCCGGTGTTCCACACCAGTGCCCCGCCCGCGTCATACGAAGGCAAAAAGGCATTGGGGCCATTCACCAGTGCCTCGTTCATGAACTGGGTGTATTCATCGTTGGAATAGGCATTTTCATCGAGATAATCGGTGGCATCGATGATTCCGACCGTCGCCTCCAGGGCGGAGTCCAGGCGCAGGGTAAACGTGTGCCGGTACCAGGCGGTTAACAGGTAATCCCGACCGGAACCATTGATGTCCTTGACGTCATCTTGCAAGTCGGCAGCCCACGGGGCGAGTTCGAATGGTGATTTGTCGTTCAGCCCGTTGCCGTCGGCGAACCCTGCCTTGGCGAAGAATTCATCGCTTCCGGTCGGCCGGAAACTGAGCTCCGTTTGCAGCGGCATGGCCCCGGCACATTCGTTGTCTGCGCCGGAATTCCCGGACGGGTCCAGGCACTGCAGGTTTCCTGCAATAATCCCGCCGATGGAAAGCCGTTCGTTCACGTCGTAGGCTGCGGCCGGCGCACCTTGCAGCAGCAACACGGATCCAGCCAACAGGACTCTGATCGTTTGCATCGAGAATTACCCCTCCTGTACCTTGAAGTTACCCGAAGCGGGCGTGGACGCCGCCTGCGTCGGCATTAAGCAGTTACTCAATAGCCGCCCTTCTTGCCGGCGCCCGCGTAGATGAAGTCCCACTTCAGTTCGAAGGGGGCCCACCATTCCCCCACACCGGTCTCCTTGTCGGTATGGCGATAAAAGCCATTGAAGGGCGGCGGAACAATGTGATAGCGGACCAGATACTTGCCAGGGCCATCGAGCTTGATGTTATCGCCGTAGTGGGGCCCGTCGGAGGCCACCATCGGCATGAAGCTGCCAGCCGTGGACCAGTCAGCCCCGACCTTGCTAATCTGGTAGCTGATGCCGAGATAAGGAACCCACTCACCCGCACCAAAGCCATTCTGGTTACCCTTCGCGGCATGGATGTCCGCCTCCAGGTGGATATCCTTATGCTCCATCATGCCGGGCAGCATGGGTTCCATTATGACCGGCTGTAAATAAACGGCGGCAATCTCCATGCCGTTCATCTCAACAGGATCACCGATGGGATGTTCACCGGCTTGAATGCTGCCTGCCAGGGCCATCAGCAGAACGGTGGCGATGCAGTTTCTTTTCTTCGGCGTATAAAGCATTGAAAGTTCCTCTTGTTAAATATAAATGCGAATGTAAATACAAACGATATTCATTAATTTATTTAAAGAAATATTTTTACGTCACCAGAACAACCCAGCGTCCAGGCACGCGGCGAAGAACTAATGCCGTAACAGGCAGCCACCCGACATTGGCACCGGCAAGTTGCCGACACTGCCCGGCTTCGGCACGGCATGATTCCGAAACAACGTCTCTGATCGGTGTGAGGGTCGTCATACCCCGAATATCCCCGGCCACCAGGCCGCACCGACGAACAGGCTGCCGGCCAGTCCGGGCGCGAGCGGCAGCCAGCGGCGGCCGGCCGGAACCCCCTGTGAGCCGAGAATGCGGTTACCCAGCCAGATACTCCAGACAAGCCCGATCACGAACAGGGCCGCTTTGACCCAGGCGATGCCCGAAGTATCGAGGCCGACAGCCCGCAGGGATTCGAACAGGGTCGCACCCAGGCCGATCACCAGCGACACCATGGCAACCGGGGTGTACTGATAGCCCAGTTCGACGAAACGCTTATACATATCCAGGTCGCCCGCATTCTTGCCGGATAACCAGGCCGCGAGCCAGGTGGTAAAACCCAGCACGGCCGCGAACACCAGCATGCAGGATGTCATGAAACCCGTGATCGTGATGAAATCCAGCCAGGCGAAGACCTCGCGACGTTCGGGATGGACACTCATTAGCCAGCCGGGCCCGGATTCGCCGACCCAGAACCAGCCATGGCCGAAAAACCATTCCGCCACGGTTTCTCGCAGTTCCCAGTAGAACGGCAGCACCAGCCACAAAAACCCGCCAAGTGCCACACCCGTGCCCAGAAACAGGAACCACACCTCGTAAGGGTTGGGGTTATGGCTGCGAATCTGCTCGATCTCCTCTCCCGGCGTTCGCAGTCTCAGGAATAGCCCGCCCCGCGCGCGCGGATTTACGCAGCGGAAGCATTCAATGCAGTGGCGTGATTCCTCCTTGCGCGGAATGTCGATCATCGTGGGACACACCGTCTTTTCCGTATAATGATCACCGCCCGTCCGTTTTCGCTTGGGTGCGAATTGCCAGGCGCCGATGCGGGAGAAAACGCCCAGCAGAAGTCCAATGGGGCACATGTGTCTGCACCAGGCACGCTTGTTGCGGCCATAGACGAAGCCCAGCAGGAGGGCTGCGAACAGGGTGCCGCCAAAGACCTCGGCAATGGCTTCGGGATGATCGCGCACACCAACCGTCTGTCCCAGGATGGTGATAATGAGGAAGCTCACAATCGGTGTTCCGTCCCACCGTACCCAGGCAGGTATCGGGCGCTTGAGACCTTTCTTGTTGGCCCATTCCGACGCCGCACCCATGGGACAGAGGATCCCGCACCAGGAGCGGCCTGTGAAAATCACTGACAGGAACACCAGAGGGAACCACAAACCCCACATGACGTAGATCGAAAAGGTGGTGAAGTTGCTCAGTGGCGTTGCACCTTCCGGCGGCTCCGGCAGCAACAAGGGCAGGAAGATCAGCGCCAGGAAAATGACAAAGAAAACCGCGTGCAACCAGACCAGACGATCCCGGTTGCGCACAAACAGGTCTTCAATAAAGGCGGCGAGCCGTGGCAGTCTTCCGGGACGGATCTGGCCATTTACGGTGATGGGTATGTCCTGAAAGTAGCCCGATTCCCGCGTGCCCTGTGACGGCATCGTCAACGTTGCCGGTACCGCCCTCATAAGGGGATATTCTCTGCGACTCCGGTCTGGCGGCGGCGCTGCCACGCCCAGAGACCCAATGCGACCGGCAGTGGAATAAGCAGGACAAGTTGGGCAAGCACTGTTTCCATGCTGGGATAGAGTCCGAGCCAGGGGATTCGAGGCATCCAGTCAAGGGGGGTGATGCCCACCCAGTTAGCCGCCTGCAATTCCAGCACGCCGTTGCCGGCAAATGAAAGCGCCAGATAGTACAAGAGGCCTGCCGTGAGCGTAAAAAACAAGCCGATCGGAAGCCGGAACGATGCCGCACGCATCACCCAGTAGACGCAGCCCAGAGCCATCAGCCCGAGAACAATACCGATGACAAGCGCCTCGAAGCGGCCATTGGCCTGACCGGCCATAGCCTGATAGAAAAGAACGGTTTCCGCGCCTTCACGGTATACCGCCAGAAATGCCGCAAAGCCCAGTGCCAGCGTGCTGCCACGGCTAAGTGCCTTGTTCATCTTTGTCCGGATATAGGCCTGCCAGCGTGCCGCCTCACGCTTGGAGATCAGCCAGTAACTGACGTAGAACAGCACGCCGGCGGCGATCAGGAGGGTCATCCCTTCCAGCGCCTCCTGCACGGCACCTGAAACTTCAAATACGACGGACATCAGCACGGCGGTTAGCAGGCTCGCCGCCAGTGCCCACGCCACGCCATGATAGATAACCGGCAACTTTTCAGCCTCACCCTGGCGCTTTAGATAGGTGGTCAGGGCCGTGATCACCAGGATGGCTTCGAAACCCTCGCGCAGTAGAATGAGGAAAGACTGCAGCAAGGTAGTCCAGAACCCTTCCGCTTTCTTACCCGCGACGTTGCCCGCCACACTCTCGATCCGGGTACGCAGGGTTTGCCAGGCCCGTGAGACTTCAGTGTAGGGTCGTCCACGGGATGCCAGTCCGATTACGCTACTGAAAAGCGATTCCAGTTCGCTCTTTGACCCGGGATCATTCAGCCCGATGACCGCCTCCATGCCGCTGCCCTCGAAAACATCGAAATAAATATCTGAAAAGACATCGGCGGTACCCATGCCATTGACCGGCACATAGCGAGTCATGGCGGCATCTCCCCGTTGGGCGATGTCTGCGGCCATAGCAAGAAGATCTACGTCATTACCCGACGCCGATGCCTGGACCGAAGCCGCGGTCGTCAACGTGGCCAATAGCCCTAACAGAATACACGCAACTCTTGTCATCATTGCTTAACCTCGAAAACTTCCATGGGTATATTCGCCTGGTCCAGGGCCCGGGCATCCCGCGTAACAGATTCACGGATACCTTGAGCCAGCCTCTGGACCGTCTGCTGATTCGTCTGCAGGCGGATTGCTTTGCGCAGAGCGCCAAATTGCTGTTCCACCTGGTAGGTATGTTTGGCACCGAGTTCGATGCGCATCGCGGCCTCCATTTTCCTGTCCTCGAATACGCCAAAATAAGCTTTGATCACTGCGTGACCGGCCTCCGTTGGCTTGCCTTCCTGATACAACGATTCGGCCATGTTGATATGACGGGCAATCTCCTCGGCCACCTGTGACCAGGAGGATGTTTCGGCCATAGAGGCGTCTTCACAGAATACAAACAGGCACATCAATCCGGACAGGGCCATCACCGCTCGCCGTTGCTTCACTTTACGAATGTCTCCATGTTTTGATGTTGATGGTTGAATTGAGCATTCATTCTTGGCCGTACCATGCGCTTCTACAACTTCTTATAGTGAAGTTTCGCTAAGTTCACGCAAATGATAACGATTAACATTAGCAATTGCAACACTGTCAGGTAAAAATGCTGGAACAATCCTAACGTAATGTAATATATAGAAAAGTGAGCATTTGATGGGTGTTGTCAATGTGATTTTTGGGCTGCGATATATATAACGATCATTGCGACCTTTTGAGCGTTCGAGCGTCAAGAGCGAAATTGCGAGTTGAGCAAGCGCCGGTTTTTACGAGAAGCGCATGGGCAAGGCAGCGTAGCGGCCTTGTAGTCAAAGTGCGGGCAAGCCTTCGGGCCGCCTTTCTCCTGGGTGCTTTTCTTCGGTGGCGCAAGGAAAAGTATCTCGCCGTGCGATGTACAGGGATGCACAAGTGTCGCGGAAGGCATGGAAGCCGGAACACACGCGAGAGCCCGCATTGAATACAAGCGCGCCTGCATCGCTCGCGCATCCCTCGGTAATTGCTCCTGCATGACTCTACCTCCTGCATCCCTGCAGTCATGCGCTACGCGCTGTACCTGCATCCGTATAGGCAAAGGCGTTCCAACACCAGCGGAAAAAACGAACCAGTCGCGGATGAGATCCGCTTCTACAATGGCACACCAGGAAAAGCCTGTTGCCCGGCAGGGCGAGACCTCAAACCGGCTGGATATCCTTCACCTGAAGGATTCCGGTTTCACCCTCAAGCCGGCCTATAATGACAGCACCACAGGAATCACTGAATACATTCACGCTGGTCCTCAGCATATCCAGGATACGATCAACCGCGAGGATCAACCCGACGGC
>Ga0210123_1000292_pt1 | contig 33261 bp, 29 predicted proteins | sample Muzzi_PWB_D2_FD_185535 | JGI IMG/M metagenome (GOLD analysis project Ga0210123, IMG submission 185535) | Wetland microbial communities from San Francisco Bay, California, USA, that impact long-term carbon sequestration - Muzzi_PWB_D2 (SPAdes) | ecosystem: Environmental > Aquatic > Marine >... | reverse complement strand
AAGAAAATCCTGACAGAAGGGCGGGTGTCTGTAGGACAAATCTGATTTCTATGCAAGCTGCGACCACGCTTTAGTGACTCGTACTGTCTAAGTCGATCACGGTCTCATCAATCCACTCAACTTGTATATTGGCTATCCGTCGGTCTGGAATCTTCCTGCGACACTCCTTTATTGTTGCCCCGTTGCTATCCTTGAATGGAACTCTGCGCATGTCTTTATTCTGTCGCCTGTCATCATTCCTGCGTAAATTCGTTTCCATTTCCCCCTCCAGAAAGTGAGCATATAGAAAGGCCTCGGTTTGCCGAGGCATCTGGAGGGTGAATGAGCGTTGCCCTTACGGCTTTGGTAACTTAGTGGCTTGCCAACTCTTCTTTTCACCCTCCAAAATCAATTATAGCAATAGAGTACCCCCTACTTTTCTGTCAGCCATTTTTACAATAATGTCCGTTGATGAGGGGTCAATTTATTGACTTGTTTGATAACTCTCTGATTCATAGAACTCTAGTAATAACTGGTGCAAATCTTGCCTATTTTATAACTGAATCCGTGGCCACGGATAACACAGGAGAAGTTAACGATGAAATTTCAAAAGCTAATCACTGCACTTATGTTAATGCTGCCTGCGGCAGCTTGGGCAGCAGTCGTCCCAGAACCCGGCATTCTTCCGTTACTGGCAGTGGGTGGTGTTGTTGCCATCGCCGTGAAATTTATGAAGAGAAAGAAATAGAAAGTAATTAACAACAACAAAAATGAGGCGGCCTTCGGGTCGCCTTTTTTTGTGCGCCCAGCATGGGCGCGATCTTGGAGGTGGAAGTCCTCCCGTGAGTTGACCACAGCGAACGAAGTGAAGCGCAACTGCGTGAGGGTGACCGATCGTGGGGAGGAAGCGCGGAGCGAAGCCGTGAGCCGATGGACAAGAACCGGATACGAGGCGGTGCCGAGCAGGGCGAGCGGGCAATATACTGCGAAGCCCTTGTGGTCAAGGCTCAGGCGGCGTAAATCCGGCGGTTGTGCGGTGAAGGATCGTGTTCTTACCTGGGGAGATCTCGCCTTGTGCCTGAAAGGGCGACGGTGCTGAGCCGGAGCGAGAAGTCAGCAGAGGTCATAGTAGCTGCCAGCATGGGGCGAAGGGCCGAACGAGAAGGGGAGTCGAACGCCATGTCGCTTGCAATGCAAGGCATCAGAAGCCCGGGCAACCGGGGCGAACAGTCGGAGGGAAAGGTGAAGCCCGACCTGAAGCATTTCGTGATGAAGCAGGGCTGGCGCGGCATGAACCGGAAGGCTCGGGGCGAGCTGACCTGCTTGGGCAGGTGCTTGCGAGAGGGAGCCTAACCACCGCGCCATATCTCGACCCTCTACTGGCTATTCCCGTCGCCAGCCTCAACAATAATCGGTATCCAGGGTGCGTCGAACGGCAGTTAACTGCCCCTGAAAAAGGACGTTCTTTGGGTAAGCGGTTGCACCCACACCCAAAGCATTCAAATGTTTTCTGCGAGATACCATCACGCTTGCAAGGTGCTCCTGCAGGGTCCGACTAAATCTAGGCCTGCATGCCCGGCGCCTACAGTTTCTTCCCGGCCAGCGTCGGTGTCTTGTCGGTGCGGGTTTCCAGTTTCAGATAACTGACCAGGCGGACGCTGCCCTCGGCATGCAGGACGATATGGATGTACTCGACTGCAGCAAGGATGGCGGTGAGTTCTCCCTCGATATTGGTACCTGAGGCATGTGTTTCCAGGGTTATTTCATGGCCCTGGAGCAGTTCGATTACCCGGGTGATCTCCTTCCTGACAGAGACGCCGTTCCCGATCGGGATGACCTGTAATTCAGCAGTTGCTTGCATAATATGAACTCAAATGGTTTGTCCGGGGTCAGAGCACGTAATACGCATGGCCCGGTTCCGGCAGGCCGAATCCGGCTCTCCATGCCCCAACCGATAAATACTTGCCGGGACAATACTATGTTAATGCGTCTTTCATGTCTTGTTTTGTTGTGGTTCGTCAGCTGCGCCAATGCCGATGATGTACGGCTGGATAGCGGCCCCCGGCAGGTAACCCTGCTCGAACTGTACACATCCCAGGGTTGCAGCAGTTGTCCGCCGGCAGAGCGCTGGTTAAATGAATACATTAACAGGGATGAGCTGTGGAACAGCGTGGTGCCTGTTGCCTTTCATGTGGACTACTGGGATTACATTGGCTGGAAGGATATTTTCGCGGCTGAAGAGCATGGCGAGCGCCAGCGTGACTATGCCCGGGCCGGGATGACCCGAACGGTATACACGCCGGGGTTTTTTGTAAACGGGCGTGAATGGCGTGGCTGGACCATGAGGGTGAACCCGCGCAGCAGCGCCAGGGAACCGGGAAATCTGGCGGCGACCATTGCAGGTGACCGGCTGACGGCCAGCTTCCCCGCTGCGGATAAATCCCTGGATCTCCATGTTGCTATACTTGGCTTCGGCATTGAGACCCGGATTGAGCGCGGCGAGAACAGCAACCGCACACTTGCTCAGGAGTTCGTCGTGTTGACGCATAAGGTATACCGGTCGGGTAATGGCGCATGGGAGGTGAGCCTGCCGGACATCCGGCAGCGTGCAGCGGATCGTCATGGCATCGCACTGTGGATCAGTGAGCCGGGAAACCCGGCGCCTGTTCAGGCTGTCGGGGGATGGTTGCCGGAGCAGGTGGCGCACCGCTAACAGGAAACGGTTATTATTTTCATATGATCGTGCTATTTACTGACTTTGGGCTGGAAGGCCCCTACATCGGCCAGGTGCAAGCCGTACTGCATCGGCAAGCGCCGGGCGTGCCTGTGATCAACCTGGTTTCAGATTTAACTCCCTTTGACATCCAGGCCGCTGCGTATTTATTACCGGCCTATATAACCGGATTCGCCCCCGGCAGTATTTTCCTGTGTGTCGTTGATCCCGGGGTCGGCAGCGACCGGCCGGCCGTGGTGGTCCGGGCCGATGAGCGATGGTTCGTTGGACCGAATGAAGGCTTGTTTTCGATACTGGCAAGACGGTCGGCGGAAATCGATTGTTGGGAGTTGACAACACCGGCCGGGGCATCCAGCAGTTTTCACGGGCGTGATGTATTCGCACCGGTGGCAGCACAGCTGGCGCGCGAATGCCGGTATATGGGTAAGCCAGTTTCAGCAATCCGGCTGGACCAGCCGGATTGGCCTGATGAGCTGCCTCAAGTGGTCTATGTCGACCGCTTTGGTAATCTGGTTACCGGCGTGCGCGCCTCCAGTATTGACGGGGATGCCGTTCTGGTGGCCAATGGCCATGTCATGAACCCGGCGCGTACTTTCTCAAGTGTCACCCGCGGTGAGGCGTTCTGGTACGAGAACGCCAATGGCCTGGTTGAAATGGCGGTTAGCCAGGACAGTGCTGCCAGGGTGCTAGGGATAGATCGCGGCGAGATATTTGCCTTGCAGACGGGTTAACGCGAAAAACTGCCAATTATGATTTTAGCTGGTCAACCGGCCTTCGCCTGCTTGACCGTCTGGCGCGCGTACTGTTCCAGCGTGTGTTTCAGGTACTGACCGGTGTAGGACGTTTTGTGTTTGGCGACCTCTTGCGGTGAGCCGGTCACCACGATTTCACCGCCACGAATACCACCCTCCGGTCCGAGGTCGATGACCCAGTCGGCCGTCTTGATGACGTCCAGGTTGTGTTCGATCACGATGATGGTGTTGCCATGATCACGCAGGCGGTGCAACACGGTCAGCAGCTGTGCGATGTCGTGAAAGTGCAGCCCGGTTGTCGGTTCGTCAAGGATGTAAAGTGTCTTGCCGGTATCACGCTTCGACAGTTCACGCGCCAGCTTGATGCGCTGTGCCTCACCGCCGGACAGGGTCGTCGCGTTCTGTCCCAGTTTGAGATAGGAAAGACCGACGTCCATCAGTGTTTGCAGCTTGCGGGCAATGGCCGGGATTGGGCTGAAGAAGGGCTGTGCATCCTCAACCGTCATTTCCAGTACCTCGTGGATGCTCTTGCCCTTGTAGCGGACTTCCAGTGTTTCCCGGTTATAGCGTTTGCTTTTGCAGACGTCGCAGGGCACGTAGATGTCCGGCAGGAAATGCATTTCGACCTTGATGAGACCGTCGCCCTGACAGGCCTCGCAGCGCCCGCCCTTGACGTTAAAGCTGAAACGCCCGGGTTTGTAGCCGCGTGCGCGTGCTTCCTGGGTGGCGGCAAACAATTCCCGTATCGGCGTGAACAGACCGGTATAGGTGGCCGGATTGGAACGCGGGGTGCGGCCGATCGGGCTCTGGTCGATATCAACGATCTTGTCAAAGTGCTCCAGCCCCTCGACCCCGTCACAGGCGGCGGCTTGTTCGGAGGCCCTGTTGAGCACCTGTGCGGCACGCCGGTAGAGCGTGTCATTGATGAGTGTGGATTTTCCGGAACCGGAGACGCCGGTGACGCATGTCATCAGGCCTACCGGGATTTCTGCAGTGACCGATTTCAGGTTGTTCCCGCGTGCGCCCCGGATGACCAGCATGCGTTCCGGGTCGTGGTCGCAGATGTGCTCGGGGATGGTGATCAATTCACGGCCGGAAAGATAACGCCCGGTCAGTGAGTTTTTATCGGCAATAATATCTTCCGGTGTTCCCTGCGAGACAATCCGCCCGCCGTGTATGCCGGCGCCGGGGCCCACATCGACGACATGGTCACCGGCGCGAATGGCCTCTTCATCATGCTCGATCACGATAACGGTATTGCCGAGGTCGCGCAGATGGGTGAGTGTATTCAGCAGACGCTGGTTGTCGCGTTGATGCAGGCCGATGGAGGGTTCATCCAGTACATACATGACACCGACCAGTCCTGCGCCGATCTGGCTTGCCAGCCGGATGCGCTGGGCCTCGCCACCAGAGAGTGTTTCCGCGCTGCGGTCCAGTGACAGGTAGTCCAGGCCGACGTTCACCAGGAACGAAAGTCGCTGGTTGATTTCCTTGAGGATCTTTTCGGCAATTTCTCCACGGCGGCCCTGGAGATTCAGCTGTGCAAACAGTTCCTGGCTGGAGCCGACCGGCAGTGCCGTCATCGCGGGCAGGGTCTTGCCGCTGACCGAGACATGCCGGGCTGCCTGGTTCAGGCGTGCGCCGTTGCAGTCCGGACAAGTCTGGTTGCTGAGGTAGCGTGCCAGCTCCTCGCGTACCGTGGAAGAGTCTGTTTCCCGGTAACGGCGTTTCATGTTCGGGATGATGCCTTCAAACGTGTGCTTGCGTGTCACCATGCCGCGGCGTTCATTCAGGTAGCTGAAACCGATCACTTCATCGCCGCTGCCATGCAGTATGATGTCCTGCATGTTCGCAGGCAATTCATTAAAGGGGGTTTCGATATCGAAGCCATAGTGCTTTGCCAGTGAATTGATCAGCTGTGAATAATAGGCATTGCGCCGGTCCCAGCCACGTATGGCACCACCCGCAAGGCTGAGCTCGGGGTGGGCAACCACGCGTTCTGCATCAAAATACTGGCGTACGCCGAGACCATCACATTCCGGACAGGCACCGGCCGGATTGTTGAAAGAGAACAGCCGCGGTTCCAGCTCGGACAGGGAGTAGCCGCATTCCGGACAGGCGAACTTCGCCGAGAACAGCAGTTCCTCCTGGTCGGTCCTGTCCATCCAGGCAATACGCGCCAGCCCGTCGGACAAATGCAGCGCGGTTTCAAATGATTCGGCAAGGCGTTGCTGTACATCGGGACGGACCTTGAAACGGTCAACAACGGCCTCAATCATGTGTTTGCGGCGCAGGTCGAGCTTTGGCGGCTGGTCCAGTTCAACGACCTCGCCGTCAATGCGTGCACGTACAAAACCCTGCGCACGCAGCTCTTCCAGTAACTGGATATGTTCACCCTTGCGTGCCTGTACTACGGGCGCCAGCAGGATCAGCCGGCTCCCTTCCGGCAGCGACAACACATGATCAACCATCTGGCTGACTGTTTGCGCCTCCAGCACGTTGCCATGTTCCGGGCAATGCGGTGTGCCGACGCGCGCATACAGCAGGCGCAGGTAGTCATAGATCTCAGTGATGGTGCCGACGGTGGAACGCGGATTGTGCGAGGTCGATTTCTGTTCGATGGAGATGGCCGGTGACAGGCCCTCGATGTGGTCAACATCCGGTTTTTCCATCATTGACAGGAATTGCCGTGCATAGGCAGACAGGGACTCCACGTAGCGGCGTTGTCCCTCTGCATAGATCGTATCGAAGGCGAGCGAGGACTTGCCGGACCCCGACAGCCCGGTGATGATGATCAGCTTGTCCCGCGGCAGGTCGAGGTCAATATTTTGCAGGTTGTGGGTCCGGGCACCGCGGATTGAAATTGTATCCATTTTGTCTCACTTGAAAAACGTCAACCTGTTAATATACGGTGTTTACGTACTGTTGTGTAAAGAGGATAGCGAGATCGTGAGTCAGGCAGGTAGCCAGGGATCCGGCATGAGCCGCGTCGAATTACAGGCAGCCCTTTCACTTTCAAGTGTTTACGCCCTGCGCATGCTGGGCCTGTTCATGATCCTGCCGGTTTTCGCCCTGTACGCGGCCCATCTGGAGGATGTCACTCCGGCGCTGACCGGGCTGGCCCTGGGTGCCTACGGCCTCACCCAGGCCATACTGCAGATTCCAGCCGGCCTGCTGTCCGACCGCGTCGGGCGCAAGCCCGTCATTATCGGCGGTCTGCTGATATTTGCCGCGGGCAGCCTGGTGGCCGCCCTGGCAGACTCCATCTATATCGTGATTCTCGGGAGGGCCCTGCAGGGTTCAGGGGCGATTGCCGCCGCCGTCATGGCGCTGACCGCGGACCTGACGCGCGAGGAACACCGCATCAAGGCCATGGCCCTGATCGGCATGAGCATTGGCCTGGCCTTTGCCGCGGCCATGATTCTCGGTCCGGTACTGAATGAATGGGTCGGTGTCCCCGGTATCTTCTGGATTACTGTCGGTCTCGCCCTGGCCGGTGTCCTGGTGGTGGCCTTCGTGGTACCGCACCCGGCGTTAAGCCGACCGCACCACGAGGCCGAGACTATCCCGGCCCAGTTAGGCCGCATCCTGCGACACCCCGAACTGCTGCGCCTCGACTTTGGCATCCTGATGCAGCATGTCGTGCTGACAGGAAGCTTCGTGGTGATGCCGCTGGTGTTGCGTGACGAGGCGGGCATCGTGTCGGCTGATCACTGGAAGCTCTATCTGCCGGTGCTGGTGGTTTCCGTGCTGGCCATGCTGCCATTGATCATCCAGGCCGAACGCAAGGGCCACACCAAGGCGGTACTCCTGTTTGCCATTGGCCTGCTGGCCACGGCAGAGCTGGGCCTGTACGCCGTACCTGTCAGCGTCACCAGCGTGGTGGTATTGCTGAGTGTGTTCTTTACCGCGGTCAACCTGCTCGAGGCGATGCTGCCGTCACTGGTCTCGCGCATCGCGCCGGTGGACTGTCGTGGTACGGCCATGGGGGTTTATTCCAGTTCTCAGTTCCTGGGGGTATTTCTGGGGGGTACGTTGGGCGGCGTATTACAGGGATTGTCCGGGGTTCACGCTGTTTTTCTGTGGGCAGGACTGGGTACACTGGTGTGGCTGATGCTGGCCGTTTCCATGAAACCACCGTCCAGGCTCAGTACCTATCTCTACAGGATTAAACCAGGCGAGAAGGAGGGCGTCAGCGCCTTGTCACGGCAACTGTCTGCGCTACAAGGGGTTTCCGAGGCGGTCGTGGTTGAGGAGGAGGGTGTCGTCTATTTAAAGGTGGATAAACGACACTTTAAACAGTCCGACTTGCCATAGAAAACAGCGGGTTTTAGCGCCTCAAAGTCATAGAACCCCGGCAAGCCTTGGCATAGAATAAGGCCACAATCCAGTATGAGAACAAGCAGGCCGGGGTGGTCACACGCAAGGCCAGTGAAACCATATCAATAACAGGAGAGCATCATGGCACGAGGAGTAAACAAGGTGATTCTGGTCGGGAATCTGGGCAAGGATCCGGAGGTGCGCTACATGCCGAATGGCAACGCAGTTGCGAATCTTACCCTGGCAACCTCTGAGTCCTGGAAGGACAAGACGACCGGCGAGCAGCAGGAAAAGACGGAATGGCACCGGGTTGTTATGTTCCGTCGCCTCGGTGAGATTGCCGGTGAATATTTAAAGAAAGGTTCGCAAGTCTATATCGAAGGCAAGCTGCAGACCCGCAAGTGGCAGGATAATTCCGGAAATGACCGCTACACCACCGAAATCGTTGCCAACGAAATGCAGATGCTTGGTGGCCGTGGTGGTAGTGCCAGCTTTTCAGGTGATTCAGCCCCTGCATCTGCGTCAGCCGCGCCCGCACCCGTTGAAGCGGGTGACTTCGATGATGATATCCCTTTTTGAGCGCAGTTTATTTTGGGGAATACAAAGGCCTGCTTTGCAGGCCTTTTTTATGGGTGTGTTATTGAATAAGGCGTAAATCGCGGATGAGATCCGCTCAAGCAGGTGCCTTGGTTGTATGCAGGAGAGGATATTCTCCACGATGGGCGCAATGCGGTCCGCAAGGGCCGCATTGCGCTTTAATCTATTCTGCGGTGGGATCCAATCACCGTATATAGCAAAAAAAGATTTTAAAAACCCAAGATATTGGGTTTTAATTCTGTTTATACTATCCAACGGCGGGCATGTTCCAGGGCAAATCCGGGACAGAAAATACACCCTGATAATACAATGTTGTCAAGTTACGCTAGGTAGTTCCGCCAAGCTTTTGATTTCTAATTTATATGTTGTCGGTGCTGCTGCGTTAATTTGGAAAAACGGCCTAAGTTACTGTCCAGATGGAGATTTTCTCCTGATTTAGCTTGACGAATCCAATCTTTCTCCCTATAGTGTCGCAAAGTGGGACTCAGTGGTAATAAATGGGTTTTGGGGAGCAAAAGGGGGGCGGAATTGTTCAAGGGTGGCAGTGCGGTCAATCTGGATGCGAAGGGTCGCCTGGCCTTTCCGACCCGTTACCGCGAAGATCTCATGACGCGTTGTGAAGGCCGTGTGGTGCTGACGGTTCACGACGACCGTTGCCTGCTGCTGTATCCCCTGCCTGACTGGGACGAGATTGAACGCAAACTCGTCCGACTCCCCAACCAGAACAAGCGCACCCGTACCTTGCAGCGCATGGTGCTTGGTCATGCAACCGAAATCGAAATGGACAAGAGCGGACGGATATTGATTCCGCCACGCTTGCGCGAGTTTGCCTCACTGGATAAGCGCATTGTGCTGGCTGGCCTTGGCAACAAGTTTGAAATCTGGGACGAAGAGGCCTGGGAAAAGAGGTGTAGTGAATGGATCTCTGATGACGGCAATGAAGATCTGCCGGATTCACTGGAAACACTGACGCTCTGATCGTGGGCGTCTCTTATTCACACCGGCCGGTGCTGCTCAGGGAAGCACTGGAGGGGCTGGCAATACAACCAGGTGGTGTGTACGTGGATGGAACCTTTGGTCGTGGTGGTCATGCCGGTGCAATCCTTGCCGCGCTTGGGCCGGAGGGACGGTTGCTGGCGATAGACAAGGACCCGGCAGCCGTGCAGTCAGCCGTGATGCAATTTGGGGATGATCCTCGTTTTGAAATTGAGCAGGGTGCATTCACGATGTTGAGCCAGATGGTCGCACAGCGAGAGCTCTTGGGTCAGGTCAACGGCTTGCTGCTTGACCTGGGGGTTTCTTCACCCCAGCTTGATGATTCCTCACGTGGTTTCAGTTTTTCCGAAGAAGGCCCCCTCGATATGCGCATGGACCCGAGCTCGGGTATGAGTGCGGCGCAATGGCTGGAGCAGGCCGGTGAGCGGGATATCAGCGATGTCCTCAAGACGCTGGGCGAAGAACGTTTTGCGCGTCGTATTGCGAGGGCTATTGTTGAGTTGCGCGCAACTCAACCACTGCGCACAACGCGGCAACTCGCCGAGCTTGTTGCGGCCGCGGTACCCGTGCGTGAAAAGAACAAGCACCCGGCAACCCGCAGTTTCCAGGCAATTCGTATTTTCATCAATCACGAACTGGATGACATCAAGGCGGTGCTCGACCAGGTGCTGGATGTGCTGGCTCCCCATGGGCGCCTGGTCATTATCAGTTTTCATTCGCTTGAGGATCGTATCGTCAAGCGCTTTATCCGGCATGAATACAAGGGTGAACAGCCCCCGATTGAATTTCCGCTTGCAGGCATGGATTACACGCCGCGGCTCAGGCCGGTTGGCAAGGCGGTGCGTGCCGGCACAGAAGAGCTTGCCGGCAATCCGCGTGCACGCAGTGCCGTACTGAGAGTGGCGGAGCGTTTGCAATAATGATACGTCCGGCCGGTTTGCTGATTCTGGTGCTTGCCGTTATCGCATCGTCCATAGGCGTGGTGTATGCGAAGCACCAGGGCCGCAAGTTGTTTGTCGAACTGCAGTTGCTGGGTGGTGAAAGGGACGACATGGATATCGAGTGGGGACAGTTACAGCTGGAGCAGGGCACCCTGACGACGCAGGGTCAGGTTGAGAGTGCCGCCCGTGAGCGTCTCGGTATGGTGAACCTGTCTCAGGCCAGCACGGTGATTGTAAAACCATGAGTCGCAGTCACAGCAGTTCTGTCTATCGCGGGCGTCGCATTTTCCTGTACCTGTGCATGGGGCTTGCTGCAGCAGTGCTGGTGTGGCGCGCATTCAGCCTGCAAGTGCTGGACAAGCAGTTTTTGCAGGATCAGGTGCAGGCGCGTTACATGCGGGTGGTCAGCCTGTCGGCGCACCGTGGCATGATTTCCGACCGGAACGGAGAACCTCTGGCAATCAGTACACCGGTAGAATCTGTGTGGGTTAACCCGCAGCAGCTGGGTGGTGAACAGCAGCGTATCCCGGAACTGGAACAGGTGTTGTCGCTTGAGCACGAGACGGTACAGCGCCTGCTGGCGAGCCGCTCTGATCGTGAATTTGTCTATTTGCGTCGACATATCAGTCCCGCCCTCGCCGTGCAGGTAAGCGACCTGGATATTCCCGGGGTGTACCTGCAGCGCGAGTACCGGCGTTACTATCCGGCCGGTGAAGTGGCTTCACATATTATCGGTATTACCGATATTGACGATGTCGGCCAGGAAGGACTGGAGCTGGCTTATGAGGAATGGCTCGGCGGCAAACCGGGCGCCAAGCGCGTTATCAAGGATGGCAAGCGCAACATTATCGAGGACGTGGAAAGTATCCGTCGTCCGCATCCGGGCAGGGACCTGAAGCTGAGTATTGATCATCGTATTCAGTACCTGGCTTATCGTGAACTGAAAAAAGCCATCCAGAAGCACAAGGCGCGTTCGGCTTCCGCCGTGGTGCTGGACGTCAAGACCGGTGAAGTGCTGGCAATGGTCAACCAGCCGGCATTCAATCCCAATAACCGGCAGAAATTACTCAGCAGCCATATTCGTAATCGCGCAGTCACCGATGTGTTTGAGCCGGGCTCGACCATGAAGCCATTCATTGTGGCGACTGCGCTGGAGAGCGGGCGCTATCAACCCGACACCCCGATCGGGACTTCGCCGGGGTGGCTCAGGGTCGGTGTAAACACGGTGCGTGATGTGCATGACTACGGCCAGCTGGATGTCAGCGGTGTAATTCGCAAGTCCAGCAATGTGGGTATCAGCAAGATTGCCCTGTCCTTACCGGCAGAAGATATCTGGCGTCAGTTGCATGATGTTGGTTTCGGCGTGCAGACCTTCAGCGGTTTTCCCGGTGAGGCATCTGGTCTGCTTCCCGATTATGGTGGGTGGGATGCCATTGAAACGGCAACGCTTGCTTTCGGCTATGGAATATCCGTCACACCGCTGCAACTGGCACAGGCCTACGCGGTGCTGGCAGCCGATGGCATAAAACGTTCCGTTACTTTTTTGCAGGATGGGCGCGTGGCAGAAGAACGGCGGGTTATGCCGGCGCAGGTTGCCCGGCAGATACGCGACATGCTGGAGCAGGCAGCGGGGCCGCGCGGGACTGCACCAGCCGCGCAAGTTGCCGGCTACCGGGTTGCCGGCAAGACCGGCACGGTACGCAAGTCAGAGGCGGGTGGATATTCGGATAGCAAGTACCTGGCAGTATTTGCCGGGATGGCACCTGCCAGTGACCCGCAACTTGTAATGGTCGTCATGATCGATGAGCCGTCAAACGGAAAATACTACGGTGGACTCGTTGCGGCGCCGGTGTTTTCCACGGTTATGTCGGGGGCATTGCGCCTGCTGGCCGTGCCGCCCGATGATGTGCCGTTACTGCAAACACAGCTTGTGTTGCCGGGAGAACCTGCATGATGTCGGCGGAAGCCATGACAGCGGAGCATACCCTGGCCGGGTTGTTGCAAGGTTTTGCCGGCGTTAACGTCAGGCATGACCAGGTGGTGTCAGGTATCGCGCTTGACAGCCGCAAGGTGCAGGCGGGTGACCTGTTCCTGGCTGTTGCCGGGTCACGCACCCATGGACTGCAGCATGCCCGCCAGGCACTTGCACTGGGTGCGGCAGGGGTTGCGTGGGAGCCGGTTGCCGATGATAACAGTTTTGCGGAACTGGCCGCCTTGCTGCCGGTACCCGTGGTTGCGGTTCCCGATCTTCAACACCTGGTGGGCATCATTGCAGACCGTTTTTATGGCCATCCATCGCGTGGTCTGTTTGTGATCGGCGTTACCGGTACGGATGGCAAGACCTCGTGCTCCCATTTTATTGCCCAGGCACTGAACAGCGGTGACCGGCGTTGCGGTGTGATCGGCACGCTGGGTTATGGCCTGTTTGGCGAGCTGTCGACAGCAACACATACCACGCCGGATGCGCTGACGGTGCAGCAGTCGCTTTACGCCATGCAGAAACAGGGTGCACGTTGCGTCGTTGCAGAAGTTTCCTCACACGCCATGGACCAGGGACGTGTCCGTGGCGTGGATTTTGATATTGCAGTGTTGACCAACCTGACCCGCGATCATCTTGATTATCACGGTAATGTCGAATCCTATGCAGCAGCGAAGCGTAAATTGTTTCACGCTGACGGATTGCGCTATGCCGTTATAAATGCGGACGACAGTTTTGGTGCTGCATTGCTGGATGATATTCCACCCGGCGTTGCGCCGATTGCCTACCGCCTTGAGAATGAACCGTTTCGTACACGCTTCCCGGCGCAGTGGGTGATTGGACGCAACCTGGAATTCAGCAGTTCGGGCATGCACATGGATGTAAATACGCCCTGGGGCGGCGGTCGCCTGCAGAGTTCCCTGCTGGGCCGTTTCAATGCCAGCAACCTACTGGCAGCGCTCGCCAGCCTGTGTGTGACGGGCCTGCCGTTTAACGAGGCCCTGAGGCGCCTTGCGGTAACCCGCACGGTGCCCGGACGCATGGAATGTTTTGATGTCGGTGCGGCACATCCGCTGGTCGTGGTTGACTATGCGCACACGGCGGGTGCCCTGGAAGCCGTGCTTGCTTCGCTGCGCGAGCACTGTGCCGGCAGGCTCTGGTGTGTGTTTGGAGCCGGCGGGGATCGCGACCGTGGCAAGCGGCCCTTGATGGGGGCCGTTGCCGAACGTCTTGCCGATGAGATTGTCCTGACCGATGACAACCCGCGCACCGAGGATCCGCAGCAGATTATCGAGGATATTTGCAGCGGGATGAAGCAGCCCGCGCAGGTGCATATCGAGCATGATCGTGCACATGCCATTACCCGGGCACTGCAGGAAGCGGGGCCGGCTGACCTGGTACTGATTGCCGGCAAGGGGCATGAGACGGTCCAGATCATTGGTACCCGGGCTGTGCCGTTCAGTGATCGTGAACGCGTCAGGGCCCTGGTGCGGGAATGGACGCGATGATGGCCATGCAACTTTCAGAAGCCGCGCGGGTGCTGGATGGCCGCTACACGCCTGCAAACGTAGCATTTCGCGGTGTGAGCACGGACAGCAGGACGCTCGAGGCGGGTGCCCTGTTCTTTGCGCTGCAGGGGCCAAACTTTGACGGCCATAAATTCCTGGAGCAGGCGCGCGAGCAGGGTGCGGCAGCTGCAACAGTCAGTGAAGTCTGCAAGACTGAAATGCCGCTGCTCGAAGTCAGGGATACGCGGCTTGCGCTGGGTAGTCTGGCAAGGTACTGGCGTGGCAAGTTCTCGATTCCGGTGGTTGCCATTACCGGCAGCAATGGCAAGACCACCGTGCGGGCCATGGTGGAGGCCATATTGAGGCGTTGCGGGCAGACGCTTTCGACACGGGGGAATCTGAACAATGATATTGGCCTGCCGTTGACGCTGGCGCGTCTTGGTGCGGGGGATGAATTTGCAGTGCTGGAAATGGGCGCGAACCATCCGGCAGAAATAGAGTACCTTGCCGGCATTGCACGACCGGATATTGCCGTCGTAACCAATGCGGGCCCGGCCCACCTGGAGGGCTTTGGTGACCTTGAAGGCGTTGCCAGGGCAAAGGGCGAATTGTTTGCCGCTCTCGACAGGGATGCGCTTGCGGTGATTAACGCCGATGATGAATTTGCACCCCTGTGGCGCGAACTGGCCGGACATTGCCGGATTGTCGAGTTCGGACTGACGGCCAGTGCCGCTGTGCATGCCGACTGGAAGGGTGATACCCGTGGCAGTGATGTCAGGCTGGTAACCGGGCAGGGCGAGATTGAACTGCGCCTTCCCTTGCCGGGAAAACATAACGTGATGAATGCACTGGCCGCCAGTGCGGCCGCACTGGCCGCCGGTGCCGGCCTGGAGGCCGTGCGTGCGGGGCTGGAGTCAATGTCACCGGTTGGCGGGCGCTTCACGATTCATCAATTGCACGGCGGTGTCACCCTGATCGACGACACCTATAACGCCAACCCGGAATCGCTGCAGGTCGCACTGGACGTGCTGGCGCAGGCGCAGGGTGAAACCTGGCTGGTGCTGGGTGACATGGGTGAACTGGGTGCCGGGGCCGTTGCATTGCACCGAGCTGCCGGCCGTCAGGCCCGGGCAGCCGGTATCAGCAGGCTCTACAGCCTTGGTGAAATGGCGCAGGAGGCCTGCGCTGCATTTGACGGCAAAGGCGGGTCGTTCAGCGGACTGGATGAACTGCTTGCGGCCTTGCGCAACGATATGACAGGCCCGCTGCATATCCTGGTGAAGGGGTCGCGACGCATGCGCATGGAGCGCGTGGTTGAAGCACTGGACGCACAACCTTCAGGGGAGGGCTGCTGATGCTTCTGTATCTTGCGGATTATCTGAGCCAGTACCACAGTGGCTTCAATGTCTTCCAGTACCTGACACTGCGCGCCATCCTCGGCGTGTTAACGGCGTTGATTATATCGTTTGTTGTCGGGCCGGAGATGATCCGCCGGCTGGGCCGTTACCAGATCGGACAGTCCGTGCGCGATGACGGGCCGCAGTCTCACCTGATCAAGGCGGGCACTCCCACCATGGGTGGTGCGCTGATCCTGGTTGCTGTTGCGATCGCGACCCTGATGTGGGCAGATCTCAGCAACCACTATGTCTGGGTAGTCCTGCTGGTGACGACGCTGTTCGGTGCCATTGGCTGGATCGATGACTATAAAAAACTGGTCCTGAAGAATTCAGACGGACTGCCGGCGCGCAGCAAAATATTCTGGCAATCCCTGGTTGCACTGGGGACTGCAATTTTCCTTTTTATGACCGCGAGTACACCTGCCGAGACTGCGCTGATTGTTCCCTTCTTCAAGGATATTGCGATCAGCCTTGGCTGGTTTTACGTGCTGCTGTCATACATTGTAATCGTTGGTACCAGTAACGCAGTCAACCTGACCGACGGGCTCGACGGGCTTGCGATTATGCCTACCGTGTTGATAGCCGGTGCGCTCGGGGTATTCGCCTATGCCACCGGTAACGTGAAGATTGCGACCTACCTGGGTATTCCCTACATACACGAGACGGCAGAACTGATCGTCTTCTGCGGTGCGCTGGTTGGAGCAGGTCTCGGTTTTCTCTGGTTCAACGCCTATCCCGCCATGGTGTTTATGGGGGATGTGGGTGCGCTGGCGCTGGGTGCGGCGCTCGGTATCGTGGCCGTGCTGGTGCGGCAGGAACTGGTGTTTATGGTGATGGCCGGTGTGTTCGTCATGGAGACCGTGTCAGTAATCCTGCAGGTGGGTTCGTACAAGTTGACAGGGCGGCGCATTTTCCACATGGCGCCGTTGCACCACCATTTTGAATTAAAGGGCTGGCCGGAGCCGCGCGTCATTGTGCGCTTCTGGATTATTACTGTAATTCTTGTACTGGTCGGCCTGGCAACGTTGAAGATTCGTTGATGTGCTGCAGGTAAACCAGCGATATTTTTGTGGGTTATAACAATGGCGGTCCCGATATTGGCAATGACAGAGATGTTTGACAAGGCGCGCAGAACGCTGGTGGTCGGGCTCGGTGCAACGGGTCTGTCGGTGGCGCGCTACCTGTTTCGTCAGGGTGTTCCCGTTGCCATTGTCGACAGCCGGGAGACCCCTCCAGGCCTGGAGCAACTGCATGCCGAGCTGCCAGCTGAAGTCCCGCTGTTCCTCGGCGGGTTTCATCAAGAGGCGTTTGCACGTGCCGAGCAGATCGTGATCAGCCCCGGCGTATCGGCCGCAGAGCCGGAAGTTGCTGCTGCAGTCGCGCGTGGTGTGCCGCTGACCGGTGATATTGAACTGTTTGCACAGGCCGCGCACGCGCCGGTGCTGGCAGTGACCGGTTCCAACGGGAAAAGTACGGTTGTGACATTGCTCAGTGCGATGGCGCGCCGCGCCGGCAAAGAGGTGCGTACCGGCGGCAATATCGGTACCCCGGCGCTTGACCTGATCAGCGGGACGGAGCCTGACCTGTATGTGCTGGAATTGTCGAGCTTTCAACTCGAAACCGTCGTATCACTGCGGCCGCGGGCGGCTGTCGTGCTGAATGTGAGCGCAGATCACATGGATCGTTACAGCGACCTGGAGTCCTATGCAGCGGCAAAGCAGGCTGTTTACCGGCATGCGGGAGTGCAGGTGGTGAACGCGGATGATCCGGTTGCGGCCAGCCTTGCGGATACGACGCATGCGCAGCTGCGCTTTACGCAGCAGGTGCCGGGCGCAAACGAGTACGGGCTTGTTGAACGTGCAGGCGAAACCTGGCTGGCGCGTGGCACCGAAACATTGATGTCGGTGAAACGCATTCGCATGGCAGGCCGTCATAATGTGATGAATGCACTGGCGGCTCTGGCACTGGGCGAATCTGCCGGACTGCCGCTTGCTGCAATGCTTGATACGCTGTCGGAGTTCCAGGGTTTGCCACACCGGATGCAGCATGTTGTCACGCACGACGGCGTGCAATGGTACAACGATTCGAAGGGCACCAACGTCGGCGCAACCCTGGCGGCTATCGAGGGTGTCGAAGGAAAGATCGTCCTGATTGCCGGCGGTGACGGCAAGGGTGCAGATTTATCTCCACTGGCCGATGCCATGCGGCGCAAGGGAGTCGCGGCCGTCCTGATCGGAAAGGATGCGGCCTTGCTTGAGGCGGTGCTGGGTGATGTTGTCCCGGTCAGGCATGCACCTGATATGACCGGGGCCGTAAGACAGGCCGCCGACATGGCCGGGCCGGGTGATACCGTGCTGTTGTCGCCGGCCTGTGCCAGTACGGATATGTATCGCAATTTTGCCGAGCGCGGTGAGCTGTTTATGAAAGCGGTGCGGGAGGTCCTGGAATTATGACGGCCACGGCCTGCCAGGCTCGCCATCTGGGTGCGCACGGTGTGCGTTTGCCACGGACTGATTACTGGCTGCTGTTCAGTGCAGCGGCCCTGGCCACGCTGGGTCTGGTGATGGTGTCGTCCGCCTCTGTCACCTTTGCCGACCGTGAGCTTGGACAGCCCTTTTATTATGCGATCCGCCAGGCCATCTATATCGGCGCTGGTGTGTTCATGGGCAACATCCTGTTCCGCTTGCCCATCGCCATGCTGGCGCGCATGACGCAGGTCCTGTTGTTGTTATCTTTTGTATTGCTGCTGCTGGTGCTGGTTCCGGGTGTTGGCGTGGAAGTGAATGGCGCGGCGCGCTGGATTAATGTCGGCCTGTTCAGGCTGCAGGTTTCCGAGCCAGCCAAGTTGTTGTTCATCGTTTACCTGGCGGGCTACCTGGCGCGGCATGGCAAAGAGGTGCGCTCGAGTCTCAGCGGTTTTCTCAAGCCGCTGGGACTGTTGGCGATTGCAGCCGTGTTACTGCTGCTTGAACCTGATTTTGGTGCAACCGTTGTACTGGCGGCGACCGTCATGGGCATGATCTTTATGGCGGGTGTGCGATTAACACAGTTCGCCGGAATGCTGGGTACCGGCGGGTTGCTGCTGGGCGGGCTGGCAATCTCTTCACCGTATCGCCTGGAGCGTTTGACAACCTTCATGAACCCCTGGGCTGACCCGTTCGACAGCGGTTTTCAGCTTACCCAGTCGTTGATGGCCATCGGTCGCGGGGAATGGCTGGGCGTCGGCCTGGGTTCAAGCGTGCAAAAACTTTTTTACCTGCCCGAGGCGCATACTGATTTTGTGTTTGCGGTGCTTGCAGAAGAACTCGGTCTGCTCGGCGTGTGCGTCGTTATCGCCCTGTACGTGCTGCTGGTCTGGCGTGCATTTATCGTCGCGGCCCAGGCCGCAAAGGCGGATAACCTGTTTGCATCCTACCTGTCGTACGGTATCGGTATATGGTTCGGGCTGCAAAGCTTCGTCAACATCGGCGTCAACATGGGCCTGTTGCCGACCAAGGGGTTAACGCTGCCCCTGATCAGTTACGGGGGGTCAAGCATGGTTGTTATGTGTGCCGCCGTGGCCCTGTTATTGCGGATTGATTTTGAGACGCGCTCTGCCGTAACCGGCTTGTCTGCGAGCGGCCAGGCCGCGGCCATGCGCAGCAGGGGGAGCGCATGACGCAATCTGCAAACAGTCGCCGCCCGGTACTCATCATGGCTGGAGGAACCGGCGGGCATGTGTTCCCGGCACTGGCCGTTGCCAGGGTGTTGACCGCACAGGGCGTTTCCGTCTCCTGGCTGGGTACGCAGCGCGGGCTGGAGTCACGCGTGGTGCCGGCGGCCGGTTACCCGCTCGAAACGATGCGTGTCAACGGGCTGCGGGGCAGGGGCGTGCTGCGCCTGTTGCTGGCCCCCTTCATGCTTGCCGTCGCGCTGCTGCAGGCCCTGGCCATCCAGTTGCGGTTGCGCCCGGTTGCGGTGCTGGGCATGGGCGGTTTTGCATCCGGGCCAGGCGGGGTCGTAGCCTGGTTGTTGCGCCGCCCTCTGTTGATCCATGAGCAGAATTCGGTTGCCGGTATGACGAACCGCTGGCTGGCGCCACTGGCGCGCACGGTGATGGAGGCCTTCCCCGGCAGTCTGCCCGCAAAGCGCCATCCGGTCCATACCGGCAATCCGGTGCGTGCGGAAATCAGCCGGCTTGCCGAACCGTCCGAGCGTTTTGCATCCCGCAGTGGTGCCTTGCGGGTGCTGGTGATTGGCGGCAGTCTGGGCGCCAGTGCACTGAATGCCGTTGTTCCCGAGGCCGTCAGGCAGTTGCCTGCAGACCGGCAGCCGCTGTTGCACCATCAAACCGGCAGTACAGACGAGACGCATGTGCGGGCGGCCTACACCGCAGCCGGCATCGAGGCAAAGGTTGAGGCCTTCATCGAGGATATGGCCGCGGCCTATGCGTGGGCTGACGTGGTGATCTGCCGCTCGGGTGCGTTGACGGTTGCTGAACTTGCCGTTGTCGGTGTTGCCTCGGTCCTGGTGCCGTTTCCCTATGCCACCGATGATCATCAAACGAGTAATGCGAAGTACCTGGCGGATGCAGGTGCGGCAATCCTTATGCCGCAGGATTCATTGCAGCCCGGCAAGTTGACGGGATTACTCGCGGACTTTTACCAGCAGCGCGAGCTGTTGCTGGAAATGGCCTGTCGCGCACGTGAATTGGCCATACCGGATGCCGCGCGGCGTGTTGCAAGCCTGTGTCTGCAGGCTGCCGGGGTCAAGGTCCGATGACGGCAATACTGCATCCAACGGCCGCCGCCCAGCCGCAGGGGATGGGACGGGTGCGGCGCATTCACCTGGTGGGTACCGGCGGTGCAGGCATGGGTGGCATTGCCGAGGTGCTGCATAACCTCGGCTACGAGGTCAGTGGCTCGGACCTGCGCGAGAATGCGGTGACACGCCGCCTGCAAGACATGGGTGTGCGCATTTTTATTGGTCACGATGCAACACACGTGTCTGCTTGCGACGCGGTTGTGGTTTCAACGGCGATCGCAGCTGATAATCCGGAAATTGTTGCTGCACGGGGACGTCGCGTGCCGGTTGTGCCACGGGCGGAGATGCTGGCTGAACTGATGCGTTTTCGTTACGGCATCGGCGTGGCGGGTACGCATGGCAAGACGACAACGACCAGCCTGGTCGCCAGCCTGCTTGCCGAGGGCGGGCTTGATCCGACATTTGTGATTGGCGGCCAGCTGAACAGTGCCGCCAGCCATGCACAACTTGGCACTGGTCATTACCTGGTGGCCGAGGCGGACGAGAGTGATGCCTCCTTTCTTTACCTGCAGCCCTCCATGGCGATCGTGACCAACATCGATGCCGACCACCTGTCAACCTACGGGGGCGATTTTGATCGTTTGCGCCAGATATTTATCGAGTATCTCCATCACTTGCCATTTTACGGCCTGGCCGTGCTCTGTCTCGATGATCCCGAGGTGCGCAATATCCTCGATGAAGTAACCCGGCCGGTCATTACCTACGGGATTGAATCCGCTGCCGACCTGGTAGCAAGCGAGATCGAGCAGGATGAAATGCAGACCCATTTCGAGGTGCGTCGCAAGGGGCACGACAAGGCGCTGGCAATCACCCTGAATCTGCCGGGACGCCACAACGTACTGAACGCACTGGCGGCCATCGCGGTCGCGACTGAACTGGGTGTGCCTGATGAGGCCATCCAGAATGCCCTGGCGGGTTTTCAGGGGATCGGGCGCCGTTTCCAGATGGCCGGCGAAATTGAAACAGCAGCAGGCCGCGTATTGATGATTGACGACTACGCGCATCATCCCGGTGAGATTGCTCCGACGCTGGCTGCAGTACGCGCAGGTTGGCCGAAGCGACGCCTTGTGGTTGTCTTCCAGCCGCATCGCTACACGCGTACGCAGGATTTGTTTGATGATTTTATCCAGGTGCTCTCCGATGTTGACGTACTGGTGCTGTGTGAGGTGTATGCCGCCGGCGAAATGCCGATCAGCGGCGCCGATGGCCGGGCACTGGCGCGCGGCATACGTGCACGTGGACATATTGCCCCGGTGTTCGTGGAGGATTTGGCGGCATTGCCGGGCGTGTTGGGCGATTTGCTGCGGGACGGGGACATCCTGCTGACGCTGGGCGCGGGAGATATTGGCGCGGCCGCGGCCCGCCTGCCCTCCGGGCTGGCAGTGGCTGCGCGGTGATACAGGAATGATGGCTGCAGAAACAACACAACACTGGCGCGGCGAGTTGAAGCTCGACGAACCCATGGGAGGCCATACCTCGTGGCGGGCAGGCGGTCGTGCCCGGCGTTTTTACAAGCCTGCGGATATCGATGACCTGTGTGAATTCATGGCCGGGCTTGATGCCAGTGAGCCGCTCCTTTGGCTGGGGCTTGGCAGCAACCTGCTGGTGCGTGATGGCGGTTTCCCGGGGACTGTTATTTTTACGTTTGGTGCGCTGACTGAGATGCGCTGGATTGATGGGCAGACCGTACACGTTGGTGCCGGCATGAGCTGTTCAAAAGTGGCGCGTACTACCGCCCGGGAAGGGCTGGTCGGTGCAGAGTTCCTGGCGGGTATTCCCGGCACCATGGGTGGCGCATTGGCCATGAATGCCGGCGCCTTTGACGGAGAAACCTGGGCACATGTGTCGGCCGTGGACACGATAGACCGGGCCGGGGTTGTGCATACACGCCTGCCCTCTGAATACCGCATTGCCTATCGCAGCGTAGAAGGCGTGCCGGAGGAGTGGTTTCTGGGCGCCACCCTTGCGCTGCGGCACGGGGATGCAGAGGCCGCCCGGGAGCGTATCCAGGAATTGCTGGCGCGCCGCAGTGCGAGTCAGCCGACACAGCAACCCAGCTGCGGTTCGGTGTTTCGTAATCCACCGGGCGATCACGCCGCGCGGCTGATCGAGGCAACCGGCCTCAAGGGCCTGGCCCGGGGGGGTGCGCAGGTCTCCGAAAAGCACGCCAATTTCATTGTGAATACCGGGTCGGCGACGGCGACCGAGATTGAGGCATTGATCAACGAGGTGCAGGAGCGGGTAGAGCAGGCACAGGGTATACGGCTGGAAAGGGAAGTGCGCATTGTTGGCGAGCGGCCGGCATCGTGAAGCGGGAATGAATATGCGTGCAGCAGACAAGGGCAGGGCGTATGGCAAGGTGGTTGTGCTGATGGGCGGACGTTCGGCTGAACGCGAGATCTCTCTGCTCAGCGGGCTGGCCGTGCTGCAGGCATTGCAGGCGCAGGGTATCGATGCACATGGCCGGGATACGGCGGCCGCGGATTTCCAGGAGGCGCTGGCGCGCGAGGCCTATACGCGCGCCTTCATCGCATTACATGGTCGCGGTGGTGAAGACGGTGTTGTGCAGGGCATGCTGGAGATGCTGGAAATTCCATACACAGGCAGTGGCGTACTTGGTTCGGCACTGGCGATGGACAAGTTGCGTACCAAGCAGGTCTGGCAAAGCGCGGGGATTCCGACGCCGTCATTTGTGTTGCTGAAAAGTGCGGCAGACGTGGCCGCTGCAAAGGATACGCTCGAATATCCCGTGGTCGTCAAACCCGCGCATGAAGGTTCCAGTATTGGCATCAGCAAGGTGGATACTGCCGCTGACCTGGCAGGCGCCTGGCAGCTGGCTGCGCGCTATGACGATACCGTGATTGCAGAGCAATGGATTCATGGCGCGGAATACACGGCCGGAATTCTTGGTGACGAGGTATTGCCACTGATTCGCCTGGAGACGCCGAATGTTTTCTATGATTACGCTGCGAAATACGAGTCCGATACGACCCGTTACCTGATTCCCTGCGGGCTGGATGCCACGCAGGAGGCCGCGCTGCAGAACCTCTCGCTTGACGCGTTCCGGGCGGTCGGTGCAGGTGGCTGGGGCCGTGTTGATTTCATGCTGGACGAGACAGGAAGGCCCTGGTTCATTGAAGTGAATACGGTGCCCGGCCTGACTGGCCACAGCCTCGTACCGATGGCGGCGGGAGCGGCCGGCACCGACTTTGGCCGGCTCGTTTGCCGGATACTGGATACCAGTTTTGCTGTTGCGGCGGTGGATCAGAATGCCAAGGCGTAACTCACCGACGGGCATGCAGGTTCTTGGCCTGTACATACAAGACAATGCCCGGACCCTGTCCGGGCTTGTATTGATCAGCTTGCTGGCTGTCATGCTGCACCTTGGTATGCAGTGGCTGTCTGACCCGTACCGGTTTCCGCTTAAGGTGGTAGAGGTAAAGGGTGATTTCAGATACCTGGACAGGGGGCAGTTGCAGGAGGCCATCGCGCACTATACCGATGACGGTTTTTTTACTGTGGATGTCGCGGCTGTATGTGCCGCCGCCGAGCAGTTGCCGTGGGTATACAGGGCAAAGGTGCGGCGGGTCTGGCCGGATATCCTGCGCTTGCAGATCGAGGAGCAGGAGCCGATTGCGCGCTGGGGTGAACAGGGATTCTTGAACCGGTTCGGAGAGTCATTTATTCCCGGGGAGACAGTGGTAGCCGGGGAGCTTCCCGGTCTGGCGGGCCCGGCGGGACTGGAGTCCAGGGTGCTGGAACAATATCAGCTGGCCTCCGGGTTGCTGGCGCCGCTGGGTATGCAGATCAGTCGACTGGAAATCGATGGACGGCGTGCCTTGCACGTACAACTGGAAGGCGGTGTGCAACTGGAGCTGGGGCGTGTGAATTCATGGCTGCGTCTGCAGCGTTTTGTGCGCGCGTATCCTGCCGTTTTTGAAGGACGCATGGATAAATTGCAGCGCGTTGACCTGCGTTACAGTAACGGGTTTTCCGTGTATTGGCAGGAAGCAGCCCCGGTGGACGCCGGGGAGAAGCGGGTTTGAGCACGTCGGGAATGAAACGGTATGTCGAAGAAGGCTGAAAAACAACTGATCGTCGGACTGGATATCGGCACCTCAAAGGTGGTTGCCATCGTTGGTGAAATCATGCCGGAAGGTAGCCTGGAAGTAATCGGTATCGGGTCGCATCCCTCAAGGGGTTTGAAAAAAGGCGTCGTCGTGAATATCGAGTCTACCGTGCATTCGATTCAGCGCGCCGTCGAGGAAGCAGAGCTGATGGCCGGTTGCCAGATTCATTCGGTGTTTGCGGGTATCGCGGGCAGTCATATCCGCAGCCTGAATTCACATGGCATCGTGGCAATCCGGGACAAGGAAGTGACGCCGAATGACGTTGAGCGGGTGATTGATGCGGCGCGTGCCGTTGCAATACCTGCCGACCAGAAGATCCTGCATATTCTCCCGCAGGAATTTCTGATTGATAACCAGGGGGGGATACGGGAACCGGTTGGTATGTCCGGTGTACGGCTGGAAGCCAAGGTGCACATGGTTACCGGCGCAGTCAGTGCGGCACAGAATATTATCAAGTGTGTGCGCCGCTGTGGTCTGGAGGTCGATGACATCATCCTTGAGCAGCTGGCATCGAGCTACTCGGTATTGACGGAGGATGAGAAGGACCTGGGTATATGCCTGGTGGATATCGGTGGCGGTACGACGGATATTGCTGTTTTTACGGAAGGTTCGATTCGCCATACCGCGGTTATTCCAATTGCAGGTGACCAGGTGACCAATGATATTGCGGTTGCACTGCGCACGCCGACGCAGAATGCAGAAGACATCAAGATCAAATATGCCTGTGCATTGACCCAGCTGGCCGGTGCAGAGGAGAGCATCGAGGTGCCGAGCGTGGGTGATCGGCCGCCGCGAAAACTGGCTCGTCATACGCTGGCCGAAGTCGTGGAGCCGCGTTATGAAGAGCTGCTGGGTTTGATACAGGCCGAGTTGCAGCGCAGTGGATTTGAAGAACGGGTGGCTGCCGGAATCGTGTTGACCGGTGGCAGTGCCAAGATCGAGGGCCTGGTTGACCTGGCGGAGGAAGTATTTCATATGCCGGTGCGACTGGGTGTGCCCCAGTATGTCACGGGCCTGGTGGATGTTGTACGCAATCCGATTTATTCGACCGGTGTCGGGTTGTTGCTGTTCGGTCACCAGAATCGTGACCAGCGGTCGCTGGAAGGTGGTTTGGGCAAGGGTATAAGCGGTGTGTGGGAACGGATGAAGGGCTGGTTTCAGGGAAATTTCTAGATTGTTGAAAGGCTGAAGTTTGTCATGGCAAGCGAGGTTGGTATGGCAGCTTTTAATATAAACGAAGGGTTGTTTGTTGTTTCTCTAAGGAGGAGACATTATGTTTGAATTATTGGATTCTTGCGGGCAAAGCGCGGTAATCAAGGTGATTGGTGTAGGTGGCGGTGGCGGGAATGCCGTACAGCACATGGTCGATGCCAATATCGAGGGGGTGGAATTTATCTGTGCCAATACGGATGCACAGGCACTGAAGAATATTACTGCACGTACCAACTTGCAGATCGGCAGTGCTATCACCAAGGGTCTTGGTGCCGGCGCCAACCCGGACATTGGCAGGCAGGCGGCCCAGGATGACCAGGACCGGATCAGGGAGGTCATTGAAGGGGCGGATATGCTTTTTATTACGGCCGGTATGGGTGGCGGGACCGGTACCGGGGCGGCGCCGGTGGTTGCCCAGATTGCCAGGGAGATGGGGATACTCACCGTGGCAGTAGTGACCAAGCCTTTTTCTTTTGAAGGCAGCAAGCGTTTGCATATTGCACACAACGGTATCAAGGAACTGGGACAGTACGTGGACTCCCTGATCACCATACCGAATGAGAAGCTGCAGCTTGTCCTGGGCAAGCAGATCAGTTTGCTGGATGCATTTCGTTCTGCAAACGATGTGCTTCAGGGGGCCGTGCAGGGGATTGCCGAACTGATTACCCGCCCCGGGCTGATCAACGTGGACTTCGCGGATGTGCGCACGGTGATGTCCGAGATGGGTATGGCCATGATGGGTTCCGGTACTGCCAAGGGTGATGATCGTGCCCGCGAAGCGGCCGAGGCAGCCGTTGCCAGCCCCTTGCTGGATGATATTGACCTGATGGGCGCACATGGCATCCTGGTGAATGTGACGGCCGGTCTGGATCTCTCCATTGGTGAGTTCGAGGAAGTCGGCAATACCGTGAAGCAGTTCGCTTCTGAAAATGCCACTGTGGTGGTAGGAACCGTGATAGACCCTGATATGCGGGATGAGTTGCGCGTGACGGTGGTGGCTACCGGCCTGGGTCTGGATGCAAGGCATCCGCAAACCGAGAAACCCACGCTTGTGCATGTGAAGGCTGATGCCCGCCAGGAACTGCCTGATTATGACCGTCCTACAAAGCTGCGCAGGGATGCTGCGGAGAAGGCACAATCAACCGGCGGCAATACGGCGGAAGACATGGATTACCTCGACATTCCGGCTTTCCTGAGACGCCAGGCGGACTAAAAGCAGGTAATGCGGGTCAAATGCGCGTGATGGCGGCAGATCACTTGCCGCTATCTCAGCGCACAACAGGGGGATCATTTGTGTTGCTTATGTATGAATTAATTTATCAAATGATGATGTGACAGAGGTTGCATGTAGATGGTGTGAGCTGCTTTGCAGGCGTATGTCTCTGTGTTATTCTTGCAGAGGCTTTTTTGGTACGTGTCTGAGACAACGGCTGCCCACTGAGGAGTTTTAAGCCATGATTCGACAACGTACTCTTAAGAATGTAATTCGCGCGACGGGTGTGGGTCTGCACACCGGTGAAAAAATCTATCTTACGCTACGTCCGGCACCGGTGGATACCGGTATCGTGTTCTGTCGTGTTGATCTGGAAAATGTCGTGCAGATACCTGCAAAACCCGAGAATGTCGGGGATACGCGACTTTCCACAACCCTTGTAAGTGGTGATGTCCGTATTTCAACGGTTGAACACCTGCTGTCTGCAATGGCGGGCCTGGGTATTGATAATGCCTATGTTGATCTAAGTGCCGCGGAAGTGCCGATTATGGATGGTAGTGCCGGGCCGTTTGTATTCCTGATCCAGTCTGCCGGTATCGAGGAACAGAATGCTCCCAAGCGTTTCATCCGCATCAAGAAACCCGTCCAGGTAACAGATGGTGACAAGGTGGCGCGCTTCGAGCCGTTTGACGGTTTCAAGGTTGGTTTTACCATTGAATTTGATCACCCGGTCTTCAAGAGCAATACCCAGCATGCTGAAATAGATTTTTCTACGACTTCCTTTGTAAAGGAAGTGAGCCGTGCGCGGACATTTGGCTTCATGCATGAAATAGAGCAATTGCGCGAGCGTCAGCTGGCGCTGGGCGGCAGCCTTGATAATGCCGTGGTGCTGGATGACTACCGGGTGCTGAATGAAGATGGCCTGCGGTATCGTGATGAATTTGTAAAGCACAAGATTCTGGATGCAATTGGCGACCTCTACTTGCTGGGACACAGCCTGATCGGTGCCTTTGATGGCGTCAAGTCAGGGCATGCGCTGAACAATGTATTGCTGCGGGCGTTGATCGCCGATGAATCCGCCTGGGAAGAAGTGACATTTGACGATGTCAGTGAGGCACCAATATCGTTTCTGCAGCCCGTACCATCAAGTTAAGCTAACCCGATTATTCCCTGTGGAATCAAGGCCGTACCCGCACTCAACGGGTAGTATGCCGCCTTGCCAGTCTTAGCAGTCCAGATTTCAGCACAGGGTCCGATATAGAACGTGCAGCCTGTTTTAATGCGGCCGCCCCCTTGGATGTACACCTGGGTCTGGTTTTAGGTTTGTCGGGTGGGGCTGGTCTGTCATTCGGCTTTACCCGGACACGTACACTGCGGATGTTAACGGGGTTGTAGCTGGCGAGTTGTTTTACCAGCCCTGGTGTGTGGAATCGCAGTCGGGCGGCCCACACGGGGGAGTCGGCGGCCAGGACCAGGGTAGTGCCCGAGATGGTGAGTGTATTGCAATGTTCATTCAATGGTGAGGGGATCAGCTCATGCAACAGCCTGTCAAGCGCCATCAGTTCCCTTGCCCTGGTAAGCAGTTGCGTGTACATGCCGCCGCCAATCAATTTGTTAACTCTTGAAGGTTTGTTCATGGCTACCTGAACGATTTTGAATATGAATATTATACTGTCTGCAAACATGCGCGGAAAGGCCTGGAGTATCGAGGTCGATCCGTTGCGCTCCGGTCTGGCGGTAGTCGTCGGCCTGCTTATGCTGATTGCTGCAGCGGTCTATACCGGTACCCGGTTGGTTGGAAACGAACTCGTGTATCTTGAAGACTGGGGAGACATGGTCGTGGATCAGCAGGCAGAGATTGCCGTCACCCGTCATGCTGCAGAGGTTGAACTGGATGCGTTGACGCTCCGAATAGGGCAAATGCAGGCACAGATGTTGCGTCTGAATGCATTGGGGGAGCGCCTGGTGGGACAGGCCGATCTTGACAGGAGTGAGTTCAATTTTGATGAAGTTCCCGCAATCGGTGGCCCCGATGAGATGCAGGATAAACAGTCCGTGCACTTTTCAGATTTTCTTTCCATGCTTGACCAGCTGGATAGTGAGCTGGAGGACAGGCAGGAGATGCTTTCAGTGCTGGAAGTGCTGCTCATGAGCAGGAGCCTGAATGAACGTGTCATGCCTTCCGGCAAGCCCGTAGAGGAAGGCTGGTTGTCTTCAAAGTACGGTAAACGCAATGACCCGTTTACCGGTAAGCAGGATTTTCACGAGGGCCTGGATTTCGCCGGCAAGAAAGGTACCGGTGTACTGGCCGTAGGCGATGGCGTGGTGAGCTGGTCTGGCAAACGCAACGGCTACGGTAACCTGGTCGAGATCAATCATGGAAACGGCTACGTCACCCGTTATGGGCACAACCAGCGCGACCTGGTGGAGGTTGGTGATACGGTCAGGAAAGGGCAGCAAATCGCCCTGATGGGTTCAACCGGTCGTTCTACAGGGCCGCACGTTCATTTTGAAGTTTTGCATAACGGCAAGCGCGTCGATCCTGCCAGATATATTGGTAAATAGACCGCTTTTTCCCAGCTCGCCATCCGGGCTGCTGAAGTCGCGTCCGTGTTCTGTTTTAACGGTTTTTACCTGCTAATTTGCGGGCAGTTGGGGTATTATGCTCCTCCTTATTGACTAACATTTCCCTATAAATTCATGGCATTTAATATATTACACAAGCTGTTTGGCACCAGTAACGATCGCCAGCTCAAACGCATGTCCCGGATTGTTGCCTCGATCAACGATCTGGAGCCTGATTTCAAAAAACTGACAGATGATGAACTGCGGGCAAAGACGGGTGAGTTCCGTTCCCGTCTGAGTAAAGGTGAATCCCTGGATGACCTGCTGCCCGAGGCATTTGCCGCGGTGCGCGAGGCAGCCTGGCGTTCCTTGCATATGCGCCACTTCGATGTTCAGCTGATTGGTGGAATAGTCCTGCATCACGGCAAGATCGCCGAAATGCGCACCGGTGAAGGCAAGACCCTGGTGGCTACGCTGCCGGTCTACCTGAATGCACTGACTGGAGATGGTGTGTATGTCGTTACAGTCAATGACTACCTTGCCCGGCGTGATGCGGAATGGATGGGCAAGGTGTACAGCCTGCTTGGTATGACAACGGGTGTGGTGGTATCCGGCCAGTCGTATGAAGATAAAAGGGCGGCCTATGAAGCCGATATTACCTACGGAACCAATAATGAATTCGGTTTTGATTATCTGCGTGACAACATGGCATTTACTGCGGCTGAAAGAGTCCAGAGAGGCCGCAACTACGCCATTGTTGACGAAGTCGATTCCATCCTGATCGATGAGGCACGTACCCCGCTCATCATCTCGGGCCCGGTTGAGGAGCAGCCTGACCTGTACATCAAGATCAACAATCTGATTCCCGAACTGAAGGAGCAGCTGGAGGAAGACGGGCCCGGCGACTATACCCTGGAAGAGAAAAACAAGCAGGTATTCCTGACGGATGAGGGCCACGAGACGGTGGAGCGCCTGCTCGGTGAAAGTGGCCTGCTGAAAGAAGGGCAGAGCCTCTATGATGCAGCCAACCTCAACCTGATGCATCACCTTAATGCAGCCTTGCGTGCACACCTGTTGTTCAAGGTGGATGTAGACTACATTGTGAAAGATGGCCAGATCATCATCGTTGATGAATTTACCGGCCGGACAATGCCGGGAAGACGCTGGTCGGAAGGGCTGCACCAGGCCGTCGAGGCGAAGGAAGGCGTTCCCATCAAGAAAGAAAGCCAGACGCTGGCTTCCATAACCTTTCAGAATTATTTTCGTACCTACAAGAAACTTGCCGGTATGACGGGTACGGCAGAAACCGAGGCATTTGAGCTGCTGCAGACCTACGGGCTTGATGTGGTTGTGATTCCGACCCATAACGACATGATCAGGGAGGACATGGGTGACCTGGTTTATCTGAGCGTGGAAGAGAAGTATGAGGCCATCATGGAGGATGTGCGGGACTGCCAGAAACGTGGCCAACCGGTACTGGTCGGTACGGCTTCAGTTGATGTTTCCGAGCAGTTGTCGGCCTTGATGGATAAAGCGAATATCAAACATTCTGTGCTGAATGCCAAGCAGCATGAAAAAGAAGCGCAGATTGTTGCCCAGGCAGGGCGACCTGGCCATGTCACTATTGCAACCAATATGGCCGGTCGTGGTACGGATATTGTACTGGGTGGCAACCTTGCGGTTGAGCTGGCAGGTGTTGATGCTGCGGATGAAGCAAAGGTGAAGCAGGTCGAGGAGGAATGGAAGAAGCGCCACGACCAGGTGCTTGCTGCGGGCGGGCTGCATATTGTTGGTACCGAACGCCATGAATCAAGACGTGTTGATAACCAGTTGCGTGGCCGTGCCGGCCGCCAGGGTGATCCGGGTTCCAGCCGGTTTTACCTGTCCCTCAAAGACAACCTGATGCGCATCTTTGCCTCTGACCGGGTAGCCGGTCTGATGCAAAAGCTGGGTATGGAGAAGGGCGAGTCCATTGAGCATCCCTGGGTTTCAAAGGCCATCGAGAACGCCCAGCGTAAAGTCGAGATGCATAACTATAACATCCGCAAGAACCTGCTTGAATTTGACAACGTCGCGAATGATCAGCGCCAGGTTGTCTATGAGCAACGCAATGAGCTAATGGATGTTGATGATGTTTCCGAGATTGTTGATGCCATCCGCGAGGATATCCTCGGCGAAAAGATCAGTGAATTTATGCCCCCTGGCAGTCTTGACGAACAATGGGATATTCCCGGCCTGGAAGAGGCGCTGGCACAGGAATTCGGGCTGGAGTTGCCGATTCGTCAGTGGCTGGATGATGACCATGATTTGCATGAGGAGACTCTAAGGGAGCGTATTCTCGAGAGTATGGTTGCCGCCTATAGAGAAAAGGAGGCTGCGGCGGGTGTGGAAGTCGTCAGGCATTTTGAGAAGGCGGTGATGCTGCAGGTGCTGGATACCTTCTGGAAGGAACACCTGGCAGCAATGGACTACCTGCGTCAGGGTATTGGTTTGCGTGGATATGCGCAAAAGGACCCGAAGCAGGAGTATAAAAAAGAAGCCTTTGCAATGTTCACGGACATGCTGGGTCGCATCAAGCATGAAGTTATCAGCGTGCTTTCCAAGGTACAGGTGCGCGCAGAATCCGATGTCGAGGCTGTGGAAAGTCAGCGCCGCAGACCTGCCAAGGTGCAATACCAGCATGCAAATCCCGAATCCATGACTGACGAGGACACGCCTGCACGGGCGAACAGGCCAATCACCCGTGAAGGCAGAAAGGTGGGTCGTAATGAACCCTGTCCCTGCGGATCCGGAAAAAAATTCAAGCAATGCCATGGCAGGCTGGCATGAATAATACCCGCCTGTTCCTGTAGCGGGACCGGTTATCTGTCGCACGCGTAATTCATGTCAGCAGCCACAGCAAGACTGCCTCAGCTCTATCCGGTGAGCGGTGTCCGGTTGGGGAGTGCGTGTGCCGGTATCAAGAGAGCGGGACGATTGGATCTTGTCGTCATGGAACTGGTGGCAGGTTCTGTTTGCAAGGCCGTGTTTACCCGCAATGCCTTTTGTGCGGCACCGGTCATTGTTGCCCGGGAACATCTCGGGAACACTTCCCCTGAATATTTATTGGTGAATACCGGTAACGCAAATGCCGGTACCGGCGATGAGGGCGTGCGCGATGCACAACAATGCTGCAGCGAGCTTGCGGAACTGGCCGGGTGTTCTGCGACCGCAGTGCTGCCATTTTCAACCGGCGTGATTGGAGAACCCCTGCCGGTAGATCGCATCCGGTCCGGTCTGCCTGCAGCCATGCAAAGTCTGGCGGAGGATGGCTGGGAGTCTGCCGCCATGGGAATCCTGACCACCGATACAAGGCCCAAGGGTGCATCCAGACGAATCGAAATCGATGGCCAGGCAATAACCGTTACCGGTATTGCCAAGGGCTCGGGCATGATTCGTCCTGACATGGCGACCATGCTGGCATTTATAGCAACGGATGCCAGGGTGGGTGCTGATTCCCTGCAATCCTGCCTGTCGGCGGCTGTCGGGAAATCGTTTAATCGCATCACTGTTGACGGTGATACCTCAACGAATGATGCCTGTGTGCTGGTTGCGACCGGCAAGACCACCCTGCCCGAGATCAACACGGGTGCTGCACATTTCGGGATGTTCAGTGCTGCCGTGACAGACGTCTGTGTTGAGCTGGCGCAGGCCATTGTGCGTGATGGGGAAGGCGCTACCCGCTTTGTAACCGTTGCTGTTGAGGGCGGTCTGGATCCGGATGAATGTTTGCACGTGGCCTATACCATAGCGCATTCGCCACTGGTCAAGACAGCCCTGTTTGCAGGAGACCCGAACTGGGGCCGGATACTGGCGGCGGTCGGGCGTGCAGGTATAGAAGACCTGAACCTGCAGGCTGTCGAGATTTACCTGGATGCTATCTGCATCGTGCGTGATGGCGGGCGGGCAGCGGACTACACGGAAGCAGCCGGTCAGCAGGTGATGGAGCAGCCCGAGTTGACTATCCGGGTAGTGCTGGGGCGTGGTGATTACAGTGAGCAGGTCTGGACCTGTGATTTGTCCTATGACTACGTCAGGATAAATGCTGAATATCGAACCTGATATTTGTTCGTCCCTTTATTTTCTTGCTTCTTTGC
>Ga0210123_1000291_pt1 | contig 33262 bp, 39 predicted proteins | sample Muzzi_PWB_D2_FD_185535 | JGI IMG/M metagenome (GOLD analysis project Ga0210123, IMG submission 185535) | Wetland microbial communities from San Francisco Bay, California, USA, that impact long-term carbon sequestration - Muzzi_PWB_D2 (SPAdes) | ecosystem: Environmental > Aquatic > Marine >... | reverse complement strand
CATCCATTGGCGGATCACCTGGCCGACATTCAAGACGAACTGCGTGCCGTTCAGGAGGATGTGTCGGCCCTGTCCGAGCGACTCGACTTCACCGAGAAGCTGCTGATGCAGAGTGACGAGGCAAGCGCGTCCGACGATTCAGAGTAACCGGAGGTCGCCCGCCGAATTGCCGACCAACTTGATCGGCACCTGCGCTCGTCCCACTTTTTCGGGGTTCCGTTCTGGCGATGCTGTCGGGCGGGTCCGTCGAGCGAAAATTCACGGCAAGGAGGTGGATCGCGCCATCGATGCAGCGCCACAGCTCCAACTTCGGCTGGGGAGTCCTTACATGCCTAGTGGCGAGGCCTGGGTCGGACCCGACTCGATCCTCGGTAACCTCTTCATGAAGCTGGGAGAGGATTGGGACGGGTTTACCATTCATCCCGAGCGGTTTCACGATGCCGGCAACGTGGTCGCGATGGAGGGGCGCTACTCGGGTACGCACAACGGAACGGGCAAGGCTCTCGACGTGCAGGTCTGCCACGTGTGGACGCTCAGGGATGGCAAGATCACGAAGTTTCAGCAGTATGTGGACACCGCGAAGCTGCAGGATGTAATGGGGGAGCGACTGACAACGGGCTGACCCGGGAGGGACCATGACGGACATCAACGGAGTCAACCGCCGCGAGTTCGTTCACCGGCTGTCCGTCGGCGCGGTGGGCGCCGCTGTGTGGCCTTACCTGCCGACGATCGTTCCCGACGCGGCTCCTCTTCCCCCACCGATGCGGCGTGCAACGGAATCGCAGGAGGTTCTGGTCCTCGGCGCCGGACTGGCCGGACTCGCCGCCGCGCTGCGACTTACCCGGGCGGGACATGACGTCACGGTCCTGGAAGCCCGGGACCGGCCCGGTGGGCGGGTTCAGACGCTGCGCGAGCCGTTCTCCGGCGACGTCTACGCCGAGGGCGGCGGCATGGTGTTGACTGACAACTACGGGGCGGCGATTTCGTTCATCGATCAACTCGGCCTCGAACGTATTCACCTCGCACTCCCGCCGGGTAAGCCCCTCTTCCACCTTGGCGGAAACCGTTTCTCGTGGGCACCGGGAGAAGCCGTCCCGTGGCCCTACGATCTGACGGAAGAGGAGGCGCGACTCGGCCCCATGGGCGTCGTCGGGCGCTACCTCCTGGACACGTTGCCGCCCAACGCGCTCGACCCGGACGCGTGGCGCGAGACGCCGCTCGTCGACCTCGACCGGATGACGCTCGGCGAATACATGCTCTCCAGGGGTGCGTCGGAGGACGCCGTCGCGCTGGTTCGGGACACGCAGTGGTTCGGCCCGGCAATCGACGACGGGTCGGCGCTCGCATCGGTGATGTCCGACCTGGCGATGGCCAGCGGGGCCGCTCCGTTCGTGATCGAAGGCGGCAACGACCGCCTTCCTGCGGCCATGGCCGAAAGCCTCTCTGGCCGTATTCGATACGGCATCGTGGTCACCGGCTTCTCCCAGGACGGAGACGGCGTCGAGGTGCGGGCCATCCGGGACGGCGAGGCAATTTCGCAGCGGGCGGCATATGTCGTATCGACACTCCCGGCGACCGTGCTTCGCGGACTCGATTTCCAGCCGGAGCTCCCCGCCGACCAGGCCGCTGCCATACGGGGTCTCCACTACCTCGATTGCACCCGAACGTTCATCGAATTGAACGCTTCGCCGTGGTTCGAGGAGGGGGTAGCGGGCGGGGCCGCGACGGACCTTCCAATCCGTTTGGTCTGGCGTCAGCCGTTCGTCGGTGATGCAGGCCCGGACGTGCCCTGCGTCCTCGACAGCTACGTGACCGGGCCCTCTGCCGGTGAACTCGCCGCGATGCCCGAATCAGAGCTCGTCGAGATGACCATCTCGGAGATGGAGAAGGTCCATCCGCGAATCCGCGCTCACGTGGTCGGCAGCACCACGATCGCCTGGGGTGCCAGCCCCTACTCACCCGGGCACGTGTCGTGGGCGGAACCGGGAGGCGTGACAGGTGCTCTCCCCCTCCTCCAGCAGCCCCACGGGCGCATCCACTTCGCCGGGGAGCACACCTCTATCTTCCGGTCGACGATGGAGGGTGCGCTGAGATCGGGACTGCGGGCCGCAGCTGAGCTGGAGTAGGAGGGCATCCACCCCAGCCCCAGTCGGGTGCTGTTGGGGGCGGCTCCTCGAGTTGACGCCTGTCAGCATATCAGAGTACTTTGTAATATAGAGTTACTCTACTCGGAGGACTGAAGCTATGCCCCGCTGGTTGCGAATCATCCGCGGGATGATCGGTATGGGAGTGACCTTCGCCGCGGGGGTGGGCGTAGTCGCGTCGGCGATCGTCGGCCTCATGTGGCTGCTCCCCGGGGGCGCTTCGGGCGCCGATCTGGTCGCCATGGCGATCCTGGCCTTCAAGAGCGCCATGTGGGCATTCCCCATTGGCGTTGCCTTCTCCGGCACTCTGCTTCTCGTCGGACACCGCCGTCGCTTCGACAGGCTCTCGCTCCCGATGTTCGCCGCGCTGGGCTCAGGAGCCGGGCTGCTCCTCTTCGGCCTGCTCAGCCTGAACGCCTGGCACGCCTGGTCCATCTCGGACGCAATCGCCAATGCGGTGATCCTCGTGTCGCTGGGCGGCGCGTCGGCCACAGGCACGCTGTGGCTGGCTCGACGAGCGGGGCCTGCGATCGAGTCCGCGGACGAGCCACGACGCCTTCGCGAGGAGTAGATTCCTCGGGTTCACCATCAACGGACGATGCGTCAATGAACAGGGAGTGGCTGGAACGCATGTGGGATCACATGCGCCAGAAATACGGCATCTATCTCCGGGTCCTCGAAGCGATTCCTGCGAACCGATACGACGAACACCCCGTCGAGGGCATGCGGACGCCGGCCCAGATGGTGGCGCACGTCTCGGGCAGCATCGTACGGGACATCGCGGAGGGGGTCGCCTCCGGCACGATCGCAGCCGACGAGGCCGGGGAGGACGCCGTGGCCGAGAGCCTCGCGTCCAAACAGGACGTGCTCGGCTTCGCCCGCGCTTGTTGGTCCAGAGCCGCCGCGGCCATCGCCGGGGTGGGCGACGAAGCGCTTGCTGGCCAGGTGGACAACCCCTGGGGCATGCCTCTCGATGGCACGTTCGCCGTCGTGATCCTGAACGAAGAGTTCCTTCACCATCGAGGTCAACTGTACGCCTATGTGCGAGCCTGCGGTGGCGAGCCCCCCTTCATGTGGGGCTTCGAGGAAAACCCGGTTGGGTTCCGACCCGGAGACTAGCTCATGGGCGGGCCTCGATCGACGCCCTTGCCTGACTCCTGCGTCGCAGCGTTGCCGTGCGTGGCGGCTGACGTGACGAGATGGCAACCACACCCTGAAAAACCGGGAGGCCGTTATCCGGGTGACCTATGCGATCATCTTCGTCAGTGACATGGAGCGCTCCACGAGATTCTATCGGGATTCGATAGGACTCCCGTTACGCTTCCAGTCTCCTGAGTGGACGGAATTCAATACCGACGGTGCGACGCTGGCGCTCCATGGTGGCAGCCCCGTTTCGGGACCGGAAGACGACCCGGATCACCTGCCGGCCGGTCGCTGTCGGCCCGGGCTGGGGGTGCCGGACCTCGATGCCTTCCACCAGCGGATGCTCGATGCGGGCGTGCCGTGTCTTCAGGGACCGACCACGACCTTCGGCACGCGCCTGGCCCTCTATGCGGATCCGGACGGTCTTCCTCTTTCCGTCAGCGAGCTATGAAGTTTCGAGAGATGACGATGATTCCAGGCGCCTGGCGGTATGCGATCCTCGCCCTGCTGTGGGCCTGCACCCCGTCTGAGTCGGATGCGCCGCCCGTCCCTGCCGGGCATCAACCTGGCGAGGAAGCCGCGGTGCTCGAGGCGATGAACCGCTACGTGGCCGCGATTTCCGCGAGTGATCTGGAGACGATGGCGGCGATGCAAACGCCGGAGGGGATGACGTACCGAGCGCGCGCGACCGAGGGCGGCGCGTGGGAGGTCGTCGCCCGACCGAACTCTTATTGGGTCGATCCATCGCAAGCCGACGGTCGCGCCTACCAGGAGCGCTACTGGTCGCCGACCGTGCTCGTTCGCGGCGGCATCGCCGTCGTCTGGGCGCCGTACGAGTTCCGGATCGACGGCCAGAGGAGCCACTGCGGCGTCGATGTGTTCGACTTCGTGAAGATCGACGGAGAATGGCGCGTCTCCAACTCGATGTGGACCGTCGAACCCGAGGCCTGCGACGACCTGTTGCCGGTGGACATTTCCCTGCTCCAGTCGGCTGCGCGTCCCGGCCTGGCGGACTTCGCCACTCGCTACGCCGCGGCATGGAGCAGCCAGGATCCGGACCGATTCGCCGCGTTCTACACGGCGGACGGATCCCTTACCGTAAACGATGGCGCGCATTCACGGGGCCGGGCGGCGGTCCGGACCACGGCGGAGGGATTCATGCAGGCGTTCCCCGACATGCGGGTCGTCCTGGACTCGGTGACCGGCTGGGGAGACCATGCCGTGTTTCACTGGACGTGGACCGGGACCAACACGGGTCCGGGAGGTACGGGACGCGCTGTGCGCCTGTCCGGCTACGAGGAGTGGACGTTCGGGCCCGACGGACTCATCGCTTCGTCGGAGGGACACTACGACGAGGCCGACTACCAGCGTCAGATGGCGGGGCCTGCCGGCGGGACATGATCGGCGGCTAGAGCCGCATCGACACGACGATCAGCATCGCCACGGTGAGGGTGGCCAGGAATGTCCGGATCCGATTCCATCGATTCCAGCGCGCCTCGAAGCGCTCCCGGGCGGTGCGCCACCCTGTTCGGTCGGCCCTCTGGACCTGCAGGCCCTGGAGCTCGTTGTTCAGGGGAACGTTGATCCGCAACGTCGGAAGCTGAACCCCGAACAAATATGCGGCCGCGGCAGCCACGAGGAGCGCCCGGTCCATTCCGGCTGTCTGCCCCACCGCGAGCACGAACCCTACCACGAGAGCCAGCGCCGAGCCGGCCCAGACCAGGCGGATCCGTTGCCCCGGAAGCTACTCCACACCAAGCTGGGGATGCGGCACGCGCGATCGTGACCGGCAGACATATATTTGTCGTGGACGAGCGGCGAGGTGGAAGATCGGCGACGAACTACGGACATACTCCGAGCAGGAATTCGCCCTGATACTCCGAAGGGCTTCCGAGCTCACCTCGCCTGCCGACGGCTCGGCGGGCCAGTTGCCCTCGTTCTCCCTGGACGAGATTAAGGCGATCGCGGCCGAGGTCGGCCTGGACGCTGGTGCCGTCGAGAGAGCGGCGAGGCAGTTGCCCGTCGACCGACACCCGTCGTGGGTCGAACGGGCGCTCGGCGGTCCGGTGAAACACCGCCGGGACGCCTTCTTTCCCGCGGTACTCACCCGGGAGGACGCGGAACGGGTGCTCGTGGCGGTCCGAGAGGCCGCGGAACAGCACGGACAGGGGGACGCGAGCTCTGCGGGCATGTCCTGGCGATCTGTAGGCGAGCCCAGTCAGATGTACGCGACGGTCCGCCGGGAAGGCGAGGGAACGCGAGTCCGGGTTACGGTCGACCGGGGCGGCGGCCTGCTTCTCACGGGGTTTCTCAGCACGATCGGCGGCATCATCGCCGCAAGCATCGTAGGAGCCGTTCTCGATCCGGCGTCCGCCGTCGTCGGAACCGCCCTGGTCGGCGGCGGCCTGGCGGCTGGCCTGACAGTCGGACGAGCCCTGTGGGCCGCCACCACACGATCGGTCCGGCACAGGCTGGACCGCATCATGGACGCCGTCGGCAGTTCCATGGACGAGGCCGAGAGAACGCCTCACACGAAGAGCTCATGAGCGGCACAGCCCTCGCCATCGCCAATGACAGGCGTGCAAGCGCCCGGGCGGTCGGGCGCGGCCGGAGGACCGGGGTTGCCCGCATCGGTGGCTGGAGATACTCGTCCAATCTCGGCGGAGTCGATCGGGATTCGGCACATGAGCGAGAGGCGAGCCATGACAATTGCGGGTGCCGTTCTCCTCGCTTCACTGACCACACCTGCGGTAGTCGGCCGGCAGGTCCGGGTGCGCCGCCCGGGAACTTCGTGTACTTCGGGCGCGATCACGAACGCATGCTGGATTCGGCCTTCTTCGACCATCCTCGGGCCGCGGGCGCTCAGTTGACCTACACGTGGCGCGAGCTCGAGCCCGAGCGCGACCGCTACGACTTCGCCGCGATTCGAGAACGACTGGCATTCCTTCGGAGCCACGGGAAGCGTCTGTTTCTACAGATCTCGGACGTGACCTTCACGGAGCGCGCTCCCGTTCCCGACTACCTTCTCTCGGATTCGACCTTCCATGGTGGGGCCGCGCGGAAGTATGAGGGAGCGGACGGCGTCTTCGACGGATGGGTGGCCCGCCGCTGGGATCCGGCCGTGCGCGCCCGGTTCGCTCTCCTGCTGGAGGCGCTCGCTCAACGGTTCGACGGTCTCATCGAGGGCATCAACCTGGCGGAGACGGCGATCGGGTTCGAGAGCCCGGCCTTCCACCCACCGGGTTTCACGTTTGACGCCTACGCGGCGGGAGTCCGCGCGAACCTCGAAAACACGCGTCGCGCCTTCCGGCGATCCTGTGTGATCATCTATGCCAACTTCATGCCGGGCGAGTCGCTCCCGACCGTCGACAGGGGGTACCTCCGGTCGATCTACGCCCTGGCGGATCGGATCGGCGCCGGTGTGGGCGGCCCGGACCTCCTGCCCTTCCGCAAGGGACAGCAGGCAAACAGCCTTCCGCTGATCGCCCGGCGAGGCCCGGGCGTCGTGGCCGGGGTGGCGATCCAGGACGGCAACCTGTCCGATCTCGACCCGGCCACAGGCCGGCCCGTGACGGTAGACGCCCTCTACCGGTATGCGGTCGACAGCCTGCGGCTCGATTATGTGTTCTGGGGAGCCCAGGAACCGTACCTGACGCGAGACGTCCTCCCCTACTTACGGGAACTTCCCTACCCTCGATCCAGCGAAAGATCATGATCAGAGATTCGCGCATTACAGTTGGGGCACTCGTCGCCGTCTGCCTGTCCGCCTGCGGCAGCCAGCCGTCGGGTGAGACGATGCGGCCAGAGGCGGGACGCGAACTCGCAGAAGCGCCGGAGTACTTCCTCCTCCGGCCGGAGGTCGAGAAGGCCTACGGGTACACTCACGCCATCAAGATTGGCGGCGACATCAAAATCTCGGGCGCCGTCAGCATGGACGATCAGGGGAATCCTACGGCGGTGGGTGACCTGGAGCAGCAGATGAAGAACGCCTACTCCGACCTTGACAGAGTTCTGAAGCACTACGGATACACGTTCGATGACGTGATCGTCGAGAACGTCTTCACCACCGATATGGCGAAGTTCCTCGAGGTCGCCTCGTACCGTTCGTCGACCTACACGAAACAGTTCCCGACAGGGACCTGGCTCGAGGTCAAAGGCCTGGCCCTGCCCGAGTTCATGATCGAGATCGAGCTGGAAGCGCACCGGGCGGAATAGACGCAGGTGTCACATGGCGGCGGTCGAATGCTGACCCGGTTACATTTGCCCCGCCCGGCAACCGTGACGGCGCCGCCGCCTTAGCGCCCACCCGTCAGAAAGGTGCTTGTGTACCGGCACACGCAAACCGGCCATCTCATTCTTGGCATCCTCGCGGTGACGGCCGCCGTGCTCGGCTGGGCCGTGACGTCCTCCGGCGCCCCGCCGGTTTCGTGGACCGGCCTCCTGTTCGTGTTCGTCGTCGGCCTCCTGTTCGGATCGCTGACCGTGGAGGTGGACCACCGGGCGCTCCGTTTCTGGTTCGGACCGGGAATCTTCCGAAAGACGATCCCTCTCTCCGAGATCGCGGGCTGCCGGGTGGTCGCTAATCCATGGTGGTACGGCTGGGGCATTCGCTGGACACCCCACGGCCGGCTCTACAACGTGTCTGGCTTTCGGGCCGTGGAAATCGAGCTTCGCGACGGCCGCGCCCTCCGCATCGGCACCGACGAACCCGAAAAACTTTGCCGGAGAATCGAGATGAGCCTTGTCTGAGCCATTCGGCATCGCCGCAGTACAGGCCGCGCCGGTCTTTCTCGACCTCGATCGGACCATCGAGAAGGCCTGTGACCTGATCGAAGCGGCGGCGAACAAGGGAGCGAAGCTCGTCGCCTTTCCGGAGGCGTTCGTTCCGGCGTATCCCCTCTGGGTCTGGTTCATCCCTCCGGGCCGCACTCACGAACTGCGGGACCTCTACACCCAACTGCACCGCAACTCGATCTCGATCCCGGGCCCACACGCGAGCCGGCTCGCCGAGGCGGCGGGCGACTGCGGCGTCACCGTGGCGATCGGGGTCAACGAACGAAACTCCGAGGCGAGCGATTCGACGCTATTCAACACGCTGCTCTACCTCGGCTCCGATGGCCGGGTGCTCGGCAAGCATCGCAAGCTGATTCCCACGGCGGGCGAGCGCCTGGTGTGGGGCCACGCGGCACACAACGACCTCGAGGTCTTCCAGCTCCCGTTCGGTCGGCTTGGCGGACTGCTGTGCTGGGAGAACTACATGCCGCTCGCCCGCTACGCCCTCGCCGCATGGGGCGAGCAGATTCACGTGGCTCCGACGTGGGATCGCGGGGAGCCCTGGATTTCCTCCATGCGTCACATCGCGAAAGAGAATCGCAGCTTCGTCCTCGGCGTGTGCCAGATGCTGCGCTGGACGGACGTTCCGGACGACCTGGCGTTCAAGACCGACTACCTGGCGGACGCCGGGGACGTCCTCAACCCGGGCGGCAGCTTGATCGTCGACCCCGACGGCAAGATCGTGGCGGGTCCGCTGAACGGAGAGGACGGCATCCTCGTCGCGCAGGTCGACCCCGCTCAGCTCGTCGGACCGAGATGGCAGCTGGACGTCGCCGGGCACTATGGTCGCCCCGACCTGTTCGAGCTCCGCATCCACCGCGAACCGAGACCCGGTCTGGTCGTGGACCCGGCTACGCCGGGAGAAGAAGTCGGCTAACGGATCCTGAGAGGCCACGTAAAGTCCACGTCCGGTGTTTCACTCGACCCGAGGTTCGTCATGCAGCTCCGATCCTATGTTCTGTCCCTGCTGAGTCTGCTCCTGCTGGCTCCGGCGGCGGCACGCGCCCAGACCACCGAGCTCGACGCCTACTGGGCGGAGATCTCCCGGACCGTCGCCGACGGCGACTTCGAGGGCTACGCCGCCCTCTACCATCCCGATGCGGTGCTCGTCAGTCTCGCCTCGAACACGAGCTATCCGATCGCCAATGCGCTGGCCGGCTGGAAGCAGGGGTTCGACGACACCCGCGACGGCAAAGCCAAGGCCGGAGTCACCTTCCGCTTCACGCAGCGTCTGCACGACGAGACGACGGCGCACGAGACCGGAATCTTCCGCTACATGCTCGAGCCGGCCGACGGGGATCCGATCGACGTGAGGGTCCACTTCGAGGGTCTCCTCGTGAAGAAGGACGGGGAGTGGCGGATGCTCATGGAGTACCAGAAGCAACCGGCCACCGAGGCCGAGTGGGAAGCGGCGGGACAGCCGTGATACCTGAAGCCCCGATCGCCCTGGCTTTGTCTGCCCTTCTCTTGACGGCCCTGCCCCTCGCCGCCCAGCAGCCGGCTGATCTCCTCCGACCCGAAGACACCGAGGTCTGGGAGTCCATACCGCCAGTCGTGGATCCCGGTCCGTTCGCCGGCTCGCTGGCGGCGCCGTCCGACGCGGTGGTCCTGTTCGGCGGCTCGGACCTGGACGAATGGATGAACGTGGCCGACGGTGCGCCCGCCGGCTGGCACGTCCATAACGGGATCGTGACCGTGGAGAAAGAAGCGGGCGACATCATGACTCGGCGCCGGTTCCGAAACTATCAGCTTCACATCGAATGGCGGATCCCGGAGGACGTCGAAGGCGAGGGACAGGGACGCGGCAACAGCGGCCTGTACATGGCCTTCCTTGCGAATGGCCGGGGGGGCTACGAGCTGCAGATCGTCGACTCGTACGAGAACGCGACCTACGTGAACGGCATGGCGGGCAGCGTCTACAAGCAGTCACCGCCGCTCGTGAATGCCGCCCGCCCACCGGGCGCATGGCAGAGCTACGACGTGATCTGGACGGCGCCGACCTTCACGGCCGACGGCGTCCTCGCGAGGCCGGCGCGGGTCACCGCCTTCTTCAACGGTGTGCTCGTCCAGGACGGCTTCGAGCTGAAGGGAGAAACGGTCTACCGCGGCCTTCCCGAATACCACGCTTACGACGACGCCGCCATCATGCTGCAAGCGCACGGCGACCCGAGCCCGCCGATCAGCTTCCGCAACATCTGGGTGCGGGACCTGCCGTGAGGTCGAGGTGACTTCGACGACACTCGAGACCGAGCGGAGATGAACTTCGAGCTGGCCGAGGGGATCGCCGTGCTGCGGCGGACGCCGGCGGTCCTGCGGGCGCTTCTCGACGGCCTCCCGGACCCCTGGATCCGGTGCGACGAGGGCACGGACACCTGGAGTCCGTTCGATGTTGTCGGACACCTGATCGACGGGGAGGAGACCGACTGGATGGTGCGGACACGCCTGATCCTCGACAGCGGCCCGGACGAACCGTCTTCCCCCTTCGACCGGTTTCGCCACCTGCGCGAAAACCGGGATCGGACGCTCGGCGAACTGCTGGATCGCTTCGCGGAGCTGCGGGCCGAGAATCTGGCGACGCTGGAGGCACTGGACCTCGGTCCCCACCAGCTGCGGCTGACCGGGAAGCACCCCGCGCTCGGCCTGGTCACCCTCGAGCTGCTGCTGGCCACCTGGGTGGCGCACGACCTCGGTCACCTGGCCCAGATCGCCCGCGTGATGGCGAAGCGGTAGCGCGACGACGTGGGCCCGTGGGCAGAGTACCTTCCCGTGCTGCAGCGCTGACCTGTCCGTCGCGGCCACCGGGCGTATGTTCCGGGGTGCCACTTTCCTCCCGACAGGACGATCTCATGAGCCAGGCAGACCAGGATCGACGCATCGACTACATCGAGTTTCCGGCCTCTGACGTCGCGTCGACGAAAGCTTTCTATGCGGCGGTGTTCGGCTGGGACTTCACCGACTATGGCCCCGACTACACGAGCTTCCATGACGGCCGACTGGCCGGTGGCTTTGAAGCGGCCGGCAGCTCGTTGGAGGACTCATCTCCCGGCGGCCCTCTCGTCGTGCTGTACGCGACCGACCTCGAGGCCGTTGAAACGGAGGTCATGCAGAACGGTGGCACGATCGTCCGGGAGACGTTCGACTTCCCCGGCGGCCGACGATTCCATTTCACGGATCCGAGTGGCAACGAACTGGCCGTTTGGTCGGACCGGTAGCCATGACCGGTTCACGGGCGTCGGAGCTTCCGACGCTGCGAACGGAACGGCTGGAGTTGCGGCCGCTCGAGATGACCGATGCGCCGCGCATCCAGGAGCTGGCCGCGGCCCGCGAGGTCGCGGAGATGACGCTGCGCATCCCTCATCCCTACGAGGACGGGATGGCCGAGGCCTGGATCACGGAAATCGCGGAGGCCTCCGGGAAGGGGGAGCGCGTCGTCTTCGCCGTGACGATCGACTCCGACGGGTTGATCGGCGCCGCGGGGCTGGAAGTGGAGCCGGCGCATCGCCGGGCGGAGCTCGGCTACTGGATCGGCGTGCCCTACTGGAATCGGGGCTTCGCCTCCGAGGCCGCCAGGGCGGTGACGGAGTATGGCTTCCGCGAGCTGGACCTCCACCGGATCTACGCTACCGTGTTTCCGAAAAACCCGGCTTCCGGGCGCGTGCTCGAGAAGATCGGCATGGCTTTCGAGGGCCGGCTGCGCGAGCATATCCGCAAGTGGGATGTGCAGGAAGACGTCGAATACTACGCGGTCCTGGCGTCGGAATGGACGGGCGAGGAGCAACCCTGACTGGGACGAATCACATGGAGCGGTGGCTGGACTTCATCGGAATGCTCATCGGTGGATGGCTGGGCTGGGCCCTCGGTGCACGCGTATCCTTCTTCACCGCTTTCATGCTGGGGATCGTCGGTACGGGACTCGGCCTCTACGCGGCCCGCCGCTTCGGGTCGCAGTACCTGCCCTGACGCCGCCCACCACACCGCACCCGAGGAGGCAGCGCAGCCATGAGCCGTGACACTGTTGCCCTGTTCGAGGGCGAGTATCGCCGATACAAGGCGCTGGCCGACCGTTCGATCGACCAGCTGTCCGGTGATCAGTTGCTCAAGGGCGATTGTGCCACGAACGCCGTCGCCGTGATCGCGTGGCACGTCTCCGGAAACCTGGAGTCTCGCTTCACCGACTTCCTGACCACCGACGGCGAGAAGTCGTGGCGCGACCGGGAGTCAGAGTTTAGTCGGCGCATGGAGAATCCCGCGAAGATCCGGGCGAAATGGGAGCGTGGCTGGAGAGTGTTGTTCGAAACGCTCGTCGGCCTCGACGATGACGACCTGGCGCGCACGATCACCATCCGGGGCATCGAGCTTCGCGTCGACGAGGCGCTGTTGCGGTCGCTGGGGCATACCTCATATCACGTGGGGCAGATCGTGCAGTCGGCCCGCCGCTTCGTGGGCGATGACTGGCGGTTCCTCAGCATTCCGCCGGGCGGCACCGCCGCCTACAACGCGAACCCCACGCGCGAAAAGGCCCCCGATGCCGCCGGGGCGGACGGGGATGGTCTATAGGCTAGATTTGCGAAGCGGTTTCGATTCGTGGTTCCATGAAGAGAATTTGGACGATGACCATGCAACTGCCGCGCGAGGATCAGCGTTACCTGGACGAGCTCCTGGCGTGGGATGAAGAACGGCGATCCGTGGAGTCCATGGTTGCCACGGCTTCGCTCGTGTTCGGGGGGCTTCTCATCGCCGCGGCAGCCGTGGTCACGCTCCTGGATCTCCGTGACGCGACGATCCTCGCCGTCCTGCTTCCAGGGGTGCTCGCCGGCCTGTTCTTCATCGCGGTGTATCGGGTGCTGCGGACGCGGTTGCGAGAACGGCACGAGATCGCTCGCATCACCCGCAGACTGACAGGTCCCGGCTGAACTGCCGTGCCCGCGATTCCGCTGCCCGACGTCCTCGAGTCCTCGCGAGCCAGCGGGTGCCGGAGAAGCTCGGGTACGAGCTCATAGCCATGCGCGAGGCCGCCAATCAGACACCCGGCGAGCAGCGGCGCGATACGGTCGTATACGAGCGGCGGTCGATGCCCGGCTCCTGAGCTCGCGCCTCAGGTCACCGGCCGCTCCGCCCCGATCTCGTAGTTCTCTGGCGGCGTCGCCCCCATGAGATTTTCGACGAAATAGTCCCAGCGGCGGCGCGTCATGTAGTTGCTTGCGCGGCCGTAGCCGTGGCCAGCGTTCGGGATCATCAGCAGGTCGAAGCTCTTGTTCGCTTCGATCAGCTTCTCCACGACGAGCAGCGTGTTGGACGGCGGCACGTTGGAGTCCATCCCCCCGTGGGCGAGCAGGAGCTTGCCCCGCAGGTTCTCGACGTGGGTCTGGTTGGCTTCCTCGGAGTAGTTGTCGCCCTCTCCGTCCTCGCCCGGCACCAGCAGACCCTGATAACGCTCGCCCCAGTCGTCTTCGTAGTTGCGGTTGTCGTGGTTGCCCGACTCCGCGATTCCGACCTTGAAGAAATCCGGGTAGCGGAACATCGCGTCGGCTGCGGCAAACCCGCCGCCGGAATGCCCCCAAATGCCGACACGATCGATGTCGATCCAGGGGTGACGCCGGGCGAGCTGGCGGATCCCGGCCACCTGGTCCGGCAGCGTGTTGTCGCCCATGTCTCCGTAGTACGCATCGTGGAACGCCTTGGAGCGGCCGGGCGTCCCCATCCCGTCGATGGCCACGACGACGAACCCGAGCTCCGCCAGCGCCTGGTGGTCGGACCGGGCCGCCGAGAAGCTGCGGCCACGGACGCTCCCGCTCTGCGGGCCGGGATAGATGTAATCGATGATCGGGTACTGCTTCGTCGAGTCCATGTTCGTCGGCGTGAACATCATCCCGTAGATGTCGGTCTCACCGTCCCGCGCCTTCATCCGGATCGGCGTCGGCGGCTTCCATCCCGTCGCCAGGAGCCGGGAGATGTCTGCTTCCTCGAGCGGCATGAGAATGTTGCCGTCGCTGTCGCGCAGCACGCTCACGGGCGGCGTGTCAGCCGTCGAGTAGGTGTCGATGAACGCATCGCCGTCGGGCGACATGTCAATCGAGTGGTCGGCGTCCTCCGGCGTCAGGAGCTTCTCGGCGGAGCCGTCGAAGTTGATCCGGTACAGGTGACGGAAATACGGGTCGCGCCCCGGTTCCTTTCCCTGCCCCGTGAAGTAGATGGTCCGGTCGTCCTCGTCGACCCGCACGATGTCGACCACGTTGCCGTGTCCGGTCGTGATCCGGTTCTTCAGCTTCCCGGTCTTCAGGTCGTAGAGGTAGAGGTGGACCCAGTTGTCCCGCTCCGACCACCAGATGAACTCGTCGGACGCCGGGAGCACACGCCAGTTCTCGCCCGCGCCCGCGTCGCCGATCTGGGTCTCCGAAGTCTCCTCGAACAGGGTCCGCACCGCGCCGGTCTCGGCATCGGCCACCCGCACCCACGCATGCTTGTGATCGCGGGAGCTGGAGACGAAGGCGACCTTCGAGCCGTCCGGGTACCAGAGCAGGTCGCAGAGTCCGTTTCCGCAGGCGACGTGGTCGGAGACCATCGAGCGGTGCGGATCCGGCGGCATGTCGAAGCGCACCACCTCCGGCGCGGCGGGTCCCGTCACGTCGATCACCATGCGCTCGATGCGGAAGATCACGCTGTCGCCGGGCAGCGGGTACCGCCATGCGTCGAGCTCCGGCTCGCCGACCTTCGTCTTCACGAGGTACATCTGGCTGACCCCGCGGCCGTCGTGCCGGAAGGTCACGATGCGACGCGAATCCGGCGACCAGGTCGCCACGGGCGTCTCGCGCCGCGTCCAGCCGGCGTTGTTGGTACCGTAGCCGTAGTCCTCGATGCCGTCGGTCGTCAGCTGCGTGTCCTCGCCGGTTGCCAGGTCGCGCACCCAGAGGTCGTAATCGCGGATGTAGACGGCGCGTTTTCCGTCCGGCGAGACGACGGAATTGGACGGCGCGTCGTGGCCGGCGGTCCCGACGTCCTCGGCCGGCTCGCACGCGTAGGTCCGGAGGTCGCAGACATAGCTCTCGCCCCCACCGCGCCGCGCTCCGCCGTCCGCCGGGACGGACACGGTCATCGCCGTTCCGTCTTCGGACAGCTCGAAGCCGCGGAACGGGAGGTCGGCGCCGTTCAACTGGCGGCCCGCGGCCTCTCCGAGGGCATCGGCCAGGCGCCCGTGGTCGAACGCCGGTGCCCGCGTTCCGGCGGCCGGATCGAGCATCACGAACTCGGCCCCGTCGGCCGTCGCTACGCGGTACCAGGCGCGTCCGTCTGGCAGCCAGGTCACGCGGCCTGGAATGCCGCTGACGAGCGGAAACGTATTCTGGGCGAGAAACTGTTCGGCCCGGGCATAGTCGTCGACGGTCAGGGTGTCGGCCGTCTGAGCCGCGGCGGCCAGGGGGGCGCCAAGCAGGAGTACGGCGGTCAGTTGTAGTCTCATGGGGTCACGTTGCCGCGAGTTTCCGGCGATGTCAAATCGCGTCGGGGAGGTTTGCGAACGCTGGCAGGAAGGGACACCGCCCCGCAAAGTTACAGATAGGAATACGCCGGCACCGAGAGACCTATGAGCTTCCCGACACATCGCGGCGAATGGGCGGAGTCCGGTCCCGGAGCGTCCCCGGCTCGGCGATGCGACCTTCTCGTCTTCATGGTGGCTGTCCAGGGCGTGAGCGGGATCGCGGGCGGGTTGGCGCTCGTCGCGGATCCGTCGGGGCGATCGATCGGGCTGCCCCCGGATTGGCTCGTCGGGACACCCTTCCACAACTACCTCGTTCCCGGCCTGATTCTGTTCGCGGTCCTCGGCGTCTTTCCCCTGGTCGTCGCCCTCGGGCTCCGGCGCAGACACCACCTGGCTGGCCTGGGCGCCCTTCTCGTGGGTGTCGGGCTCACGACCTGGATCCTCGTCGAGATCCTGATGGTCGGGTACCAGTCGCACCCTCCCTTGCAGGCGATCTACGGATTCCTCGGCCTCGCGATCCTCGGACTGGCGGTCCGCTGCTGCGTCGGATCGGGCTTCTAGACCATGCGACGGTACGACGTTCCGGAAGTCGGGGACCTGGAGGGATGCCCCGGATGGCTTCGCGACGCCATGACGGGGTACCTGCAGGTCATGATTCGAAGGCTGCGCCTGTACGATCAGGCGGTGCCGGTGATTGTGGACGTGTTGGCCCGCTCGGGGGATGATCGCATCGTCGACCTGGGCTCCGGGGCCGGAGGACCATGGCCTCGGCTGGCGGACCGACTCGCGGCCGCGGGCCCTCCCGTTCAGGTGACGTTGACGGATCTCTCCCCCAATGCGGCCGCGGTGGCTCGCCTGGATTCCGCTCCGTCCGTCGCCTATCACCCGGCGCCGGTCTCGGCCCTCGAGGTTCCGGAACAGCTCTCCGGCATGCGGACGATGTTCACCGCCCTGCATCACTTCGACCGCGACGAGGTGCGCTCCATCCTCCGGGCCGCGCAGCGCGACCGGGTCCCCTTCGCCGCGTTCGAAGCCACGGGCCGCTCGTGGCGAGGGCTGATGACCATCCTGGCGATCCCGTTCCTGGTGATGCTGCTGATGCCGCGGGTCGTCCCGTTGCGTCCGCTCGCCCTGCTGTTGACCTACTGTCCTCCGATTCTGCCGCTCGTGATCGGCTGGGACGGCTTCGCGTCGACCCTGCGCAGCCACACGGAGGAAGAGCTTCGCGAGCTCATCGACGAGATTGCGGAGCCGGATTACGCCTGGAGCGTGAGCCACACTCGGGTTCCCGGGTTGCCGGTCCACGTGCTGCAACTGGTTGGATGTCCCGAGCCCGATTTGCCGGATCAGGTAGGAGGAGCCTCATGAACTGGAATGCCATCGCAGCGGTCGCCCAGGTGCTGGCGGCCGTCGGAGTCGTCGCGTCGGTCGTGTACCTGGCCATGCAGGTACGACAGAACACGCAGCAGGCCCGCCTCAACACGGAATCCCTGGGCGTCACGCACGAGATGGGAGGCGCCCGGATGTCCGTCGACATCGGCCTGGCCGTAGCCGGCGACCCGGAGCTGAGCGACATCCTGCGCCGGGCCCGGGACGAGGAGCCGGACCTCTCTCCGAGCGAACAGGTGCGATTCGCCAGCTTCATGTACGCCGCCGTGGCGGGCTTTCAGGCCGGCTTCTACAACTTCCGGCGCGGATTCGCGGATGCGGGAGCCTGGAAGGGACACGAGCGGGACGTCGTGGCGCTGCTCAATGCCCCGGTGGCCCGGGCATGGTGGGATCGGGAGCGTGACCGCTTCAGCCCGGAGCTCACCGAACACCTGGACGACCTGCTGTCTTCCCTACCTTCGAGGTAAATGATCAGATGGAATTTCTGGGTATCGGACTCGTGGCCGGTGTGCTCTCCGGACTGTTCGGGATCGGCGGCGGTGTGGTGATCGTTCCGGCCCTCATCTTCATTGCGAGCATGAAGCCGGAAATGGCGACCGGCACCTCTTTGGCGGCACTGCTGCTCCCGGTCGGCGCGCTGGGTGCCTGGCACTATTACAGATCGGGGTTCGTCGAGATGACCCCGGCGCTGCTCGTGGCCCTGGGCCTCCTGGTGGGGGCCTACTTCGGCGCGCACGTCGCGCTACGCCTGTCGGCGTCCGACCTGCAGAAGGCGTTCGCCGTGTTCCTCGTGTTCGTCGCCGGACACCTCTGGTTCTCCGCGTGAGCGAGGTGACGAGCCGGCCGTCCTCGTTCGCACCCTCCGCCGACGATTACGTCGATGTCACTTCATATACCACCACCTAAATAGTTTTAGTTCATAGACCTGCCAGCCATTCGTCGTCGGAACCCTGCGCGAGATCGTCGAACAGGTACGTGCTCAGGTAGCGCTCGCCCGTGTCGGGCAGCATCGCGAGGACTGCCGAGCCGGGCTCCATCTCGGCGGCCAGCTCCAGGGCGGCCGCGGCGGTCGCCCCCGACGAGACGCCCACGAAGATCCCTTCCCTCTGCGCCAGCTGCAGCGCCACGTCGCGGGCGGCGTCGTCGGTGACCGTGCGAATCTCGTCGACGACGTCCTCGTTGAGCACCTCGGGGATGAAGTCGGGCACCCAGCCCTGGATCTTGTGTGACTGGAATTCTTCTCCCTGGAGCAGCGACGCCACGGCCGGCTCGGCCACGACGATCCGTACCTCGGGCCGCGCGAGCTTCAAGACCTCGGCCACGCCGGTCAACGTGCCGCCGGTGCCCCACCCTGTCACCCAGGCGTCGAGCCGGCGACCCGCGAAATCGCTGAGAATCTCCGGCCCCGTGGTCTGACGGTGGAACGCAGGGTTGGCCGGGTTCACGAACTGCCGGGCGTGAAACCAGCCATACTTCTCGGCCATCTCCTCGGTACGCCGCACCATGCCCGAACCGCGCTCGGCCGCGGGGGTCAGGATGACCTTCGCCCCGAGCGCCCGCATGATCTGCCGGCGCTCCACGGAGAAGGCATCAGCCATCACGGCCACGAACGGATGGCCGCGGGCGGCGCACATCATCGCGAGACCGATGCCCGTGTTGCCCGAGGTCGCCTCGATGACGGTCTGGCCGGGCTTCAGCTCGCCCGACCGCTCGGCGTCGTCGATGATTGCGAAGGCGAGCCGGTCCTTCACGGACCCGGTCGGGTTGAACGCCTCGACCTTCACGAAGACGTCGACGCCGTGCGGGGCAATGTGGTTGAGTCGAACGACGGGGGTGTTGCCGATCGTGTCGGTGATGCTCTCGTAGATCATCCGTCTCTCCGATTGAGTGTCAGGGAACGAGCGACGTGCCCTCGAGGCGCGTGACCCACAGCCCCGACGCGCTGTCGGAGGCGTAGATCACACCCTTGAACGGCTGGGCGCCCCAGGTGTCCGTCGCGTTCGGATACGAGCCGGTCCCGTCTTCCGTCATGAACCAGCCGATCTCGCGTCCCTGCCGATACAGGTCGCCCCGCAGCTCGCCGGATACGTCGACGATGCGGAGACCCGCCTGGTAGTACCCGATGAACAATTTGTCGTCCTCGGCCCAGATGTTGTGCGCGCCGGCCTCCGGCACCCGGTAGTACGCCACCTCCCGGGGATGCGCGATGTCGGTCACGTCCAGGACATGGACGTAGCCGCGAGGTCCGTTCAGGCACTCGGCGCATCCGAAGATCTCGTCCCCCGTGAACACGTAGTCGCCGTAGCGAATCGCGTGATGGGTGTTGCCGTAGGCCTCGCTGCCCAGCCGGTAGCGATAGGAATACTGCGATACCAGCTTCGGCCTGGTGGGCGTACCTCCAGCCATGCCGTTGCCGACGTCCAGAATCACCAGGCCGTCATTCCAGTAGCTCAGATAGGCGAGCCCGTCCTCGATCATCACGTCGTGGAGGAACCGGTCCTCGTTCGGCAGTTGCCAGCGTCCGACCTCGCGGGGCTCCGACGGATTGGCGATGTCGATGATATGGAGCGCGCGCGTCCCGTAGTGCACCGCGTAAACGAGATCACCGTTGATCCACGTATTGTGCACCCCCCCGGTCAGGCCCTCCGCGTAGTGCGCCAGCTTCCGCGGGTGCGCGGGCTCGGTGATGTCGAGCACCGTGAGCCCGTTCTGCCGATTCGCCGCGTGCTCGCTGGTGACGATCGCGATCGTGCGAGTTTCGTTGACCTTCACGTCGTTGACCCGCCGGCCATCGAAGCTGACGGAGTCGACGATCGCAGGCTGCGACGGATCGGTCACGTCCCAGGCGTACATGAGATTGCCCGAATACGTGCCCGTGTAGACATAGTCGCGCCCGTCGAGCCCCTCGAACGCCCACAGGTCGGTCGTCGCCTGTCCGAGCGGCGCGACGCCGTGTGCCACCAGATCGACGCGGCGGCGCGGCGGCCGGGACGCCGCGCTGATCTCGGCGTGCTCGACGACCTCGCCGACCCGGGCGGTGATCCGATAGCGGCCCGGTTCGTTCGGTACGAAAGCGGCCACGTCGGCGCCCTCGCGCTCCATCCACATCGCGTCGTACGGCTGCCCCTCCAGGGGCTCCACCGTCCAGGTCACCTCCGCGTCGTCGACCTCCCGGCCGGCCGCGTCGATCGGGCGGGCCCGCAGGCGCATCACGTCCCCCACGCGCGGGACCGCCCCCGATTCGGCCAACGACAGAGCGACCACGGGGTTCCTTACGACGCTGACATCATGGGTGACGGTCGCGCCGCCGGCCGTGCGGACAGTGACCCGCGAGACCCCGGGCCGCCGCGGCTCGAGCAGCCCATCCCACACCTTGACGACGCCGGTGTCAGACGACGCCCACGAAAGCTCGGGGGCCTCGCGAGGCTCGCCCCCTGCCAGCGCCCGGACGGACATCCGCGACTCGACGCCGGCATAGTATCGGGATCGCGCGTCGGTGAGCTCGAGGCGATCGATGCGGGGCGGCAGCACGTCGATGATCGCGGTCCCGAGAACGTCCGCGTATCCAATCGGTTGGTCGTTGGGCACCCGTACACGGACCATGATGTTCGTGCGCCCCGGCGCGACGCCGATGACCTCACCGGCCTGCTGATCGTATCCGATCTCGGCCCCGCCCACGTAGACGGCGACGTAGGCGTCGAGCACCGGCCGACCTGTCGCGTCGACGGCCGTGAACACGAGCGGCGCCCGTTCGCCGACGACGACCGACGCCGTGTCCGGCGTGACCTCGATCCGGGCGACGCGGGCGTCGGGGTTGTTCGCCGCGGCCGGGGATACCTGGGCGATCAGTGGCGGGGTGGAAGGGCCGGAAAGCGACCCCGCAGCCAGGAAGCACGCGAGATACACCACACGGCGACGGCGAGATGAAGCGTACATGGATGACGTCCGATGATGGAGGTGACCTGCGCCAGCGACCGAAGATCGACTGCAGGCGACGACCCGCGCAAGGAGAGGCGACCTCGGGGCGTGGTGCCGCACACCTCGCAGGCGCAGGCCCACCGCGGTACCCTGAAGTCCATGAACGATGGGGCGCGGACAGCCGGCGACCGACCCCCCAGGACGATGGGGGAGGACATGGACCTGCGACGGCTAATTCCGGCCGATGCCGAAGCGCTCTTTGCGGCGGTCGACAGAGACCGGGAGCACCTCGACCGGTGGCTTCGGTGGTCCGGTAGCATCCGGAGCGAAAATGACGCCCGGTCGTTTCTCGACGGGTTCACCGGCCCGGCCGACGACGGCGGCTTCCACGAGGGAATCTGGTTGCGAGGCCGACTGGCGGGCGGCGTGGTCTGCTGGTACGAAGACCGGCGAAACCGGAGCGCGGAGGTTGGCTACTGGCTGGGCCGCGAGTTCACCGGCCGCGGGCTCGCGACGCGTGCGACCCGCCTCGTAGTCGAACATCTGTTCGCCGAGCGAAGCCTGCATCGCGTCGAGATGCAGTGCGGCATCGACAATGCACCGAGCCGCCGGGTGCCGGAGCGCCTGGGATTCCGCCTCGAGGGGATTCGGCGCGACTCGCACTGGATCTCGAACCGGTTCGTGGATCATTGCGTCTACGGGTGCCTCGTGGCCGAATGGAACACCGATCCCGGAGCCGACCGATGAACCGTCGCCCCCTCCTCATCGCCGGCCTGACGACACTGACCATGGTCGCCTTCGCCGCCAACTCCCTGCTCTGCCGGATGGCCCTCGGTCAGCGCCTCATCGATCCCCTCTCGTTTACGACGCTCCGCCTGGGGAGTGGCGCGCTGGCTCTGGCGGTGATCGTCCGGCGGCCGGGGGCCTCCCATACCGTCCCTGGGACGAACGGCTCCTGGCGATCCGGCCTGGCGCTGTTCGCCTATGCGGCGGCGTTCTCCCTCGCCTACCTGTCTCTCAGCGCCGGGATGGGGGCGCTGATCCTGTTCGCTTCGGTCCAGGTGACCATGATCGGCGCAGCGCTGGCAGCCGGCGAGCGCCTGACCCCGCGGCAGTGGACGGGCATGGCCGCCGCCGTCGGCGGCCTCGTCTATCTCGTTTTGCCGGGCATCTCAGCGCCCGCGCCGGGCGGCGTCCTGCTGATGGCGATCTCGGGCGTCGCCTGGGGCGTTTATTCGATCCGGGGACGGGGCGTGGCGGCGCCGGTCTCGATGAACGCCGGGAACTTCGCGCGGGCGGCGCCGCTGGCCGTGGCGGTGAGTCTCGTCGGTCTGCTCGCGGTCCCCGTGCGCGCCGAGCCAGCCGGTGTCGGACTCGCCCTGACCTCGGGCATGGCCACCTCGGGTCTCGGATACGTGCTCTGGTACCGGGCCCTGCGCGGCCTCACGACGACGCAGGCCTCCATCGTCCAACTCACCGTTCCGGTCATCGCCGCGTTCGGCGGCGTGCTCTTCCTCTCGGAACGCATCACCCCGAGGTTGGTCGTGGCCAGCGCCCTGATTCTCGGGGGCGTGGCCTTCACCGTGCTCCGTAACCCGATGGCCGAGGACGCAACGACGTGAGTTCCGCAGACTCCGGATCCGGTGAGAAGCTCGGTTTCCAGGCGACCTGGTCCATGGCCGTGGGCGGGATGGTCGGAGGCGGCATCTTCTCGACCCTCGGCGTGGTGATCGGGATCTCGGGTCGACTGGCCTGGCTGAGCTTCCTGGTCGCGGGGATCATCGCGTTGCTCAGCGGCTACAGCTACACGCGCCTGGCCCGGAGCTTCGGCGAGGGCGGCGGGGCCTTCACGTTTCTCCGGGAGATTCACGAGGAGGGCTTCGCAGGAAATCTCGCCTGGATCCTCATCATCGGATACGTGCTCACGAATGCCGTTTACGCTTTCACGTTCGGAGAGTACGTCAACCACGTGCTGGGGCTCGGCCCGCTGGGCGCGCGGGCGGCGGCCGTCACCATCCTGCTCGTGTTCATCGGCGTGAACCTGATGGGAACGGGGGAGGCCGGCGGCGTGGAGGTGTTTCTCGTCTGGTTCAAGCTGGCGGTGCTGGTCGGACTGGCCGGGGTCGGCATCGCGCGCTGGAATCCGGCGCTGCTCTCGCAGGGGGTGCCTGACGCGACCGTGCCTGACGCGATCTTCGGCGCGGCCGCCGTATTCATGGCGTACGAGGGTTTTCAGCTGCTGACGTACGACTACGACGACATCCGGAACGCGGACCGAACCCTTCCCCGCGCGGTGCTCTCGGCCATCGTGGTCGTGATCGGCGTGTACATCGCCGTGTCCCTCGGCACCGCGATGCTGATCGGGGCCGACGCAATCGTACAGAACCAGGAAGTCGCGCTCTCGATCGCGGGGCAGGAGGCTTTCGGCACGGCCGGGCTCGTCGTCGTCACGATCGCGGCCGCATTCTCGACCGGCTCGGCGATCAACGCGACCCTGTTCGCCACCGCCCGGCTATCACACACCGTCGCGCGGGCCGGTGAGCTTCCCAGCGCCGTCGAGCATCGCAACCGGGAGGGGGTCCCCGATCGGGCGGTCGTCACACTCGGCCTGCTGGCCGCCCTGTTCGCATCGATCGGGAGTCTGTCGTCCCTCGTGGAGTCGGCCAGCCTGGCCTTCCTGTTCACGTTCGCCGTCGTATGCGGCGTGGCGTTTCACCAGAAAGTCGGCTCGCGAACCCTGACCGGCGCCGGCGCGCTCGGGGCCGGCGCCGCCATGGTCGCGCTGGTCGTTCGCCTCGCCCGTTCGGCGCCCGTCGCGCTCGGCCTGTTCGCCGGCATCGTCGTTCTCGTGATGGTCGGGCGCCCGATCGTCCTCCGCTACCTTCACACGGACGGGTGAGTCACCCTTACCCCCTTCGACCACGTGGCGGCTGGCCGCGCAACCCGGCGCTCCCAATCTTTGCGGTCGAACGGCCGGTGAAGTATGTCGCTGGGGTCATGGAAGAGCCGGTATGAACGAGGGGCGATGACGATGTCGGACGCCGAGGCGCAGCTGGTGACGACGTATCTCGAGGCCGTATGGAACGAGGCGGACCCGAACGCCTTCGAGGCTCTCACGAGCCCGGACTTCGCCTACCACCTCGCAGGTCAGCCTCCGCGAGACGGGGCGGCGACGCTCGAATTCCTTCGGGACCTCCGAATTGCCTTCCCCGACTGGCACGTCGAGATTCGCAATGTCGTGGCGAGCGAGGGTTCTGTGGCCATCCGCTGGAGCGGCTCGGCGACTCACGAAGGTCCTTTCCACGGTATCGAGCCCACCGGCCGACGGATCGAGGTATCCGGGATCAGTCTCTACACGATCGAGAACGGACGCATCGCGGCCGAATGGGAGCAGATGGACTCGCTCGGTCTGCTGCACCAGCTCGGGGGCCTCTGATATGAGTACGGAGTACGCGAAGTGGCGCCCGCACCCCTGGCATGGCCTGTCTCCGGGGCCCAACCCGCCGTCCGAGCTGCACGCCTTCATCGAGATCACGCCGTTCGACCTGGTGAAGTACGAGGTCGACAAGGAGACCGGGTACCTTCGGGTCGATCGCGCGCAGCGCACCTCCTCCCTTCCTCCGGCGCTATACGGGTTCATCCCGCGAACCTACGCGGCCGGCCGCGTGGCGCGGCTGATGGACGGGGTCGAAGCCGGTGACGGGGATCCGCTGGACATCTGCGTGCTCAGCGAGCGACCGATCTCTCGGGCCGAGGTGATCGTCGGGGCCACCGTGGTCGGCGGCATTCCGATGGTCGACGGGGGCCTCGCGGACGACAAGATCATCGGGATCCTTCGGGACGATCCCGTGTTCGGGCACATCCGGGACATCGAGGACGTGCCGGAGGCCCTGATCGGCCGTCTCACGCATTACTTCTCGACCTACAAGCTCCGCCCGGAGTCGGCCAGGCCCGTGGTGGTCGGCCATCCCTACGACCGTTCCCATGCCGAGGCGGTGGTCTCGGCCTCGCTGGACGACTACCGGGAACACTTCGAGGAGTAGCTCTATGTCGAGCACCGCCGTCGTCGTTCTGACGCTCGCGGGGGCGGGCTTCGTCCTCGATCGTATACTGCTCGCCTGCGAGGCGCGGAGCTGGCTAAATTATCGGCGCAAGGGTCTGCTGCGAGGCGGAGCTTCCTACCATTCCCTGAGTCTGCAGTCGATCTTCGATCCCGGAGCGGAGAACTTGCGGGACGCGAGATACGAGCAGGTCGAGGAGCGCGACGACTCCGGAGATCCTCCGCCGCCGGCCTCCTTCACGGATGACTGACCGGTTGCCCACCTCGGGTCGCCAACTCTAGTCTTACGGGCAGTTTCCGGCCGGCCTGCGGCCCACCCGATCGGGAGGCGATGCCCTTGGAGCGGAACGATCGTCGAGCGATCGCCGTGACGGTGAACGGCGAACGGTACGAGCGCGAGGTCGAGCCACGCCTCCTGCTCAGCGACTTCCTGCGCCACGAGCTGCGCCTCACCGGCACCCACGTCGGCTGTGAGCACGGGGTGTGCGGCGCCTGCACGGTGCTGCTGGACGGCGACGCGGTGCGCTCCTGCATCCTGCTGGCCGTGCAGGCCGACGGCGCCGAGATCACGACCGTCGAGGGGCTGGCGACCTCTGACGGCAGCCTCCACCCCATCCAGGCCGCCTTCCGCGAGGCGCACGGCCTGCAGTGCGGATTCTGCACGCCGGGTATCCTCACGACGCTGATTCCCTTCCTGGCCGAGCATCCCGACCCCGACGAGACGCAGGTCCGCGAGGCCGTCTCAGGCAATCTCTGCCGCTGCACGGGCTATCAGAACATCGTGGCGGCCGTGATGCTCGCGGCAGAGCGGATGCGGGCGTGAACCCGCTGACCGAGCGCCCCGCAGCGCCCGTCAGCCCGCTCATGGGCGACGACCCCCGGCGCAACGAGGACGAGCGTTTGCTGACGGGCGTAGCCCTGTTCGTGGACGACGTGCACCTGGACGGGATGCTGCACGCGGCCTTCGTGCGGAGCGATCACGCCCACGCCCGCCTGCGCGGCGTGGACCTTTCCTCCGCGCTTGCCCACCCGGGCGTCGTGGCGGCGTGGGCGGCCGACGACCTGGGCGACTACTGGGCCCCGGGCCCCTTGCTGGTCTCGCCGCCCCCGATCGAGCGGCTCACCTTCCGGTCGGCCACGCAGGTGCCCCTCGCGAAGGACAAGATCCGACACGTCGGCGAGCCCATCGCCATGATCGTCGCCCGCTCGCGGTATGAGGCCGAGGACGCGGCGGCGCTGGTCGTCGTGGACGTCGAGCCGCTGCCGGGAATCGGCCGCACCGAGGACAGCCTGGCGGAAGACGCGCCCCGCATCCACGAGCAGTTCGACTCGAACCTCGCCGCCCACGTCGTCCAGTCGAAGGGAAGCTTCGACGCGGCGGCCGCAGGCGCGGCCCTGCGGCTCCGGCGACGATTCCGGCTCGACCGCGGGGCGTCCGCGCCGATCGAGAACCGGGGCATCGTCGCGAAATGGGACGGGCGGGCCGGCGAGCTGACGATGTGGGACACGACGCAGGCGCCGATCCCCATCCGTAACGGGCTCGCCGCCATGCTCGGCCTGCCGGAAACGCAGGTCCGGGTGATCGCTCCATTCATCGGGGGCGGCTTCGGCCCGAAGATCATGATGTTCTACCCGGAAGAAGTGTTGCTGCCCTGGGCCGCGATGCAACTCGGGCGCCCCGTGAAGTGGATCGAGGATCGCCAGGAGAGCTTCTTCGCGACCACCCAGGAGCGCGATCAGATCCACGACGCGGAGATCGCGCTCGACGCCGACGGCCACATCCTCGGCATTCGCGACAGCTTCCTGTGCGACACCGGCGCCTACAACCCGTACGGGCTCACCGTGCCCATCAACAGCCAGTGCACGCTGCTCGGGCAGTATCGGGTGCCCAACTACGAGAGCGAATTCCGGCTCGTGTTCACGAACAAGCCGATCGTCACCCCGGTCCGCGGGGCGGGCCGGCAGCACGGCGTATTCGTCATGGAGCGCCTGCTCGACCTCGCCGCCGCGGAGCTCGGCCTCGACCCGGCGGAGATCCGACGCCGCAATCTCCTGGCGCCCGACGACTTCCCGCACAATCACGAGATTCTCTACCAGGATTTCGCGCCCCTGGTCTACGACAGCGGCGACTACGAACCCGCCCTCGACCGGGCGCTCGAGGTGATCGGCTGGGAGGAGTTCCGGACGACCACGCAGCCGGCGATGCGGGCCGCCGGACGGCACGTCGGCATCGGCCTCGTCTGCTACGTGGAAGGCACGGGCATCGGGCCGTACGAGGGCGCCAGGGTCTCGGTGCGATCCGACGGCCGGATCAGCCTCGTCACGGGCGTCGGCACCCAGGGGCAGGGACATTTTACCTCCTTCGCGCAGCTCGCGGCGGGCCCCCTCGGCCTCACCGCCGCCGATGTGGACGTCGTCACCGGCGACACGTCGAAGTTCTCATGGGGCACGGGCACGTTCGCCAGCCGTGGCGCGGTCGTCGCCGGGAACGCCTGCCACGCCGCCGCGCTGGCCGTGCGCGAGAAAGTCCTGGCGCTCGGCGCCGACGTGCTCGGCGCGGACGCCGGCGAGCTCGAGATCTCGAATGGTGCCGTCCACGTACGCTCCGATCGCGCTCGACGGGTTGCGCTCGCGGAGCTGGCCAGGCGGGCGAATCCGCTACGCGGCGCCGTGAAGCCGGGCACGGAACCGGGCCTCGAAGCGACGGCGTACTTCGGTCCCGAGCGCGGCGCCACGGCCAGCGGCGTGCACGCGATGATCCTCGAGGTCGACCCCGAGACCGCGATGCTCGAGGTGCTCCGCTACGTCGTCGTCCACGACTGCGGCACCGTGATCAACCCGATGATCGTCGATGGCCAGATTCATGGCGGCGTCGCCCACGGGATCGGCAACGCGTTCTACGAGGAGCTCGTATTCGACGAGGGCGGGCAACTTCTGAACGCCTCGTTCATGGATTACTTGCTCCCGACCGCCACCGACGTGCCGGCGATCGAGACCGACCACCTCTGCACCCCGTCCCCCCTGAACCCGCTGGGCATCAAGGGCGTGGGCGAGGCCGGGGCGATCCCGGTCGCCGCCCTGTTCGCCCAGGCGATCGAGAACGCGCTCGGGGACGGCGCGCCCGAGATCCTCGAGATGCCGCTCAGCCCGAACCGACTGTACGAGTTGCTGCGGGAGGCGCCGTGAAGCCGGCGCCGTTCGACTACGTCCGGCCGTCGTCCGTGGACGAGGCGCTCGCGGCCCTCGCGGCCGACGGGGACGCGAAGCTGCTCGCGGGCGGTCAGAGCCTGATTCCCGCGATGAACTTCCGGCTCGCCGCCCCGACCCGGCTGATCGATCTGGGTGGCCTGGACGAGCTGCGCGGCATCGAGGCGCCCGATACCGGTGGCCTGGTCATCGGCACGATGACCCGCCAGCGCGAGGTCGAGCGCAGCGCGGAGGTCCGCGAGCGCTGCCCGCTCCTGGCCGAGCTCATGCCGTGGATCGCGCATCCGCAGATCCGGAACCGGGGAACGATCGGCGGCAGCCTCGCGCACGCCGACCCAGCCGCCGAGCTGCCCGCCGTAATGCTCGCGCTGGACGCGACGCTGGTGGCGCGCGGGCCCGCCGGTGAGCGGCGAATCCCGGCCTCCGGGTTCTACGTCGGGCTGTTCACGACGGCCCTCGCGCCGGACGAAATGCTCGTGCGGATCGAGATCCCCGCTGCAGAGCCGGGGACGCGAAGCGCCTTCGAGGAGGTGTCACGGCGGCAGGGCGATTTCGCACTCGCGGGCGTGGCCGTGTCGGTGACGGTTGGAGCCGACGGATCCGTCGCTGACGCCTCGATCTGCCTGCTGAGCGTCGGGGACGGTCCGGTCGCGGCCTCGGCCGGCGCGGCGGCTCTGCTGGGGGCGCCGTTGTCGGATGCAACGATCGCAGCGGCCGCCGCTGCCACGGCCGCGGAGCTCGACCCGCCGGGCGACATCCACGCGTCGCCCGCCTATCGCCGCCACCTGGCAGAGGTCCTCACGCGCCGTGCGCTCGAGCGCTCTCTGCGGGCATGACGATCGCTCGCGACCGCCTCACCAACGAGGATCTGGCCCCGACCCCACCGGCCGCCCGCACGTGGAACACCTGGCACCTCGCCGCCCTGTGGGTGGGGATGAGCGTATGCATCCCGACCTACATGCTGTCCTCCAGCATGATCCAGGCGGGGATGAGCTGGCGAGCCAGCCTCCTGGCGATCCTGCTCGGCAACGTGATCGTGCTGTTGCCGCTGGTCGCCAACGGGTACGCGGGCACGAAGTACGGGATCCCCTTCCCGGTCTATGCCCGCGCCTCCTTCGGACTCACGGGGGCGCACATCCCGTCGCTGGCCCGCTCCCTGGTCGCCTGCGGCTGGTTCGGCATCCAGACGTGGATCGGCGGCATGGCGATCCACGCCCTGCTGGGCACCCTGTGGCCGGCCTGGGCCGGGCTTGGTGGCGACTGGACGTTCATGGGATACGGAGCCGGCCACTACGCCGGATTCCTGCTGTTCTGGTTGATGAACGTCTACTTCGTATGGGCCGGCACTGAGAGCATCAAGTGGCTCGAGACGTTCGCCGCCCCCTTCCTGATCTTCATGGGCCTGGCGTTGCTCGGATGGGCGATGAACCGCGTCGGCGGCCTCGGTGCGATCCTGGCGCAGTCCGACGCACTCGTCGAGGCGCGCCCGGAGATGCCGCCCGGCCGGTACTTCCTGACGCTGTTCCTCCCCTGGCTCACCGCCATGGTCGGCTTCTGGGCGACGCTATCGCTGAACATCCCCGACTTCACCCGCTATGCCCGGACGCAACGCGACCAGGCCACGGGCCAGGCGATCGGCCTGCTGATCACCATGCCGCTGTTCTCGTTCATCGGCCTCGCCGTGACGAGCGCCACGGTGCTGCTGTACGGCGAAGCGATCTGGAACCCCGTCGACCTGCTGGCCCGGCTGGCCGCCGAGGGCGGCGGTACCGGGCTGGCGCTGGTCTCCCTCGGCGCGATCGTCGTCGCTACGCTCAGCACGAATATCGCCGCCAACGTGGTGAGCCCCGCCAACAGCCTCTCCAACCTGGCACCGCGGCGGATCAGTTTCCGAGCCGGAGGTCTGATCGCGGCGGGGTTCGGGATCGTGATCCTCCCCTGGAAGCTGCTCGAACTCTACCAGGGCTGGTTGATCACCTACTCCGGTCTGCTCGGCGCCGTGGGCGGCGTGATCCTGTGTGATTTCCTGTGGGTGCGGCGGGGCCGACTCGACGTCGAAGCCCTGTACGCCGAAGGCTCCGAGTACGCCTACGGCGGCTCCGGTGTGAATCCGGCGGCCGTCTGGGCCACGCTCGCCGGCATCGGCGTGGCCGTGCTAGGGCTTCTCGTTCCCGCGCTCGCATTCCTGTTCGAAGGGGCCTGGTTCAGCGCGACGATCGTCGCCGCCGGGGTCTACGCGGCGATGATGGCGCGGCGATGATGCGGCGATGATCGGAGCCACGGACGAGCGCGTCGCGATCGTGGACGCGGACGGCGAGCACACCTACGCGGAGCTGGACGCCGCGGCGGACGGCGCGGCCCACGCCCTGCTCGAAGCGGCGGGCGGCGCGGACGACCTGGCCGGCGCTCGCGTGGCCGTTCACGTGCCCTCCGGCTTCGAGTACGTCACCAGCCTGCTGGCCGTCTGGCGCGCCGGCGGGATCGCCGTGCCGCTCTGCCTGTCGCATCCGGAGCCCGAACTCGCGTACGTGCTCGAAGACACCGGAGCCAGGCTCGTGGTGGCCGGGGGCGAAGACGAGACGCAGCTGGCGCGGCTGGCGGCGGAATGCGGTTCGGCCTTCCGACCTGTACACGCCCTCACGTCGTTCTCTGGCCGTACACATGTACACACAGAAGAGTCGGCATCGCTGCCCGTCGTGGCGCCCCCTCGTCCCGCGCTCATCCTCTACACGAGTGGAACGACCGGCCGGCCGAAGGGCGTCGTGCTCCGTCACGAGAATCTCAACGCCAGCATTGACGCGCTCGTGAGGGCCTGGGGCTGGACCGCGGACGATCGCATCGTCCACGTGCTGCCGCTCCACCACACGCACGGCATCGTCAACGCCCTGCTGTGCGCGCTTCGGGTCGGCGCGGCCGTCGACATGCTGCCGGGTTTCGATGCAACGGCCGTATGGGACAGGTTGAGCAACGGACGCAGCACGCTGTTCATGGCCGTGCCGACGATCTACACCCGGTTGATCCGCGACTGGGAAGCGGCGGAAGAATCGGAGCGGAAACGTCGCGCGGCCGCGGCGCGGGAGCTCCGGCTCATGGTCTCCGGATCCGCCGCGCTGCCGGTGCCGGTATTCGAACGCTGGCGGGAGATCACGGGCCACACGCTGCTCGAACGCTACGGCATGACGGAGATCGGGATGGCCCTGTCGAACCCGCTGCACGGTGACCGGCGACCCGGATACGTCGGACAGCCCCTGCCGGACGTCGTGGTCCGCTTGCTGGACGAAGACGGCGCCGACGTCGCCGCCGGACAGCCGGGCGAGATCCATGTGCGCGGCCCATCGGTGTTCCATGAATACTGGGAGCGGCCCGCTGAAACGGCGGCCGCCTTTCGCGACGGCTGGTTCCGCACGGGCGACGTGGCGGTCTTGGAGGACGGCGCGTACCGCATCCTCGGCCGTCGTTCGGTCGACATCATCAAGACGGGGGGCTACAAGGTGTCCGCCCTCGAGATCGAGAACGTGCTCGCCGGGCATCCGGAGATCGAGGAGTGCGCCGTCGTCGGGGTCGAGGATCCCGATTGGGGCGAGGCGGTGTGCGCCGCACTCGTGGGTAGCCGGGAGCTCGGACGCGAAGAGCTTCGCGCCTGGGCCCGCACGCGGCTCGCTCCCTACAAGCTTCCGACGCGCGTACGATGTGTCGGAGAGCTGCCGAAGAACGCGATGGGGAAAGTGACCAAGCCCGCGGTGCGGGACCTGTTCGAGACGAACGCCGCGAACGTCGATCGAACCGGGGAGGAATCATGACATCCATGCTCGCCGCTCTCGCCGCCCTGCCGGTTTGCCTGGCGGGCTGCCAGGAGGCGCCCGGGGCGGCCGTGATCCAGATCGGCCCGGCCGCCTTCGAGCTCCGCACGCTCGACGTCGGCCGGGGGGCCACCCTCGGAGCGGGCGATCTGGACGGCGACGGACACGCCGACATCGTGGCGTCGGCCGATCGGGAGGACGAGGACTCTTATCTCGTCGTCCTGCGGGGCGACGGTACGGGCGACCTCGTGCCGGCGACGCGCTTCGACGCCGGGCCGCACCCGGCCGAGATCGTGGTCGCCGACGTCGACGGCGACGGTCACGCTGACGTGGTCGCCGCAAACCACGAAACCCGGCACCTGACGCTGTTGACCGGCGACGGCACGGGCGGGTTTTCCGGCCGACGGACGATCGACGTCGACGTGGAACCGCACGTCCATGTTCCCGTGGCTCGCGACCTCGACGGAGACGGACTCGTGGACCTGGCGGTCGACCACCGCGACGGCGAGGGCGTGTTGTTCCTGCGCGGCGAGGGCGGAGGAGGATTTGCGGCCGGCCGCCTGTTCGACGCCGGGGGTGATCCATACCGCGGCATGGCTACGGGGGAGCTGAACGGGGACGGTCAGCTCGACTTTGTCACGCCGAATCCCCGCGAGGTCGGCGTGCTGTTGAGCCAGGGCGGCGCATCCTACGAGCTGCGGCGGGCGGCACCGGTCCCGGCGCAATCCCCGTTCAACGTCGGCCTCGTCGACCTCGACGCGGACGGACATCTCGATCTCGTTGTGGCCTCGGGCGAAGGCAGCGACATCGTGCAGGTGTACCGCGGGAACGGAGCCGGCGGCTTCGAGGAGTTGGACATCTCTCCCCTTGTGGCGATGTCCGGTCCCAAGCGCGTCGTGACCGGCGACTTCGATGGCAACGGCGTCGCGGACGCGGCCGTCAGCGGCTGGGGATCGGGAGCCCTGCTGTTACTGTTCGGCGGAGCCGGAGGGCCTCGCGCGGGTTCCGCAGAGGTCGCCTCCTCCGGCAACGCATGGGGCCTGGTCGCGGTCGACCTCAACGAAGACGGCCGCGACGATCTCGCCGTTGCGGACGGAGACGGGCCCTTACTGACCATCCTTCTGAGCATCGATCCGGACGCCGGGTCGGGTACCGAGGAGACCCCATGAAGCCCTATGATCTGTCACAGCCGTTGAACCAGGAAGTCTTTTTCTGGCCGTACTATCCACCTTTTGAGGTAAAGTATATTAAGAGAAAGGTGGAGCACGGTGTGAACGCCCAGTACATCCAGACG
>Ga0210123_1000289_pt1 | contig 33294 bp, 36 predicted proteins | sample Muzzi_PWB_D2_FD_185535 | JGI IMG/M metagenome (GOLD analysis project Ga0210123, IMG submission 185535) | Wetland microbial communities from San Francisco Bay, California, USA, that impact long-term carbon sequestration - Muzzi_PWB_D2 (SPAdes) | ecosystem: Environmental > Aquatic > Marine >... | reverse complement strand
GAGAGCTTCTTCTTGCCGTGCGGCATGCGCAGCTCCGGCGACGCGCGCCAATCCAGCAGCCACATGAGGTTGCTGGTTTCCGGGTGCCCGGGTTCGACCATCGCGCCGTACTTGGTGCCCTTCATCAGGCCCTCGTAGGTCGTCAGATCGAGGCCGCTCTTCTCGAATCCCGCGCCGCCGGGCTGGTGACAGTCGATGCACCGGCCCTTGAAGATCGGGAATATGTCCTCCGAAAAGCTCACTTCGGTGTTGGCTGCGGATGCCGGGCCGATGCGACCCGTGGCCATAACGGCGGCGCCGGCGACGAGGGCCAGGACGAGCGCCGGACCGACCGCGAATAGAGGCCGCCTGTTCATGGGACCCTCCGTTCGTTCGATGATACGCGGAGGCGCCGGCCTCGAGCGAATCGACGCAAGCACCCCACCATGGGCGCCAATCCGCGACGCGGAACGCCTTGGACTGCGCCTCCGCAGCCTCGGCTCATCATTTCTGATAGGGGAAGAACCGCGCGACCGCATTGATCTGGAGCAAGAGTCGCCCGCGTCAGCCGCAGAGTGTGACGCTGCGGCCGTCGAGCTGCCGAAAGACGGGGCTTCTCTGGCCGCCCAGCGTCTGCGTGATCTTGACGACCGGAAACGCGCCGCGAACCTGCGCCGTGTCCCAGGCGTACTTTCCATAGATCGCGGCATCGACGACGCCTCGCTCGTCCACCGTGCCGAGCACGGGAAAGGTATCGCCGGTCGACGTCAGGCGCCCGCGGACCTTCTGCGCGTCGATTTCGAGCTCCAGGCGGAATTGGCCGCTCGCGGCCGCCCAGGACCCGACCCAGGGGTGCGCCGGGTCCTCGCCGGCCGTGCAGGGGCGGCCGAGAGACGCGTCCTGCCGCCAGGCCGTCGCGCTGTCGCTCGGGCCCTGCCGTCCCAGCCGCGCCGCATCGGGTTGAGGCGCCGCGCTTGTCGTCCACGCGGTTTCGGGCGCGATCGTCGCGGCCTCGGGCGTCGTCGCCACGAAGAGGTCGTAGACGATCTTTTCCGCCATGACGCGTTCCGCCGTCGCGATCTGGGCGCGCAGCAGAGCCGCGTCGTCCTCGGCCAGGTCGAAGTAATTATGCTCCCGGCTGCGGTACGCCCAAGCGCGCCGATACAGCTCCTGCCCGTCGGAGGCGCGCAGGAGACGGGCCTCGACGTCGAAATGGATCGTGATGTCCGGGCTGATCTCGCCGTCGGCCGTCATGTCGAACCGCGTCACGCCGATCTCGAGCACGCTTGCCACGCCGCGCACCGCGAGCGACGCGAAGTCGGGCCGCTCGGCCGGCCGCAGCGCGACGACACGAAGCGGCGTCCGGGCGCGCAGGCTCTCGGTCACCCGCGCGTGCAGCCGGTCGAGCAGCGCCACGTCGGCCAAGCCCGCACGCAGGGCCTCGTCGGCCGCCTGGACCTCGTCGGCCGAGTGCGCCCGGCTGGCGCCGACGACCCCGCCGATGACGGCGGCCGGCGGGGCCAGCACGATGCCGAGCGCGGTCAGCACGACGAACCCCAGGGGGTCGCCCGAGCTTGCGCCGGCATAGGCACCGCCCATCACGCTGCCCAGCGCGCCCTGGCCGGCACCGGAGGCGGCCCCCTCGCCGGCGCCTTCCACCGGACGGTCCGGCCGCACGGGCGACGGGGCGCGGCCCTCCGCGACCACCGCTATGCCGTCGAGCTGGGCGCGGGTCTCCGGGTCGGGCGGATAGAAGCGCGGCTGGGCGCAGGCGCCCAGCGCCAAGAACACGACGAAGGAGGCGAGCAGCTTTCGCGGCATGGCGGAGCGTTCCGATGCGAAGGTCGCGGCCGACGCGCCGGCATCGGCTCCCTGCCATCGGAATGCACCGCCGGGACAATCCAAAGCCCTTTGCCGTTCCAACCCGGACCGGCATCCGCCCCCGGACGATCGGGGCGCCCGTCGCGGGCGCCCTATGGCGCCTCGCGCGGCGCCTCAGGCGACGATCATGTAGAACTTGCGCAGCGTCTCCGTGATGTGCCAGACGCAGGGCGTCCCCTTCGGCACGAAGAAGGTGTCTCCCGCGGTGAAGGTTTCGGCGTGCCCCTCCGCGTCCGTCAAGGTGACCGAGCCGCTGATCACGGTCATCATCTCGTGGACCGGATAGGCGGCGATCTCCTCCCGGCACGGCGCGCACTCCCAGACGCCGACCGTGATCGACTCGTCGGCGGTGGCGAAGAAGGTATGAATGAGCTCGGTCTTGTCGCTGCCGGTGAAGGCCGCCTCCGCAGTGAGGCTGGAGGGCTGCATGCCCGTGCTCGGGTCGCCGTCAGGGAGCAGCCTTACGATCTTGCTGGTCATCGCCGTCCTCGTCTTCCAGGTGGATTTTCCGGAAACCGGCCGCGCCGTTTCCGCGGGCGCACTTGCGCAGAGAGTCGCCGCCCTCGTCAAGCGGCGATCGGGGCCCCATATCTCCACCGGGCCGGATCGATCCGGGCGTCGCGGCAGAGGAAGCCATGCCGGTATCCCGTTTGCTGATGGTCTTCGGTCTCGTACTCGTCGCGCTCGGCCTGCTTTGGCCGCTGATCGCCAAGCTCGGGCTCGGCCGCCTGCCGGGCGACATCGTGATCGAGCGGGACCATTTCCGGTTCTATTTTCCCCTCGCCAGCTCGCTCCTGGTCAGCGCCGTCATCAGCGTCATTCTGTGGCTCATCAATCGTTAGGGTCCCCGTCCCGAGACGCACAGACCCGAGAGTCACCGTCCCGAGAATCCCTGTCCCGCCCGGTTTTCTTCGCCGCGCCGCCGTGCTAGGGGACGCCCCCGCGCCGCAGAAACAGGCTCACAGGGAGGTCATGGCCGAACCGCACTCGGAAACGATCGCACTGCGGCGCGCCGAGAGCGGACACGACCTCTGGGCCGTGATCGAGGCGGCGCAGTTCGCGCGAATCATCGAGCACGAAGCGCCGCGCAGCGAGATCGAGGCGGAGCGCATGGGCGCGCTCATCGAAGTCTTCACCGAGTGCGCCGAGGCCTGGGAGGAGAAATCCGCGGCCGAGCAGACGGCGGCCCTGGAGCGGCTCGGGCGCCAACTGGCCGCGTTGGAGGATGCCGGGCTGTTCGCCCATTGGGCCGTCATAGAGCGGGCCTTCGACACGGCCGAGGGCGAGACCGCCGTCCTGCCCGTAGCGGTCCTCGCCGTCGCCCGTGACGCCGGCCCCGAGCTTTCGCTCGAGGTGCCGACGGCCGTCGGCACCGATTGACGGCGCATCGCCTACGTCACGCGAAACGGCGCACAGCAGGGATGCCGCAAGCGTCGGTACACCGGACCGCGCCGCGTACGACGGGACCGCGGACCCGGCGTGCCGCCGCGCTTACAGCATCTTCTGACAGAACGCGATGGCGTCGAAGGTCCTCGCGTTCGGACAGAACACGCGCGGCGCATCGTCGCTGACCGGCCACTCCAGCCAGTTCTTGCAGCGCCGCCGGTTGCCGCAGCGCAGACAGACGCCGTCGGCCGCCCGGAGCGTGTCCCAGAAATGTCCGGCCGCGAAGTGCGGTGCGATGCCGAAGTGGGCGATCAGCTGCGCCATGCGCAGCCGGTGCGGCGCGTTGCCCGGCGTGACGACGAAGAGATCCGCCCGCGACCGTCCGGCGGCCGCGAGCGCGCGGTCCAGTTCAGCATCGGTGGAGTCGCGCAACGGCCGGCGCAACACGTTCCGTACCGGCCAGTGTGCCGCCATTCGTTCCGCAAAGCGCGTCAGATTGTCCTTCGAAGCCGTGGCGAGTCCGGACATGACCCGGCCCTCCCGTCTCTCGGACGCCTCCCGTGATTATTCCCGTATCATAATTACGGTTATTTGTCAAGAAGCGCAGGCCGAGCCGTCGGGCCGCCGGCGCCTCACCCGGCCGCCGCGCTCCGCGCACGCGCCAGTGTTCGTTCCCGCCAGACGATCAGGACCCCGCCGGCGACGATGAGGATGACGCCCGGGAACAGGCGCTCGAAGGGCGCCTCGGCGAAGAAGATCCAGCCGAGCGCGAAGGAAAAGGGAATGCCGAAGTAGTCGAAGGGCGCAAGGTTGCTGGGGCTCGTCCAGCGGTAGGCGATCACCAGGCAGAGCACGCCGATGCCGCCGGCCGTGCCCATGGCGACGATCCACAGCCAGTCGCTCGGCTCGGCCACCGCGCCGTAGGCGCCGGTCGCGATCATGAACCCGCTCGATCCGACGAGCGCGCCGATGTGCGAGTAGAGGTTGACGGTGGCGCTCGGCACCGTGCCGGCGATGAGCCGCACCGTCACGCCCGACAAGGCGTAGCCGAGGGCCGCGCCAAGCGGCAGCACCGCGTAGAGCGTGAAGACGTCGCCGCCCGGCCGGACCACCAGCACGATGCCGGCGAAGCCGATCGCCACGGCCAGCCAGCGCCACAGGCCGACGAACTCGCGCAGCAGCAGCGCCGTCAGGGCGGTGACGAAGAGCGGCGTGGCGAAGGTCAGGGTGGACGCGGTGGCGAAGGCGAGATGGCCGAGCGAGAGATAGAAGCAGATCTGCGCGAAGGCGACGAGAAAGCCGCGCAGCAGCGCCAGCCGCCACTGGGCGATCGCCAGCGGGCGGCCGCTGCGGTGCCAGTCGCGCGAGGTGAACAGCACGAGCAGGCTGGGCGCCATGCCGAAGAGGTTGCGGAAGGCGGCCAGCTGCGGCGCCGCGTAGTCGGCCGAGAGATGCTTGATGATCGCACCCATGGAGTCGAGCAGCATCAGCCCGAGCAGGCTCATGGCGATCGCCGGCAGGACCCGGGACGATGCGGACGCGGGAGGAGCGAGCGGCGTCATTCAGGCCGCCGGATCGCGGATCGGCACGTGATAGAGGCCGTCGAGGACGGCATAGGGGCGGTTGGGACCCCCGCGATCGAGAGCCGCCTCCCGCACCCGCGGCGCGGCCCGTCCGACAGCCACGCGCCCGGCCGGCTCAGCGGGTCCGGTCGAAACGGTCGGCAAGGACGATCCCGGTGGTCACCTTGCGCACGCCGTGGATCGCCTCGACCTGATTGCGGACCTCGTTGAGCCGCTCGAGACTGTCCGCCTCGACCTGCAGAATCATGTCGATCTCGCCGCTGATCGACTGGCTTTTCTTGACCTCCAGGATGCGGGAGATCGGCGGTGCGACCCGCTCGCAGATCGGTCCCTCCAGGTACAGCAGCAAATAGGCGGAGACCGCCGCGCGCGGAGCGTCGCGGCTCAGCCGCAGCGTGTACCCCGTGATGATGCGGTTCCGTTCGAGCCGGGCCAGGCGCTCCTGCACGGCGCTGCGCGAGAGCCGCACCTTTCGGGCCAGCGAAGCGATCGGTTCCCGCGCATTGCCTTGCAGGATCACGATGATCTGCCGGTCGATCTCGTCGACCTTCGGCCTATCGAGAACACTCACCAAATTCCCCGTGCCTCCCCTTCAAAACCGGCGATTCGCCGGCGAACCAGTCAGTTTGCCGGGTGGAAACCGACACGACCATTAGGCAGCTTTAAGTCACTGCGTCACAGGGAGCAGAAAAAGCCAAAATGCCAGCCAAGAAAACTCCTCTCCAGAGGTCCCGTTCACGGGACGAAATTCGCCGTTTGGCCCACAATTACGCGGACAGCCAACTCTTCATAAATCCGGGAGACTTCATCGTCCAGTCCAATCCGTATAGACGCCCGCTCAGACCCCAAGACCTGGACGGATTCGATTTCTCGCGGCAACTGCCGCGGGACCAGTTCTTCTCGGCGAGTGCGCTCGCCGCGCAACGCATACTACTGAATGTTTACGAAAGTGAGCTGATTTTTCTTCCGAAGGGGCCGCTCGCTCCGGTCGAGCAGGATTTCCGCACCTTCTATGCGGACGAGATCAAACTGGCCGGCGAGGCGATCCGCCCCATCCTGGAAGACCATCTTTTCGGCTTCCTCGACCGCGAGATCGATGTCTCGGGACCCTGGTCCCTGCCGGCCATGCGCGCCTATTTCGCCACGCGGCTCGACGAGGCGAACCGGGGCGAGAGCCGGGTGGTCGAGACGATCCTGGCGGCCGGGGACAAGGAGGCCGCCGCCACCGACTTTCTCATTCAGCTGGCGGCGGACTTCCTGACCGAGGCCTCGGCCATGGCCCGCAACGTCCTGGGCAATTTCGGCGCGCCGCTCTCGGAACTGTTCAAGGTGTTGATCGACGAGTACGGCTATGGCGTTCCCGAAGCGAAACACAGCACGCTCTTCGAGAAGACGCTCGAAAGCCGGGAACTGCTGACGGATATCCACGCCTACTGGCAATTTTACCTCGGGTCGTCGCTCGCCCTCGTCAATTACTTCCATCTCGTCTCGCGCAACCACGCCAATTTCTTCCGTTATCTGGGCGCGCTCTATTACACGGAATCGACCCTCTCGCACGCCAACCGACAGCAGGCCCGCATGCTGCAGCGGATTTTCCCGGGTGCCGTCGATACCCGGTATTTCGAGGAACACGTTCACATCGACCAGCATCATAGCCGCATGGTGCTGTCGAAGATCATCGAGCCGATCGTCGAGCGCTGCGGCGACGCGGTGATCCTCGAGATCGTTCGTGGCTTCGAGGAGTTCCGCCTGCTTCAGGGCCTTGCCGACGAGGACCTGATCGCACAGATCGAGTGGTCCAATGCCCGCGAGGAATACCATGCGAAGGCGCAGCGGCTGGTTGCGCAGGGCAACCTGCGGCGGCCGGCGCAGCGCACCGCCTTCAAGGAGACGAAGGGGGAGCTCAGCGTCACGCACGTGCACGACGAGCACGAGCTCTTCCTCGTCGAGGACGGCACGATCGACCTGGTGACCGGGTACGGCCAGTCCGTGCGCTTGACCGCCGGGGACGCCATGGTCATCGCACGCAACCGGCTGCACGGCTCCGTGGTGCTGTCGGAGGCATGTCGGTATTCGGTTCAACCTGTTGAAGATGCCCAGTTATGGTCGTGTTAGAGATCGATCCAAACGAGTGCAACTACCTGACCGTCGGGGAGGAATCGTTCTTCCTGTTCAGGACCTGCGACGAGCGCACCATGGTTTGCCCCGACGCCTGTCCGCATCGCGGCGGCCCCTTGCACATGGGCAAGATGAACTGCCAGACGCGCTCCTTGACCTGCCCGTGGCACGAGACGGTCATCATGGAGCGCGCCCTGACGCGCCGCAGCGTCCCCGCTGTGGCCGCTTCGGGGCGCGTTACCGCGGTGTTCTCCGTCGCGCCCGGCACGCCGGTCCTGCGCACCAAGAGAAGGATTTTCGTCAATGAGCGCTGAGGCCGCCGCTGCCCCGGCGAGCACCCTCAACAGGACAATCGGGCTTTATGGCGCCGTATCGCTCGCCCTCGGCATCGTGCTCGGCGCGGGCATGCTCTCGCTGCCCGGCCTGGTTTACGCGGAATCGCAAGGCTGGGCGGTTTTCGCCTGGGTCCTGGACGGGGCCCTCGTGCTTCCATTGCTGTTCGTCTTCGCCGTCCTCGGGCGCCGCTATCCCTCGGCCGGCGGAGTCGCGGGTTTCGTCGGGCAGGCCTTCCCGGGGCTGCAGATCGGCTGCAGCTATCTGCTCGCGGGAACCTTCGCGCTGGGCCTTCCGGCCATCGCCGTGACCGGAACCAGCTATTTCGTCGCGGCGCTGGGATTGGCCGAGGCGCCGGTCGGGCGCCTTGCCGTCACGGCGAGCGCGGCGGCCATCATCGTTCTGGTGCTGGCCATGGCCTGGATCGGGGCCCGCTTCGCCGGGACCGTGCAGAACCTGATCGTGAGCGTCCTCGTGGGCAGCTTCGTCTATGCCGCCGCGGTCTCGGCGCCCTACTGGCCAAGCATCGACTTTACGGCCGGCACGCCGTCGTGGCGCGGCGTGTGGTCCGGCATGGGCTTGGCGTTCTTCGCCTACACGGGCTGGGAAATGCTGGCCTTCACGGCAGAGGAATTCAAGAACCCGCGGCGCGACTTTCCGATCGCGGTGGCGATCAGCTTCGTCCTCATACTCGGCCTTTACATCGGCGTCGCGCTATCGGTCCAGGCGATAGTCCCGCTCGACCATCCCATGCTGACGACCGCGCCTTTTCTCGCGGTGGTTCGCGCCACGACCGACCTCGCGGCGGCGTCCACGATTCTCACCCTGCTCGTGCTTGCCATCATCGTGACCAATCTGAACGGCGCGAGCTGGGCGGCCTCGCGCCTGTTGTTCGACATCGGCCGCAAGGGTTGGGCGCCGCGGCGTCTTGCGCTGCACAGTCTGAGAGGAGCCGCCGCGGTCCCGCGGCCGGCGATTCTCGCCTTGGGACTCATTCTGGGCAGCGTCCTGGCAGGCTACGGCGCGGGGCTATTGGACCTAGCCGACCTTCTTCGCATCGCCGGCCAGAATTTCTTCCTCCTCTACACCTTTTCGATCTTGGCCTACGTGCGCCTCGCGCAAAGCGCGGGGGCCCGCGCGTTCGGTGTCGTGGCGCTCGCCGTCTGCGTCATATTCGCCGGCACCTTTGGATGGGGTCTGCTGTACGCGGCCGCGGTTTTCACCTTGCCCTACCTGGTACGTCGCGGGCTGGCCCGGCGGAACGGCGAGCGGAGAACCGGCTGATGCCATACGCCTTTCGCGAGGGAGTGAAACAATCTCAGGCGGTGTGCAGCGGTTGCCAGATCTCGGGTGCGCAATGACTGCCGTCGAGCGAACGAATCTGCAAATGTGCACGGGCCCGACGCTCGTCGCCTACGAGGCCGTCCATCCCCATTTCCTGCGGATGCTGGAATACTGGCGGAGCAAGGCCGGGAGACGCCCGCTGCCGCGCCGAGGCGACATCGATCCCTTCGAGCTCAAGTTCTGCATCGCCGACCTGCTGATGTTCGATGTCGTCGACCGGCAGACGGACTATCTCTGCTCGGTCTGCGGCACCGAGGCCGGTACCGTCATAGGGCGCGACCTGACCGGAAAGCGACTTTCGGAAACCGGGACGGAAACCGGTCACCTGGATCGGGTGATCCTCGCCGAGGCGGTCTGGTCGCGAGCGCCGGTGCACGCAAAATACGTGCTCTCCACCAGTTTCGTTTCGCAGTCCTGGGAATGCCTCGCGTTGCCGATGTCGGATGACTCCGGCGCGGTGAAGAAGATTCTCGTCGTGTTCTATCCCCTGACGGCTCGGCAGGGAAAGTTCGCGGCGGTCACCTGACCGCCGCGCTGTGAGCCGCCGCATCGTCCGTGATCCTCAGCCGGCTGTCATCCTGCCAGCCAACTCGATGCGGGCCGCCTCGGCGGCCCGCTTTTTTCTTAGCTCGTGCGATGCCCCGGTTTCGCTATCAACATGTGGTTGAGGCCGTTGAGGACGGCATAGAGGCGGTCGAACTGCACCTTGAACCCGTCCCAGTCGAGGCCCGGGTTCTGCGCCTGCAGCGCCGAGTGCAAGGCGGCCAGGTCGCTCTTCCCGTCGATCCGCGCGAGCAGCGCGGCCGCCAGCGGCGGCAGGGGCAGGCGCAGCTTGAGGCCGTCGAGCCCGGCGGTCATCACCGGGTTCCGGCCGAGCGACTTCGCCAGCCGCGGCCCGTCGAGGTTGTGCAGCAGCGGCACGGCCTCGGGGCCGTCCGGCCGGGCGATGGGCTCGCGTTCCTCCTCGGCGCGCAGCAGGTAGACGATGTGCTTGCGAATGTTGCCGGCCAGCGCCTCGGCGCAGGCGGCGCGCGCGACGGGATCGAGACCGTCGAGCCGCCGCAGCAGCTTCGGGTCGCGCAGATAGGTCGCCGGGTCGTAGCGCGCCGGCTCGATGAAGGCGGCAAGGCGCAGGCCGGCGGAGGCAACCATCTCGGCCAGCTCGGGCACGGTGAAGGCGCGGTCGCGCGGGTGCAGCAACAGGTCGACGAGCTCGGCGTCGCTGCGCCGGTGGTCGCCGAGAAAGGGATTGCGGTTGAGCCAGTTGGTCGCCGGCAGGGCGTCGAGCAGGCGGCGCGCCAGGGCCACGCGATCTTTGAGGTCCAGATCGCCGCCGAGGCGGCGCAGCAGGTCCTGCGCCGGGTAGACGCCGGTCCGCCCATAGGGGGCGTAGACCATGATCCCCAGGCCGCCGCCCTCGGCCAGCGCGCTCGTCAGGGCCGCCAGGCCGGCCGCCGGGTCGGCCAGATGGTGCAGCACGCCGCAGCAGTCGATGTAGTCGAAGCGCCCGAGGCCGAGCGTGGCGAGGTCGTCCAGCGCGGCGGTGTGGAACGCGATGTTGGCAAGGCCGCGCTCGCGGGCGCGCGCCTCGGCGATGCCGCGCGCCGCGGCGGAGAGGTCGAGATAGACGACCTCGCCCGGGGTCGCGCCACAGGCCGCCGCGTGGCCGCTCAACTGCTGCGCCAGCATGATCGCGGCGTCGCCGGTGCCGCCGCCGGCAACCAGCGCGCGGAACGGTTTCGCGAAATCCCGGACTCCGGCGAAAAGGTAGTGGTTGACCTCGTCGAGATGGCTGGGCGAGCCGGCGATCAGCCGCTTGCGCTCGTCGCGCGGATCGCGCGCCGGGTAGGGGTAGGCCTCGTACTGCGCCTGGACCGGATCGCTCACGCCGTCGCCCCGGCGTCTTCCTGCCCGGTGGTCAGCACCACCTTGCCGGTCGCCCGGCGCTCCGCGAGCAGTTGCAGGGCCGCCGGCGCCTCGGCCAGGTCGCGGGTGTGCGAGACCTGCGGCCGCAGGCGGCCGCCCGTGTACCAGGCGCAGAGGTCGCGAAACTGGGCGCGCAGCAGGTCGGGCGCGCGGCGCCGGTAGGCGCCCCAGTAGAAGCCGACCGCGGCGACGTTCTTGACCAGCAGGTGGTTGGCCGGGATCTGCTGCACCTCGCCGGCGGCGAAGCCGATCACCAGGAGGCGCGAGCCCCAGGCGACGCAGCGCAGCGATTCGGCGAAGAGCGCCCCGCCGACCGGGTCGAACACCACGTCGGCGCCCTCCTTGCCGAGCTCGGCCGCGATCGCCTTGACCCGGCCACGCAGGTCGCCCGCCTCGCTGTCGAGGGTCCGGTCGGCGCCATGGGCCCGGGCGACGGCCAGACGCTCCGCCCCGCGCGCGGTGGCGATCACCGTGGCGCCGAGCGCCTTGCCGACCTCGACCGCGGCCAGCCCGGCGCCGCCGGCGGCGCCGTGCACCAGCAGGAGCTCGTCGGCCTGCAGCGCCGCGCGCCACACCAGTGCGCCGTGCGCCGTGCCGTAGGCGATCGGGAAGCCGGCCGCGGTGGCGAAGTCCATCTCGGGCGGGATCGGAAAAACGTCCTCGGCCCGCGCCACGAGAATCTCGGCGAAGGCGCCGCGGTCGACCAGCGCGATCGCGCGGCTGCCCGGCGCCGGGCCCGCGACGCCCGAGCCGAGCGCCGCGACCACGCCAGCGGCCTCGAGCCCGGGGACGAAGGGCAGCGGCGGCTTCTCCTGGTAGCGCCCGGCGGTCATCAGCAGATCGGCGAAATTGACCCCGGCGGCGGCGACCCGCAGGGCGACCTCGCCGGGGCCGGGCCGCGGCGGCGCCATCTCGCCGAGGCGCAGGCCGGCCGGCCCGTCCAGACTTTCGCAGAGCACCACGCGCATGATTCCGGCCGTGGGCGACCGTCAGAACGGCGCCTCGGACGCGGGCCGGACCTCGCCGACCCGCAGCCCGGCGCGGTTCCGGATCGGGGTTTCCAGCAGCGCGGCTTCGGCCGCCCCGAGGACGCCGAGCCGGCGCAGGATCCCGCCCAGCGTGATCTCGGCGGCGCGGTCGGCCCCGTCTTCGGCCTTGATCGCCAGGCCGAGCCCCAGCTCCGGCAGCGCGGCGCAGTAGACGCCCTCGGCGCCGCCCTTGGCGACCACCCGGCCGCCGGCCGCCTCCATCAGCCGCGTGCAGTAGCGTCCCGTCCCGGCGACTATGAAGGGCTCCGCCGTCATTGCGGCGCGAAGGCGGGCGCAGGCCGCCTGGCGCGGCTCGGGCTGGTCGTGCGGATCGGCCAGGCGTGCGAAGGCGAGCGCCCAGTTGCCGAGCGGGATGCCGATCACCGGGATGCCGCAGCCGTCGATGCCGCGCGGCGCAGCGCCGAGATCGAGCCCGGCCATGGCCTCGAGTATGCCGAGGATGCGCTGCTGGACCGGGTGCTCGTAGCGGATATAGCCGCGCGTCGGCACGCCGAGATGCCGCGCCAGGGTCAGGAACCCAGTGTGCTTGCCGGAGCAATTGTTGTGCACCGCGTCGGGCTCGCCGCCGCCGCGCAGGAAATCGATGAGCGTGGCGTGGTGGCTCGGCAGCTGCGGGCCGCATTCCAGGTCGGCCTCGCCGAGCCCGAGGCGGGCCAGCCAGGCCCGGACGGCGGCAACGTGACGCGGCTCGCCGGAATGCGAGGCGCAGGCCAGGGCCAGCTCCGTGTCGCTCAGGTCGAAGGCCGCGGCCGCGCCGCTTTCCACCAGGGGCAGGGCCTGCAGCGGCTTGGCCGAGGAGCGCGCATAGACCGGCCGCGCGATGTCGCCGCCGGACAGCACCACCTTGCCGGCCGGATCGACCACGGCGAAGGCGGCGCGGTGCCGGCTTTCCACCAGGGCGCCGCGCATTACCTCGACCGTCACCGGCGCGAGGGGACCGGCTTCGGACGAGGCCGCACCCGGCGGCGCGGACGGATCGGTCACTGCGTCTGCCATGTCGGAACCAGGAAATCTGCGGCCTGCGGGAGGGCCCGCAACGGCAAGCACCTTGCCTCGGCGCGACGAGGCGTGCAAGTTTTCGCGCCATGCGTGGTTATTTCGCGGTCGGCGTCGAGGGTATCAGCAAGCCCATGAACCTGGGCAACCTGGTGCGTTCGGCGCATGCCTTCGGGGCGAGCTTCGTGTTCACCATCGCGCCGGATTTCTCGAAGCGCGAGATGCGCCTGGCGGACACCTCCGACGCGGCCAAGCACCTGCCGCTCTATACCTACGACTCGGTGGCGGCCCTTGAGCTGCCGCGCGGCTGCACGCTGGTCGGGGTCGAGTTCGACGAGGGCGCCACGGACCTTCCGAGCTTCCACCACCCGAGCGCGGCTGCTTACGTCTTCGGCCCGGAGCGGGGCAGCCTGTCGCCGGCCCTGACGGCGCGCTGCCGGCATCTGGTCAAGATTCCGACAAAATTCTGCGTCAACGTGGGGGTGGCAGGGGCCATCGTCATGTACGACCGCATGTTGAGCCGGGGGCGCTTCGCGCGCCGGCCGCTCAATCCGCGGGCCCGGGCGGAGGAGCCCGCGCCACACGTGCCGGGCGCCCAGGTCGTCCGGCGCCCGCGCGGTCCACGGGCGCGCGGCTGAGGGAAGCCGGTTCGGCCACTGGGTCGCTCCGGGACGGCGGCCTGAACGAAGCGATCGCAACGGAAACGGTTGAGCGATGACGGTAACGAAAACGATGCAACGATTGAAGCCGCTTTTCCTGGGAACCGCCTTGGCCTTGGCGATCGGCCTCCTGGCCGGCGCCGGCGACGCGGCGGCGCAGGGGATCAAGCGGATCGGCGACTACGGCGACTGGAGCGCCTTCCAGTTCACCGAAGACGGCAATACGGCCTGCTACATGGCCAGCCAGCCGAAGAAGGCCGAGGGCGACTATTCCAAGCGCGGCGAGATCTACGCCATCGTGACGCATCGTCCCGCCGAGAATCGGCGCGACGAGGTCAGTATCGTGGCCGGCTATATCTACGAGAAGGACACCTGGGTCGACGTGACCATCGACGACAAGCCGTTCAAGCTGTTCACGCACGACGACGGCGCCTGGGCGCCGGACAAGGACACGGACAAGCAGATGGTGTCCGCCATGATCAAGGGGCGGAGCATGGTGGTGAAGGGAACCTCCTCGCGCGGCACCGTGACGACCGATATCTATTCCCTCACCGGCTTCACCAAGGCCCACGAGGCGATCGACAAGGCCTGCGGACTGTAGGTCGCGGCGTCTTCCGCAGCGGCCGGGCGGTTCGGCGTCCGGCTTGCCAGGGTCAGGGGCGACCGCTATCTAGGGCCCCATGAGCCACTCCGCCCATGCCCGGTACTTCGCGCCGCCGCCCGCCGACGACCACGGCCGGCGCGATCTGATCGGCCTGTCGCGCGCCGAACTGGCGGCCGAGATCGCCGGCCTGGGCGAGCCGGCCTTCCGGGCGCGTCAGCTCTGGCACTGGCTCTATCATCGGGGCGAGACGGACTTCGCGGCGATGAGCTCGCTCTCCAAGGCGTTCCGGGCGCGGCTGGCCGAGCACTTCACGGTCGGCCGGCCGGAGATCGCCACCGCCGCCGTCTCGACCGACGGCACCCGCAAGTGGCTGCTGCGCTTCCGCGACGGGCAGGAGGTGGAGAGCGTCCACATCCCCGAGGAGGATCGCGGCACGCTTTGCGTCTCCAGCCAGGTCGGCTGCACCCTCACCTGCCGCTTCTGCCACACCGGAACGCAGCGCCTGGTGCGCAATCTCTCGGCCGCCGAAGTCGTCGGGCAGGTCATGCTGGCGCGCGATGCCTTCGGCGAGTGGCCGGCCCCCGAAGACGGCCGGCGCATCACCAACCTGGTGCTGATGGGCATGGGCGAGCCGCTCTACAACTTCGACAACGTGGCCAAGGCGCTGAAGATCGTCATGGACCCCGAGGGGCTGAGCTTCTCGCGGCGCAAGATCACGCTGTCGACCTCCGGCTTGGTGCCGATGATGGCGCGCTGCGGCGAGGAGCTCGGCGTCAATCTGGCGGTTTCGCTGCATGCCGTCCGGGACGAGCTGCGCGACGAACTGGTGCCGCTCAACCGCAAATACCCGCTCGCGGACCTGATCGCCGCCTGCCGCGCCTATCCCGGCGTGCACAACGCCCGGCGCATCACCTTCGAATACGTCATGCTGAAGGGCATCAACGACACGCCGGCGGATGCGCGCGAGATGGTCCGGCTGCTTGCCGGCATCCCGGCCAAGGTCAACCTGATCCCCTTCAATCCCTGGCCCGGCGCGCCCTACGAACGCTCAACGCCGGGGACGATCGAGCGGTTCGCCCGCATCCTGATGGACGCCCACCTGGCGGCCCCGGTGCGCCAGCCGCGCGGCCAGGACATCATGGCGGCCTGCGGTCAATTGAAGAGCTCCAGCCAGCGGCTGCGCCGGGCTGCCGCCGCTTCGGCCTGATCGCTCAGGGCTACGGACCCAAAAAGGTAGTTTTCAGCAGTTCGTCCGCCCGCCGCCCGGTGCGCCCCGCGGCGGGCATTAACCAATTTTCAGCAACCCAAGTGCGAAAATCCCCCTCACGGCGGGGGAAATTTTCGCGGCCGGGCCGGCCTCCTCCGGGGGGTTGGGGCCTGCCCCGGCTGCCCGAGAACGCCATGACGAGGCTTCGACACGGTGCACGGGCATCCGGAACATCTCGCGACACTGCTCGGTGCGCCGATCTTCGTCGCCGTCGGCGTCGCGCTCGTCGTCTTCTGGCGGACCGGCCGGGGCGCGTTCGACGGTTCGATCAGGCTCGGCTACTACGCCGTCGCCGCCGGCCTCGCCATCTTCGCCGTCTACTGGGCGGCGCGCCTCGCGACGCATGTCTTGCCGCTGGACATCCTGTCCCGGGCCGCGCCGATGATCGTTCATTCCGTGGTCGGCCACGGGATCACGTTTGCCGTCGTCATCCTGGTCGCCCTCGGCCTGGCGGTCGGCTCCCGCGGAACCATCGAGCTCATCCGCCGCCTGAAAGAGCAGGACGCACACCTTCGGCGGACTCAACGCCAGGGCAAGATCGCACATTGGCGCTGGTCCTTCGACGAGGCGCGTTTGACGTCGTGCTCCAGGCGGGACCTTTCGGGATGCGGGGCCGACTCGATCGAGCCGGATCCGAGCTACGAGCAGGCCTGCAGCACCGCGCATCCCGAAGACCGGGGCCGCGTCGTGGCAACCTACCAAGATGCCGATCGCGAACGTAGCGGGTTCGATATCCAGTACCGCCGCGTCCGGCCGGACGGCACTATCATACACATACACGAAATCGCCGAGGTGGAATACGACGCCGACGGCAGGCCCGTCGCGCAACTCGGAATCATTCAAGACATTTCGGATCTTAAGCGCGCGGAGGCGGTGCGCGAGTCGGCCGAGCTGCAATTCGAACACGCCGAGCGCATTGCCAACCTGTGCCACTGGCAGATGTCCCTACCCGACCTGACTTGGACTCAATCGTCGAAGAACACCGCCCGCATGTTCGGGGTCCGGTCGGTGGACGATCTCCTGGGCGACCTGCGGCCCTTCTTCGCGCTCGTCCACCCGGAGGACCGCGCCTGGCTGAGCGAGCGTTACGACGAGCTGGTGCGCGACCCCAAACGCCTCGATCATACCTACCGAATCGTTCACTCCGACGGATCGCTGCTCTATCTCAACGAGGTCGGCGAACCGGTCCTCGACGCCCTAGGCCGCGCGACCGCGATTCGTGGCACGACGCGTGACGTGACCGCGGAACACGAGGCCGAGGCGAAAGCCAGAAAGCGCGAGGCGGCGCTGTCCCTGGCGCAACGCATGGCGCGCCTGGGCTACTGGCGCTTCTCGTTGACGGAAGGCCGCCTGATCGATTGGTCGCGCTCCTACGCGGATATATTCGGCGTTTCCTTCGAGGACGGCTGGCGAACCGCCCAGTACGATTTGGAGTTCGTCCACCCCGAGGACCGCGCCACCGTTCGCGAGACCTACAGCGAATGCAACGCCAACAACATCGGCTATGATCACGAATACCGCATCCTGCGCGCGGCCGGCGACGTCCGCTACATCCGCGAAATCGGCGAACCCGAAGGAAACGACGACGGAACGGCGTCGACCCTGTTCGGAACGGTCCAGGACGTTACGGAGCAGAAGCTGACCACCGAGGCACTGCGTCGCTCCGAGGCGCGCTTCTCGGGCATCGTGGAACTCGCGCCCGAGGGCATCGTTTCCGTCGACGACAACGGAATCATACGGCTGTTCAACCGTGGCGCCGAGACGATATTCGGCTATTCCGCCGGCGAGATCATCGGCCAACCCCTGAACCTTCTGCTGCCTGAATCCATGCGCGAACGGCACACCGCGCACATCGCCGCCTTTGCCAAAAGCCCGGAGCAAAGCGTCATCATGAACCGTCGCGGCGAGATCGCCGCGCGACACAAGGATGGTCGCGAGTTTCCGGCCGAAGTCTCGATCTCCAAGCTCAAGCTGGGTGGAGAAATGATCTTCACCGCCATGATACGCGACATCTCGGACATGAAGCGCAACGAGAAGACTCTGCGCCACGCGCTCGAGGAGGCGGAGATCGCCAACCGCGCCAAATCGGAGTTCCTGGCCAACATGAGCCACGAGCTGCGCACCCCACTGAACGCCATCATCGGGTTCTCCGAGCTGATTGAAGGTCAGGCGTTCGGCGAGATCAGCAACGCGCGTTATACGGAATACGCAGGCGACATCCGCGAATCGGGCCAGCACCTGCTGTCGCTGATCAACGACATCCTCGACCTGTCAAAAGTTGAAAGCGGCAGCGTGGAGCCGAAGGACGAAATCTTCGAGGCCGAGAAGGTGTTGCGGTCCTGCGTCGCCCTGGTATCGGAGCGCGCCCGCAACAACGAGGTCGATATCGAGGTCAGTTTCCCGGCGGCGTCACCGATGATGCTGCGCGCGGACCGGCGCATGTTCAAGCAGATCCTCAGCAACCTGTTGTCCAACGCCGTGAAATTCACGCCCTCGACCGGACGAATCACCGTAACCGCCCATGTCGATGGCGAGGCCGGCCTGGCGATAGAGGTCAGGGACACCGGGATCGGCATGGCCGAGAAGGACATCCCGAAGGCCTTGACCCGCTTCGGCCAGGTCGAGTCTCACTTGGACCGCAAGTATGAGGGAACCGGCCTCGGGCTGCCGCTGGTGAAATCCCTCATCGAGCTGCACGGGGGTTTTCTCGACCTGAGGAGCGAGCTTCACCGCGGCACCTGCGCGACCGTCGTCTTCCCGCCGGAGCGCATCGTCGAGCCGAAGCCTTCGGCGACGGGAACCTCCGGCGCTTGATCGGAGGGTCCGCTAGACGATCTCGACGAGCTGCAGGTCGAACGTCAGGTCGTTGCCTGCCAGGGGATGGTTGGCATCCAGCGTGACGGTTTCGTCATCGAACTCCGTGACCGTCAGGCGCACCACCTGGCCGTCGGGCGCGGTCGCCTGCAGGACGCCGCCGACCTGTAGCTCGATTTCTCCGGGAATCCGTGCGCGCTCTATCTTCTGCACCATCTCGGGTTGGTGTTCGCCGTAGGCGTCGCCGGATTCGACCGTGACCGTCTTGCTGTCGCCCGGCGCCATGCCCTCGAGCGCCTGATCGAAGCCCGGAATGACCTCGCCGCCGCCGACGGTGACGGTCAGCGGGCCCCGGTCGTGCGAGGAGTCGAACTCGCTGCCGTCTTCCAGGGTCCCGCGGTAGTGAACCTTTACGGTGTCGCCCTTGGCTGCCTTGGTCATAAATTATCCTCCTGAATTGTAGGCGTGCGCGACGCCCGAGAGACGCGCCCGAGGCGCGCTATTCGCTGGTGCGCGCGCGATAGATCTTCGCGATGCGCGCGGTGAGGTCCGGATCGCTGCGCGACGCGTCGTTGATCGCTTGGTATTCGTCCAAGGTTATGCCGTCCGTTTGCTCGACCGCCGTGAACAGCGCGTGCGTCGCCTGGGCGCGCAGGTGATCGGCCTCGGCGTCGCTGGCGGCGTTGTCGATTCGCGGTATCCACTGATCCAGCAGTTTCTCCACGGTGATCGCCGCGCGCACGAAGGCGTCCAGCTTCGCGTCGCTGTAGGTGGCCTGAGCGGCCGCCGGGGCGGAAAGGAGGACGAGCAGGCACAGCGCCCAGGGCAACGGACGGCGCCGCCACCGCGACACCCCTGGCCACCGAAGCGCGACGGGCGCGCCGCTGCTGAAAGGCAAAACGAGAATCAGGTTACCCAACCACCCGGAGATTCCCGGCCGCACTGCGGCCGCGATTGTCCGAAACCAGTTCGTACGAAAGTTTCTGTCCTTCCTTCAGGGTATTCAGTCCGGCCTGCTCGACGGCTGAGATATGGACGAAGACATCCTTGCTTCCGTCCTGCGGCTCGATGAAGCCGTATCCCTTGGCGGAATTGAACCACTTGACTGTTCCCTCGGGCATCCTCGTCTCCTGGCAAAAGCGATGCGGCGGGCCCCCGCGCGGCACGCCGAAGCCCACCGCGACACGGTATGGGTCGCATTCCAGTCTGTCAACGCGCCGCCCGGCTACGGGTTCCGGCGGCTCAGCCGCCGAACACCCGTTGCAGCAGCGCGGTCGTGCGGGCGGCCGGATCGTGGCGAATGGCGGCCTCCTCGACGGCCACGTAGTGGAATATGCCGTCCATCGCCTTGTCGACGACATAGCGCGTCAAGTCGGCCTTGACGTCGGGCACGAAGGGAATCGCGCGGTATTGGCCCATCATCTTGTCGTAGGCGGCGACGGCGCCGACCTCCGACAGGCTGCGGTCGACCACGGGCGCCATGCGCTCGGCCAGCGGCGGCGACATCTTCTCTTGGAAATAGCGCGTCGCCGCATCGTCGGGGCCCTCGTAGATGCGCCGCACGTCGTCCAGCGTCATCTCGCTGATCGCTTTGAAGAACAAGGACTTCGCTTCCGGCGCCGCGGCCTCCGCGGCGCGGTTGAGACGCAGCTCCAGATCGTCCGCCAAGCCGGCCATGCCGACGCCCCGCAAGGCCGACTGGACGCGCTTGAGCGTGCCGGGCAGCGGAATGTGGATATCGGGGTCGGCGTTGTAGCCGTCGCGGGCGCCGACCTGGCGAACGACGCGTTCGGTCCCGACCCGCAGGGCCTCGCGCAGGCCCTTGCCGATCTCGTCCTCGCTGAGCGCGCCGCCGCCTTGCAGGGTGCCGAGGGCCTCCTTCGCCTTGCCCAGGAAATCGAGCTGCCCTGCGGCCGGCGTCGGCAGCCCCAGCACCAGCACTGGCGCCAGCACCGGCGCCAGCACCGGCGCCAGCAGGGCGACGGCGAGCGCGCCCCTGCGGATCGTGCGACTGGACAAGGCGGCAGTTCCCCCTCTTCTTCGGTCTCGGGACGGGCGCGGCCCGCGGCGTCATGATATCCGGAGCGGCCGGACAATCATAGATTGTAAGCGCCGCGATCGGTGCGGGCCGGCCGGGCGGCGGCCCCGGCCCCGCACTTGCCCCTGCACGGCCTTTCCCCGATACTCCGCGCCGATTTCCCGGCGGATTTCCCGGCGGATTTCCACGGCGTATGGCGCGAGGACGAGATGAGCGACGTGAAGAAGGTCGTGCTGGCCTATTCGGGCGGCCTGGATACCTCGGTGATCCTGAAGTGGCTGCAGGAGACCTACCGCTGTGAGGTGGTCACCTTCACCGCCGACCTCGGCCAGGGCGAGGAGCTCGAGCCGGCGCGGCGCAAGGCGGAGATGCTGGGAATCAAGGAGATCTACATCGAGGACCTGCGCGAGGACTTCGTTCGCGACTACGTCTTCCCGATGTTCCGCGCCAACGCGCTCTACGAGGGCGTCTACCTGCTCGGCACCTCGATCGCCCGCCCCCTGATCGCCAAGCGGCAGATCGAGATCGCCGAGGAGACCGGCGCCGACGCGGTGGCGCACGGGGCGACCGGCAAGGGCAACGACCAGGTCCGCTTCGAGCTCGGCTACTACGCGCTCAAGCCGGACATCAAGGTGATCTCGCCGTGGCGCGAATGGGACCTCGGCAGCCGGGCGAAGCTGATCGAATACGCCGAGAAGCACCAGATTCCGGTGCCCAAGGACAAGCGCGGCGAGGCGCCCTTCTCGGTCGACGCCAACCTGCTGCACATCTCCGCCGAGGGCAAGGTGCTGGAGGACCCCTGGGTCGCACCCGAGGAGTACGTCTACTCGCGCAGCGTCGCGCCCGAGGCGGCGCCCGACACGCCGACGGTGGTCGAGATCGCGTTCGCGCGCGGCGACGCGGTCGCCATCGACGGACGGCCGCTCGGCCCGGCGGCCCTGCTGACGCGTCTGAACGAGTTGGGCGGCGCCAACGGCATCGGCCGCCTGGACCTGGTGGAGAACCGCTTCGTCGGCATGAAGAGCCGCGGCGTCTACGAGACGCCCGGCGGGACGATCCTTCTGGCCGCGCATCGGGCGATCGAATCGATCACGCTGGACCGCGGTGCGGCGCACCTCAAGGACGAGATCATGCCGCGCTATGCCGAGCTCATCTACAACGGCTTCTGGTTCTCGCCGGAGCGCGAGATGCTGCAGGCGTTGATCGACCAGAGCCAGGAGCGGGTCAACGGCACGGTGCGGCTCCGGCTCTACAAGGGCAACGTCATCGTCGAGGGCCGCAAGTCGCCCGACTCGCTCTACAGCCTGGAGCACGTCACCTTCGAGGAGGATTCGGTCTACGACCAGCGCGACGCGGCCGGCTTCATCAAGCTCAACGCCCTGCGCCTGCGCCTGCTCAACCGCCGGGGACGGTAGCGAGGCTCGGCCCCGAGGCGTCGCCGGCTCAGGATGGCAGCGCCGGCACCCCGGCGATGAATTGGTGAAAGTGCAGCAGGGCGCCATAGAGCAGCAGCCCCACCACCGGGCGCCACCAGCCGATGCCGCGCCAGTCGAATTTGGTCCGCCCCTCGACGATGGCCGCGAAGGGCACGAGGCTGGTGGTCATGCGGATCGGACCCCAGTCGGCGCCCAACGCGGCCTCGCGCCGCCGGTCGATGTGCCGCATGCCGCCGAGGCTGAGCACCAGGACGCCGCCCATCAGGATCATGTCGGCGGCCGTCCCGTTGACCAGGAGGTGCGAGACCGCCCAGAGCGTCGCACCCCAAAGAAAGGGGTGGCGGGTCACGGTGAAGATGCCGCCGACCAGGGTGTGCGGCGTTCCCGCCGCACGGGCGACCACCTTCTCGCCGCCGACGGCGGTCGGGTTCGGCGCCGTCAGGCCCGCCACGGCCAGAATCAGGGCGAAGGGCATGACCAGCAGCGGCACCCAGCGCAAGGCCGGCGGCGGATACCAGACGGCGACCGCAGGCGCGGCCGCGTAGGCCGCCAGCATCCACAGGAACGCGGCCCCGACCAGCAGCGCGTAGACCGGCGTGAACCCGCCGGGCCCCAAGGCCCTGACCAGCGGGATGCGGAGCGGCGCGCTGGACAGCAGGAAATGGCCGCCGATGAAGGCGACGGTGGCGGCGAGCAGCGCGTTCAGGCTTCCCAGCATGGCGCCATGATGCCGGGCCGCGGGGAGTCGCGTCCAGGGCCGTTATGGGCGCCGTCGCCGCGGGAAGCCATGCGAGTCGAAGGTCCAGTCGTCGAAGGCGTAGGCATAGGGGTGGCGGACCGAAAGGTCGAAATGCCAGGCGTTGCTGCGCCCGAAGCGGATGGCCGTCTGCATCATGGTAAGATCGAGATGCCAGGCGTCGTCGATCTTCTCGAAGAACCAGGGCGCGCAGGCGCGCTCCGCGATGGGATAGCGGATCACCGCTCGGCGGCCCTCGGGGCCGAGCCGCGGCGCCTCTGCATGGCAGGCACGGTAGCTGCGCACCACGTTGTCCATTTGCGCCGGCGTCATGACCCAGCCGCGCAGCATTCTCCGCGTAGCCGGCGTATAGAGGGCGAGATCGGGATCGTCGTTGCGCGCATCCATGACGGTGAAATAGGCGGCCAGGGTCTCACGCGGCGTCCGCCCAGCCGATGCCCCGCCGGCGGCCCTCTCGCCGTGGCCGGCGTTCTCGGGAGTGGGAGACGCCGGCGCAGCGCCGGCGCCGAGCCGGGCCGTGGTCGTGGCGCCCGCGCCGCCGCTGCCCAGGGCCCAGGCCTCGCCCTCGAAGCCGGCCTGCGCCGCGGCATGCTGCGCCCGGGTGACGATCAGCTCGGTGGCCGCCAGGATGCCGTCGGCGACGCGGTCGCGGGCGAAGAACGGCGTCATCTGGCGCTGCTCGATATAGGCCACGAAGGCGTCGGGGAAGACACCCTCCAGGGCATAGCTGACCTCCAGGCGGACCAGGTTCTGCGTGGCGTCGACCACCAGAAGCAGCCCGCGCCCGCTCGCGCTGCGCCCGGTTTCCGCAAAGGCCTCGAAGCGCTGCACGGCAAAGGCGTTGATCTCCCCGAGGTCGCGGCCGGTCACGACGCGATAGTCGATGTCGTGGTCCGTGAGGAGATAGGCGTGATATTCCGCCAGGCGGTCGCGCTCCGCCGGCGACATCAGCCCGGCTTCGTCCGCCACCAGCCCCGGAGCGGCGGCGCCCCGAACGACGAGCACCGCCGCCGCGGCCGCCGCAGCGGCGAGCAGCAGCAGCGTGAGCGGCAGTGCGATCCTATTCGAATTCGAGCTTCGGCGCATTGTGCGCCTCCTCCTCCGAGCGGAAGTAGGCCTTGCGCTGGAATCTGCCGAGCGCGGCAACCAGGTTCCACGGAAGCTGGCGCATGGTCGCGTTGTAGTCGCGCACCGCGTCGTTGAAGCGCATGCGCGCGACGTTGATGCGGTTCTCCGTGCCCTCGATCTGGGCCTGCAGCTCGAGAAACTGGTCCGACGAGCGCAGCTCGGGATAGTCTTCCGCAACGGCGACGACGCCGGTCATCCCGCGTCCGACCTCGGCCTGCGCTTCGTACAGTTGCGCCAGCAGGGTCTCGTCCTCGATCACCCCGGTGCCGCCCCGGCGCAGGATCTCGGCCGCTTCCTTCTGGCGGCGGATCAGCGTCTCGGAGAGGTCGGCGAGCTTTTCCAAGGCCGCGCCGCGCGCCTCGGTCACCGCGGTCAAGGTGTCCGATTCGTGCTTGAGGTAGCGCGACACCGTGTCGACCAGCGCCGGAATCAGATCGGCGCGGCGCTGGAAGTTGCTTTCCGTCTGCGCCCAGGCCTCGAACACGCGCTCCTCCTTCGAGACCAGCCCGTTGTGCAGCCAGACCCAGAGCAACAGCGGCACGACGAGCAGCAGCGCCACCGCCAAGACGGCCGAAAAGGTTCTGTTCATCTCTCCGTGACCTCCGGGTTGGTTGAGGGTCTGCGTCACGTCCTGCACCGTTTCCGGCCCGCCGCCCAGGCCCGCAAAGGCGACCGCCACGACCAGCACGACGAGCGCCACGAGGCTCCATGGCAGCCAGCGGCGATGACCCGCGGCGCGCCGCTTGGCGGCCTCACCGTCCGGCGTGCGGGGCGGCCCGAGGCTGGCGCGCAGCATCGCCGCCTGTTCGGGCGTAATTCTGCCGTCGCGCTCCATGCGGGCGATCCGTTCCTCGGCGTTAGCTTCCACCGCTCATCTCCCGAATCAGGCGGGCGGCCTCCTCGGCGCGCAGGCCCCCCGCCTCCACCGCGTCAAGCAGCCGCCGGGTCTCCGCCGCATCGGCCTCGCGCAAGGCGGCGAGTGCCGTGATCAGGGCGTCGAGCCGCTTGCGCAGGGTCGGATAGCTGACCTCCAGGGCGGCGGCCACCTCCTTGAGATTGCCGGCCGCGAGCAGGATGCGCTCGGCCAGATCCTGCTGCTCCGGCGTGAGCCGCGCCAGACGCGGAAGCGCAAAGGTTCCGCCGTAGTGCAGCCCGCAAGCCGGACAACGCAGCCGCTCGACCGTCAGATCACCCTGGCAACTTGGACATTGATGCATAATTGCCACATTAACTTACTCTTTCTGAAATCTCAAGATTAAATTTTTTTACTTTATTTAACTATATGCTTCCTGGGGCAACCGCCAGGGAGCGCGCAAGGGGGCGTTCGCGCCGCACCTCCGGCCATGCTAGGCTTCGCGCCATGACCGGACGGGACGATTCCGACTTGACCGAAGCCGTGCCGAGCGAGACGCGCGACGATCCCGTCGCCCGCGCCATTCTCGATCTGTTGAACACCCTGCCGCCGGGGCGCTCCATCGCGCCGACCCAGGCCGCCCGGGCCGTCGCGGCCGCCCGCGCCAAGCCGAAGGATCCGCCGGACATGTGGCGGCGCTATCTGCCTGCGGTCCGCCAGCAGGCGCTGCACCTGGCGCGCCACGGCCGCATCGCCATCCTGCGCAAGGGGCATCCGGTCGACCCGAACGCCCCGTTCAAGGGCGTCGTGCGCCTCGCCCTGCCCGAGGACCCGGCGCATAAGCCCTGATCAGCCGGCTTCCGCGAAATCGACGAAACGCGCGATCGCCTCGCGGTCGTAGCCGAGGCTGGCGGTCAGGAGCTGGCGTGTGTAGTCCTGCGTCGGTTCCCGCTCGCGCAGCTGGACGACGCTCAGTTCCTCGACAATCCGGCCGCGGTTCATGACCGCGATGCGGCCGCACATGTGGGCGACCACGGTGAGATTGTGGCTGACCAGGATGTAGGTCAGGTTGCGCTCGCGCTTGATGCGCCGCAGCAGGTTGAGCACCTCGGCCTGGATCGAGACGTCGAGCGCCGAGGTCGGCTCGTCGAGCAGGATGACGCGCGGCTCCAGGATGAGCGCGCGCGCCACGGCGACACGCTGGCGCTGGCCGCCGGAAAGCTGGTGCGGAAAGCGGAAGCGGAAGGTCGGGCCGAGGCCGACCTCCTCCAGGGCGCGGGTGACGCGGCGCTCGGCATCGCCCAGGCCGTGGATGGCGATGGGTTCGCTCAGGATCCGATCCACGGTATGGCGCGGATGCAGCGAGCCGTAGGGGTCCTGGAACACCATCTGCACGAGCTTGTAGAACGCCTTGTCGCGCCGCGCGGCGAGCGGCTGGCCGGCGATCGCCATGCGGCCCGTCCAGGTCGGATTGAGGCCGCAGAGGGCGCGCACCACCGTCGACTTGCCTGAACCCGACTCGCCGACGAGTCCGAAGCTCTCGCCCTCGGCCACGCGAAACGAGACGTCGCGCGCCGCCCGCACCGCGTGCTTGCCGCGGCCGAAGGCGACGTCCAGGCCCTCGACCTCGATCATGTCGGTCATAGGCCCTGCTCCAGCCAGGCCGGGTCGCGCCGCAGGACCGGCAGGTCCTCGGCGCCCGCGGCGTCGATGCGCGGCAGGCAGTTGAGCAGCCCGCGCGTATAGGGATGCCGCGCCTCGTCGAGGCGCTTGGCATCGCAGATTTCCATGATGCGGCCGGCGTACATGATCAGCACCCGGTCGCAGAACGACGCCACCAGATTGAGGTCGTGGCTGATGAAGATCAGTCCCATGCCGCGCTCGGTGACGAGGTCGTCGAGAATCGCCAGCACCTGGAGCTGCACGGTCACATCGAGCGCGGAGGTGGGCTCGTCGGCGATCAGGACGTCCGGCTCCGGAATCAGCATCATGGCGATCATCACGCGCTGTCCCATCCCGCCGGACAGCTCGTGCGGATAGGCCTGCAGCACCCGCTCCGGGTCGCGTATGCGCACGGCCTCCAGCATCGTCCGCGCACGGCGCATCGCTTCGCGTTGCGCCACTTGCGCATGCACGCGGTAGGCCTCGGCGATCTGCTTGCCGATGGTCATCACCGGGTTGAGCGAGTACTTCGGGTCCTGCATGACCATCGAGATACGACGGCCGCGAATCCGCCGCATGTCCTGTTCCGACATGCCGGCCAGGTCGCGCCCTTCGAATTCCAGCCGCTTGGCCCGCACCCGGCCCGGCGGCGGCACCAGGCGCAGGATGGCGCGGCCGGTCACCGACTTGCCGGACCCGGACTCGCCGACGATGCCGAGCTTCTCGCGGCCCAGGGTGAAGCCGATGCCGCGCACCGCCTCGACCAGCCCCTTCGGCGTGGCGAAGTCGACGTGGAGATCCTCGACGGCAATCAGCGGTGTTTCCGGCATCAGCTGTCCCGACTCTTCGGATCCAGGACATCGCGAAGGCCGTCGCCGAGCAGATTGAAGCCGAGGCTGACGGCGAAGATGGCGAGGCCCGGCACGGTCGCGACCCACCACTGGTCGAGCAGGAACTGCCGCCCGGTGGAGATCATCGCGCCCCATTCCGGCAACGGCGGCTGGGCGCCGAGCCCGAGGAAGCCGAGGCCGGCGGCCGTCAGGATGATCCCGGCCATGTCCAGCGTCAGCCGGATGATCACCGAGGAAAGGCAGAGCGGCACGACGTGACCGTAGAGAATGCGCAGGCGCGAGGCGCCCTGGAGGCGTGCCGCCATGATGTACTCGCTGTCGCGGATGGTAATGGTCTCGGCGCGCGCGATGCGGGCGTAGGGCGACCACGTGGTCAGCGCGATCGCCAGAACCGCGTTTTCGATGCCGGGGCCGAGGGCGGACACGAAGGCGAGCGCCAGGATGAGGCGCGGGAACGCAAGGAAGATGTCCGTGATGCGCATCAGCACGGCGTCGATCGCGCCGCCGAGATAGCCGGCGACCGTGCCGACCACCAGGCCGACCGGCACGACGATGACGCCGACCAAGCCGACGATGTAGAGCGTGATGCGCGCGCCCCAGACGATCCGGTCGTAGATGTCGCGGCCGAGTTCGTCGGTGCCGAACCAGTGCGCTGCACTCGGCGGCAGCAGGCGATCCAGAAGCACCTGCTCGATTCCGTTGGTCGTGGTCAGCCACGGCGCGAAGATCGCCATGAGCAGGAGGCCGACGACGATGAAGAGCCCGATGCAGGCCAGCGGATTGCGCTTGAGCGCCAGCCACATCAGGTACCAGCGGCCGCAGCGTGCCTGGAACGCGGAGCCGGGCGCGTCGCTCAACAGCCAGGCGCGAAGGCCCTGCGGGTTGACGATCGTCGCGCTGCGCGTGAAGAGGCTCATTTTGCCCGCGGATCGACGAATTTATAGAGCAGGTCGGAAAGAAGATTGAGGCCGATGAAACAGCTGCCGACCACGATGGTCCCGCCGATCACGGCGTTCATGTCGGCATTGAACAGCGACTGCGTGATGTAGCGCCCCAGGCCGGGCCAGGCGAAGACCGTCTCGGTCAGCACGGAGCCTTCGAGAAGGTAGGCATAGCTGAGCGCGACCACCGTGATGAGCGGCACCATCGTATTGCCGAAGGCGTGGCGCCAGATGACGCGCCGCTCCGACAGGCCTTTGACCCGTGCCGTGGTGATGTACTCCTGGCTGAGCTGTTCGAGCATGAAGCTGCGCGTCATGCGCGCGATGTAGGCGAGCGAGAAGTAGCCAAGAATCGTCGCCGGCAAGACAAGGTGCGAAAGCGCGTTGTCGAAGACCTCCCACTCGCCGGCGAGCACCGAGTCGACCAGGATGAGGCCCGTAACCGGCTCGACCAGGCCCTCGTAGTAGAGGTCCAGCCGCCCCGGCCCGGGCAACATGTCGAGCTTGGCGTAGAACACCAGAAGCCCGACCATGCCGAGCCAGAACACCGGGACCGAATAGCCCACCAGTCCGACGACGCGAATGACGTGGTCCGTCGCCCTGCCCTGGTTGACGGCAGCCCAAACGCCCATCGGTATCCCGAGCAGCACGCCCAGAATGGTGGCGACCGTGGCCAGCTCCAGCGTCGCCGGGAAGAAATGCACGATGTCGTGCAGCACGGGCCGCGACGTCAGGACCGAGGTGCCGAAATCACCCTCCAGCACCTTACCGAGATAGATCCAGAACTGCTCGTAGAGCGGCCGGTCCAGGCCGAGCTCGAGGCGGACCCTTTCGTAGGTCGCCTGCGAGGCGCGGTCACCGACCACCGCGATCACCGGATCGATCGGGATCACCCGCCCGATCACGAAGGTGACCGCGGTTAGGCCGAGGAACGTCATGACCACCGAGGCGACGAGCTGTGCCGTCTTGGATGCGAACGCGAACGGGAGCAGGCCGCGGCCTGCTCCCGCCGAAGGTGTCCGATCCTGCGTACCGAGGGTCACGGTCGCCGTCGGACCTACTTCGTCACGTTGCGATAGTAGGTCTGGTCGAACAGGGGCCCCGCCACGAAACCGTGCACGTTGTCGCGTCGGGCAATCTGATTGACCTTCTGGAACATGATATTGAAGGGCCCGCGCTGTTGGACCTCACGCTGGATGTCCAGATACATCTGCTTGCGCTTGTCGAGGTCGAGCTCCGTGCGCGCCGCCGCCGTCATCTTGGTGATGTCCGGCATGTCCCAAGCATTGCGCCAGGCGAGAACGCCGGTCAGCTTGGCCTCGTCGCTGTTGTCCGGATTGGACGCGAAGGCGTCGGCATTGGAGTGCGGGTCCGCGTAGTCCGGCGACCAGCCGGACAGGATCAGCTCGTGCTTGCGCGCACGATGCTTCGTATAGACGGCCTTCTTCTCGGCCGGCAGGATATCGACCTTGATTCCGGCCTGCCCGAAGGTCTGCTGGATCGACTGGGCCATCTCCTGGTAGGGCGAGGTGTTGAAGGCGTCGAGCGTCACCTCGAAGCCGTCGGGGTATCCCGCCTCGGCCAGCAGGGCTTTGCCCTTCGCCACGTCCAGGTGATACGGCGTGGTGTTGAGCGCGGCCCACATGCCCTCGGGCCAGAACGCCTGGTGCACCTTCCAGGTGCCTTTCAGGAAGGTGTTGGCCATGCCCTGGTAGTCGATCAGCCAGCGCAACGCCTCGTTGACCTTGGGATTGCTGAGGATCGGGTTCTTGTAGTTGGTGGCCACGTACTGCAGCAGGGCCGCCGGGAACTCGTCGATGGCGATGCCCTTGGCGCCCTCGAGGCCGGCGATCTGGTCGGCCGTCAGGTCACGCGCCATGTCCACGTCGCCCTTCTCCAGCAGGAGGCGTTGCGGCGCCGGCTCCGGCACGTGCCGGATGATGACGCGCTTCATGCTGGGAGCACCGTGGCGATAGTCGTTGTTGGCATCGAGGATGACCGCCTCGTTGGCATTCCAGGTCTTCAGCATGTAAGCGCCCGAGCCCGCGCTATGGGTGTTCAGCCAGTCGTGCCCCAGGTCGCCGTCCTTCTCGTGCGCCATGGCGGTCTTCATGTCGACCACCGAGCCGACACCGGCCGAAAAGGCGTTCAGCACCAGGCCGGGCGAGAAGTCGGCCTTGATCGTGACCTGCACGGTCTCAGGGTCGAGCGCCTTGACCAGGCCGTCCACGTTGTCCTTGGTCCAGCCGAACTGGGTCAGGATGAACGACGGCGCCTGATCGAGCTTGACCACCCGCTGCAGCGACCAGGCCACGTCCTCGGCCGTCACCGGATTGCCGGAGTGGAACTTGAGGCCGGGACGCACCTTGAGGGTGATGGTCTTGCCGTCGTCGCTGAACGACCAGCTCTTGGCGATGCCCCCGACCAGCTTGGTCAGGTCTTCCGGCTCGTACATTGTGATGCGGTCGTAGATGTTGGCGATGATCTCGCCGCCGCTGAACTCGAAGACCTGCGCCGGATCGAGCGTGATGATGTCGTCGATGTTCTTGGCCATGACCAAGGTGTCTTTGGGCGTTCCGGCGAACGCCGCCCCGCCGAACGCGGTGGCGACCGCGAGCGCGAGGCACGTGATAAGCTTCTTCATCCTTTATCCTCCCTGTGTCTCCTGCCGTTCCGCGGCAGATTGACCGGCGCGCCGGCCGAAGGCCCGTCTGCGCCGCATCCCTCCGGCCACGTTCCGCCGGCCGAACGGCGCCGTATCATGAGGGTTTTCCGCCGCGAGGTCCACGGGGGGCTGAATCGGGCCGGTGCCCGGGTGCCGACCGGGGCCACGCTGCCCCGGCGGGTAGCGGCCGAGGGCCCCCGGAAGCCGGCGGCGGAAGGCGCGCGAGACCGCGGTTCTCAGAGCTTCGGCGGCTCGATCCCGTGCTGGCGGCAGGCCGCGGTCACGGTGTTGGCCAGCAGGCAGGCGATGGTCATCGGCCCGACGCCGCCCGGCACCGGCGTGATGGCGCCGGCCACCTCGCGCGCCGCGGCGTCGACGTCGCCGACGAGCCGCGACTTGCCGCCCTCGCCCTCGATCCGGTTGATGCCGACGTCGATCACCGTGGCGCCCGGCTTGACCCAGTCGGCCTTGACCATCTGCGGCCGGCCGACCGCGGCCACCAGGATGTCGGCCTCGCGGCACACGCCCGGCAGGTCGCGGGTGCGCGAATGCGCCACGGTCACCGTGCAGCTCTCCTGGATCAGGAGCTGCGCCATGGGCTTGCCGACGATGTTGGAGCGGCCGACCACCACGGCCCGCTGGCCGGCAAGGTCGCCCAGCCGGTCCTTGAGCAGCATCAGGCAGCCGAGCGGCGTGCAGGGCACCAGCGGCGCCTCGGCGCCCTTGGCCCCGGTCATCAGGCGCCCGGCGTTGATGACGTGAAAGCCGTCGACGTCCTTGGCCGGGTCGATGGCGTTGATCACCGCGTGGTCGCTGATCTGGTCGGGCAGCGGCAGCTGTACAAGGATGCCGTGCACCGCCGGGTCGGCGTTGAGCTTGGCGACCAGGGCCAGCAGGTCCGCCTGGGTCGTCTCCAACGGCAGCTTGTGCTCGAAGGAGTTCATGCCGGCCTCGCCGGTCTGCACCGCCTTGTTGCGGACGTAGACCTTGCTGGCCGGGTTCTCGCCGACCAGGACCACCGCGAGGCCCGGCGTCAGGCCGTGGTCGCGCTTCAGCCCGGCGACCGCCTGGCCGACCCGGCCACGCAGGTCGGCGGCGAAGGCCTTGCCGTCGATGATGTTGTCTTGCGCCATCGCGCGTCTCCCCTTCGACACTTGATCGTTGTTTCAGTCACGCTTGAACGGCCGCGCGGACCATCCTGCCCCCCGAAGGCCCGCGCCGGCGCCGCAGTCTTGCCGCCGGGGACGCGGCGGCGCCCTTCAGAACCCGCCGTCTAGCGGCGCAGAACCGACTTCGCCGGGGCACCGCGCGATGCGCCGCCCGCGCCGTTCACAGGCCGGCCAGCCAAGCCTCGAGCCGCCGCTTGAGAGCCGGCCCGTCGCCGGCCACCGCCAGGGTCTTGCGCCGCGCCGTCTGCCCGGCCACCACGGCGAGCGCGGACTTGGGCAGCTTCCAGCTCTTGGCCAGCAGCCGGATGACCGCCGCGTTGGCGCGCCCGCCCTCCGGCGGCGCACTGACCCGCAGCTTGAGGACGATGCTGCCGTCGTCCAGCGCGACCGGCCCGTCGACGGTGTCGCGCCGGGCGCCCGGCTGCACCCGGATATCGACGCGCAGGCCCGACTTGGTCAGGCGGAAAGGCCCCTCGCCGGCGGCCGCCTCAGTAGGCACGCAGCAGCGACAGGTGGATGTTGCCGATCACCATCTGCAGGAACATGAGCACCAGGATCAGGAGAATCGGCGAGATGTCGATGCCGCCCAGGTTGGGCACGATGCGGCGGAACGGGCGCAGCGCCGGCTCGGTCAGGCGCCAGAGAAACTCGCCCACCATGCTGACGAACTGGTTGCGCGGATTGACCACGCCGAAATGCACCAGCCAGGTCATCACCGCGGAGAGGATCACCGCCCAGATGTAGAGCTCGATGGCGACCGAGAGAATCCGCAGGAGCGGGTCCAGAATGATCATCGCGCGCCCGTGCCGTTCGTGTTGCGATCGCGCGCGGCAACGGGGCCGCGACGCGCGCTAGCCTAACGGCGGCGCCGGCCGGAGACAAGCGCCGGCCCCCCGCGGTTTACAGCGGCGCGCCGGCGATCCGGGCCGCCCGGGACGGCGGAAACCGGCGCCCTGCGGGCGCTCCCCGAGGAGCGCGCCGGCGGGCCGGCCGCGCTTGACAGGCCCCGGCGATCTTCCCATTATCCGCGCGCCCGCGCCGGGCCAAATGGGGATCTCCTGGGCAATTCCCGGGGCCTCCCAGAGGCTGCTGTGCGCGGCTGCCTGATCGCAGGCGCGTGGGGCCGTAGCTCAGCTGGGAGAGCGTCGCGTTCGCAATGCGAAGGTCAGGGGTTCGATCCCCCTCGGCTCCACCATTCACTCCCTGCGTTATCGGCGTCTCTCATATGCTGGGGCATTTGTCCCGGAGTTCCCGCACATTAGCCGCCGTTGCGCCGCGAAGTTATGGCCGAGAGACGGCAAATCGGCCCGTCTCCTGCCGAAACCGGCCGCGCGTCTCTGTCGGCCGGATTCCGTGTCCATAACTTTCGAGAGCAACTATCCGAGCAGACCTCTGACTCAGGCCATAAACCCGAGCAACCGACGCTGCTCGACCCAGGAGAGCGGCAGGCGTATCCGCTTGAGCCGCGCGGCCGTCAGCTCGACCGGCTGGCGGCCCTTTAGGATCGCCTCGACGATATCGGGTGCGAGAAGGGCCAGCGGCAGTATCCGGCTGACGTCTCCCTGGTCCACATCGTGTTGATGCACCAAACCGTCGACCGAAGACACCTGTGGCTGCCGAATATTCCATCCGGTAGGATTCGGCGCGACTCGGAGCGCTGTGACATGGTCTCGATCGATGATCGGGATCCTGAGAGCGCTGGTGTGGATCATTGGATCGCGGTTCAAGTCGCGTGAGCGGCTGGAAGCCGAGAATATAGCCCTGAGGCACCAGATTGCTGTGCTGGGCCGGGCGGCGCCGCAGCGTCTGAGGATTCGAGGCTCTGAGCGCCTCCTGTTTGTCTGGCTCTACAGGC